>OLPH01001178.1_pt1 | contig 27306 bp, 24 predicted proteins | sample 1672951 | NCBI WGS metagenome assembly OLPH01 (sample SAMEA3136740, study PRJEB25190) | human gut metagenome | reverse complement strand
GGAAACGAAAATTCTCACAGAAGCAAAAAAATGGCTGGATGTATATTTCTCCGGTGAAGAACCGAAATTTACTCCGCCACTTCATCCGGACGGCTCAACATTCAGACAGGCAGTGTGGAAGATTTTATTGCAGATTCCCTATGGACAGACGATCACATACGGAGAAATTGCCCGCAAAATGGCAGAGATGAAAAATGTATCCCGCATGTCTGCCCAGGCAGTTGGAGGTGCGGTTGGACACAATGAAATTTCTATTATCATTCCCTGCCATCGTGTGATAGGCACAAATGGAAGTCTGACAGGGTATGCCGGGGGAATTGATAAAAAGCTTTCGTTGCTTGAACTGGAACACGCGGATATGAGTTATTTATTTGTTCCAAAGAAAGGGACAGCATTGTAGGAGGCAGTGATAAAACTGTCCTCATTTTGGGTTATTTTGGAGAGCCAAGATTGGACGGAAAATAGAATCTTGGACATATTTTGGACATATCTATTAAATGTTACAGAAATATTACGAGAATGGTGAACCCCAAAACCCCGCAAACCCTTATAAATCCAAAGAGAAACACCCGGTAGGGGAGCTACCGGGTGTTTCGAGGGGAGTATAAATAATTAAATAAGGGGTTATGTAAAAAAAATTTTTGAAGGGTAAATTCTTTTTACAAACAAGATTATAATATAAAATATTGAAAAAAGCAACAACATTTCACCAATATGCACCCTATTTTTGTCCAAATTATAACCACCTTCCCCACTCACATCCACTTTTTATTCCTGCATATTATTTTTACATTCTGCACATTTATTTTTAAATAGTAATGAAAGCTCCTCTATGATATAATTGTTCAGAATCGTAACCGTTTGTAAACGGTCACTTAGTTAAATGTTATCTGCCGCATGCAGATAAGAAAGAGAGGGTAACGTGGAAAGAAAAATTATCCAAGTAGAAGACAAAGTACCTGTTAATCTGTTAATACCTTTAAGCATCCAGCATATGTTTGCCATGTTCGGTGCCTCTGTTCTGGTTCCTTTTATGTTCGGTATCAACCCTGCCATCGTTCTTCTGATGAACGGTATCGGAACACTTCTGTTCATTCTGATCACCAAAGGTAAAGCACCGGCCTATCTTGGTTCCAGTTTTGCATTCCTGTCACCTGGACTCCTGGTTGCCTCCAAATTTGGTTTCCAGTATGCTCTGGGCGGATTTGTTGTCCTCGGCATCTGCGGTATGATCGTTGCTCTGATCATCCGTCAGTGTGGAACTAACTGGATTGACATTGTCCTTCCAACCGCAGCCATGGGACCGGTAGTTGCACTGATCGGACTGGAGCTTGCCGGAAGCGCAGCAAGCACTGCCGGACTTCTGGACGAACAGATCGATATGAAAAATGTGATCGTATTTCTGGTCACACTCGGTGTTGCTGTATTTGGCCAGATCCTGTTCCGTGGATTTTTATCCGTTATTCCAATCCTGATCGCGATCATTGCCGGATATGCAGCCGCAGCTGCCTGCGGAATTCTTGATTTTACTGCTGTAAAAGAAGCTGCTTTTTTTGCACTTCCGAATTTTCAGGCACCGAAATTTAATCTGGAGGCAATCCTGACCATTCTTCCGGCACTGCTTCTTGTTACTTCCGAGCACATCGGCCATCAGATCGTGACAAGTAAGATCGTAGGCAAAGATCTGCTGAAAGATCCCGGACTTCATCGTTCCCTTTTTGCAGATTTCTTCTCAACTACCGTATCCGGATGTCTTGGTTCTGTGCCGACTACAACTTATGGTGAAAACATCGGTGTTATGGCTATGACAAAAGTTTACAGCGTTCAGGTCATTGGTGGTGCTGCAGTTCTTTCTATCTGCTGCTCTTTCCTCGGCAAACTTGCTGCCCTGATCAACACGATTCCGGGACCGGTTATCGGTGGAATCTCCTTCCTGCTGTACGGTATGATCGGAACTTCCGGTCTTCGTATGCTCGTAGACAATCAGGTGGATTACAGCAAATCCCGTAACCTGGCCCTGACTTCTGTAGTCTTTATCGTAGGCCTTTCCGGAATCGCCCTGAATCTTGGCAACGTCAAACTCACCGGAATGGTCCTTGCCTGTGTAGTAGCCATGGCTTTAAGCCTTATCTTCTATATCCTTGATAAGCTGCATCTGACAAACGATTTATAAAAATTTTCCGACACAAGAATCTATACAAAACAAGCTCCCGGTCTGTACATCAGGCCGGGAGCTTCAGAAATGGAGAATAAAATGAAATCCTATCATCAGAAATTTGTATCTGACCATCCTTATGAATCTTCCCCTATGGCAGAAATCGCCGGTTTTCCGGTCCGTCCGGGAATTTACGATCTAAACGGGGCTACTCCTTTGCAGAATGGTGTTAATTTTACCATTCACACATGCGGAGGAACCTCCTGTGAACTGCTTCTGTTCCACCGTGCACAGGAAGAACCTTTTGCTGCACTTCCTTTTCCGGAAGCTTACAAGATCGGTGATGTTTATTCCATGATCGTATATGGACTGAACATTGATGAATTTGAATATGCCTACCGTGTAGACGGACCATACTGTCCGGAAAAAGGACTGCTCTTTGACAAAAATAAAATTCTGCTCGACCCATATGCCAAAGCAGTTGCCGGTCAGCGTACCTGGGGCATCCGCTGGGACCATACGTATCATGCACGTGTCGTCAAAGACCGTTTCGACTGGGGCGATATGCCACAGTCAAAAAAAGATCTCTGTGACCTGATCATCTACGAACTGCATGTACGTGATTTTACTCATCATCCTTCTTCCGGTGTTCAGCATCGAGGAACTTTTTCCGGACTTATGGAAAAAATTCCTTATCTGAAAGAACTGGGAATCAATGCAGTGGAACTGATGCCTATCTTCGAATTTGATGAGACCATGAATTCCCGTACCGTAGATGGCAAACAACTTCTCGAATGCTGGGGATACAACACTGTCGGATTTTTTGCTCCGAACAGCAGCTATGCCGCTGCAAACGAACATAATCAGGAAGGTACGGAATTGAAGACACTGATCAAAGCACTTCATGACAACGGGATTGAAGTAATCCTGGATGTTGTTTTCAATCACACCGCTGAAGGAAACGAAAAAGGAAACACCTTCAGTTTCAAGGGATTTGACAACAATATTTACTATATGCTGACTCCTGATGGCAATTACTACAACTTCAGCGGCTGCGGAAACACCCTGAACTGTAATCACCCTGTCGTTCAGCAGCTGATTCTCGAATGTCTGCGCTACTGGACGATCAATTACCGCGTAGACGGATTCCGCTTCGATCTGGCAAGTATCCTTGGCCGAAATGAGGACGGCTCTCCTATGAATAATCCGCCTCTGCTCCGTACTCTTGCCGATGATTCAATCTTAAGCAACGTAAAACTGATTGCTGAAGCATGGGATGCCGGCGGTCTTTATCAGGTAGGAAGCTTCCCTGCAAGCGGCCGCTGGGCAGAATGGAACGGCAGATACCGTGACTCTCTCCGCAGTTATCTGAAAGGGGATTCCTGGAATGCATGGGATGCAGCCTGGAGTATCTCCGGCTCCGGTGATCTCTATGGTGGCTATTACGACAATACCCACAGCAACTATGCCGGTTACAATTCCTGCGTGAATTTTCTGACCTGTCATGACGGCTTTACACTGTACGATCTATATGCGTACAATGACAAACATAACGAAGCAAACGGCTGGAATAACACAGACGGGGCCAATGACAACCGCAGCTGGAACTGTGGTGCCGAAGGTGAGACCGCTGATCCGGAAGTCCTCTCACTTCGCCGCCGTATGATCCGGAATGCCTGTGCTGTCCTTATGTGCAGCCGCGGCACACCAATGTTTCTTGCCGGCGATGAATTTGGGAATACCAAATTCGGAAACAACAACAGCTACTGCCAGGACAACATTACTTCCTGGCTGGACTGGCGTATGCTCGAAAAGAACAAAGATCTGTTTGAATTCTTTAAATTTATGATCGCCTTCCGCAAAAAGCATCCGGTCATCCACAAACAGCTGCCCGCATCCGTCTGCGGCATGGATTCTATCCATACACATAATCTGAATGCAGGGGAAACAGATATTCCACGAGATGCACGTACCTTCTGTGTGAGCTTTGCGGGATACGATAAAGAAAAAGGAAAAGATGACCTGATCTATGTCGCAGTCAATACTTTCTGGGAAGACGTCACGATCACGCTTCCAAATCTTCACGGAAGAGGCGCATGGCACTTGAGCGTCAATACGTATGGAGATGGAAACGGGCAGTACTGCTATCCGGAAGGACAGGAAGTCCGGATTGACAGAAGTTTCGTGATGCGGCCGAGGAGTGTGGCCGTCTTCACCGGCCGGGATTATTAAACTAGAGGATTAAAACAAAATATTCTTATTATAAAACATATCGAGTACTGAAACGGCTTCAGAGTTCAGAAATACTAAAGCTTTAATCTGTCCGCTAAAATCATGAAGAATAAATCCAAGTATTTCTAGGAACTCTTGCAGATGTTTCTGTACTCGATATGTTTATATATAACGATATTCTTGTTTTATATATACCCTCAGATCATGCTTCGCGCTGTTCCTGCTTTCGTCATTCTCCCGAAAGTCACCACACTACCCCAGCTAAAGTACGGTGAGATGGGCGAAAATAAAAACTCCAGCCAGGGACTCCTGTGATTATCATCTGAAGCTGGTTCGCCTGAAAAAATTCGTCAAAGTATCGGAATGTACAGGTTTTTGCGTTGATACAGAAAATGCTGCTGTCTGAGCGTAGCGAGTTCAGCTCTTTTCTGTATCGTTTTTAGCAAAGTTCTGTACTTCCTGATACTTTAGAATTTTTGAATTGAACCATGTTCAGATGATAACTCACAGGAATTTCCTGACTGGATTTAATATATTTTTTATCCCCTTCTCACCGGGAATTCTTTATCATCTTTTGATCTGTCCATAATAAGCATTTGCACCATGTTTCCGGTAATAATGCTTATCCTGCAGTTCCTGTGGCGCCGGTTTCACCTGTGGATTGATCAGTTCACAGCGGCATGCCATCTTTGCAACTTCCTCAAGTACAACTGCATTGTGCACTGCCTCATGCGCATCTTTGCCCCAGGTAAACGGACCATGATTCTTGCAAAGTACTGCCGGAACAGCTTCATAATCCAGTTTACGGAAATAATCTGCGATCAGAACACCCGTATTTTTCTCATATGCCTCTTCAATCTCTTCTTTTGTCAGATTTCGGACACATGGAACTTCTCCATAAATATAATCCGCATGCGTTGTTCCATAACATGGGATAGCTCTTCCTGCCTGTGCCCAGCTCGTTGCCCATTCAGAATGCGTATGTACGATTCCTCCGATATTTGGAAATTCATTATAAAGAACCACATGTGTCGGAGTATCAGAAGATGGATTATATTCACCTTCTACTTTATTTCCTTCAAGATCTACAACTACCATATCTTCCGGTCTCAGCTTATCGTATTCCACACCACTTGGTTTAATAACAAACAGACCTTTTTCACGGTCAATGCCACTGACATTTCCCCAGGTAAATGTTACCAGTCCGTACTTCGGCAGGTCCATATTTGCTCTATATACCTCTTCTTTTAATTTTTCAAGCATACTTTTTCTCCTTTACGCAGTTCTTTTTATACAACACAAGGGCACTGTGCCATTCACAGTACCCTGCGGTCTTATCATTCTTACCAGATCTTTGACTCTACGGCCGCTCTCTCGATCGGCAGACCCTTCAGATATCTGTCCATAAATTCATTAAATCCTTTTACTCCTTCCGGCTCCGGATCAAGCGTACTTCCCTCATTTCCGGCAAATACACAGTTATCCAGGAACTCATCCAGAGTCTCTCCGTCTTTCTTATCAACAAGATAAGCAGCAAGAAGCGCAATACCCCATGCACCACCTTCACCTGCAGTTGACATAACAGATACCGGTGCATTCACTGCATCCGCAAGGATCTGCTGTCCGACACCCTTGGTCTTGAACAGTCCGCCGTGGCCCAGAAGTCTGTCAATCTTGACATGCTCCTGATCAATCAGGATATTTAATCCTACGCGCATAGCTCCAAGGCAGGTGTAAAGATTAGTTCTCATAAAGTTTGCAAGTGTAAATTTGCTCTCAGGGGAACGGACAAATAACGGACGGCCTTCTTCAAATCCCGTCATATGCTCTCCGGAGAAATAGCAGTAGGACAGAAGTCCGCCACAGTCCGGATCACCTTCCAGTGCTTTATTGTAAAGAGTTCCGAACAATTTGTTCATATCCACTTCCATTCCCATTGCCTCTGCAAATTCCTTAAATACATTCACCCATGCATTCAGATCAGAAGTACAGTTGTTGGAATGCGCCATAGCAACCGCATCGCCAGCCGGTGTCGTTACCATATCAATCTCTTTGTATGGTTTGGAAAGTGCTTTTTCCAGGACGATCATCGCAAATACAGAAGTACCTGCGGATACATTTCCTGTGCGCTGTTTCACGCTGTTGGTTGCTACCATACCGGTTCCTGCATCACCTTCCGGCGGGCACATCGGAATACCTGCTTTGAGTTTGCCTGTCGGATCAAGGAACTTCGCTCCCTCTTCTGTCAGAGTACCGGCATCCTGTCCTGCAACCATGACTTCCGGCATGATATCACGGAGCTTCCATGGGAATCCATAAGGCTCTACCAGTTTATCAAATTTCTCAACCATTTCCTGGTTGTAATCTTTTTTCTCCGAATCAACAGGGAACATTCCTGCTGCATCACCGATACCAAGAACACGCTTTCCTGTCAGCATGCGATGTACATAAGCTTCCAGAGTACACATATAATCAATATCTCTTACATGCTCTTCTCCGTTCAGGATTGCCTGATACAGATGTGCGATGCTCCATCTCTGTGGAATGTTATACTGGAAAAGTTCCATCAGTTTCTCAGATGCTTCACCTGTAATATTATTTCTCCAGGTACGGAACGGAACCAGAAGTTTTCCATCTTTATCAAATGGCATGTAACCATGCATCATGGCACTGATTCCAAGCGCACCGACACTGGTAAGCTCCACACCGTATTTCTCCTGTACGTCCTTCACCAGGTCGCTGTAACTTCCCTGTAATCCCTTATGAATGTCATCCAGAGAGTAAGTCCACACACCGTTTTCGTAACGGTTTTCCCACTCATAACTTCCGGATGCGATCGGATCATATTTGTCATCTACCAGAACTGCTTTGATTCTGGTAGATCCGAACTCTATTCCAAGTGCTGTTTTGTTGTTTAAAATAGCTGTCTTTGCTTCGTTTACACTCATTGTAAATCCTCCCGACTTCTGTGTTTACCACATCCGCCTTTTATTTTCTGAACGCGACCTCATTCCATCTCAGTTCATTCTTAAAATCGCGGATGGTTGTATCTTTGTCAATGTAGACAGCTTCGATTCCCATTGCTGCTGCCCAGTCACCCATCTGTTCAGCAATCAGATCATAGGAAAATGCCGTATGATGAGCGCCACCTGCAAGGATCCATGCCTCTGCTCCTGTTGCCAGATCCGGCTGCGGAGTCCAGAACGCGCTCCCTACCGGAAGTTTCGGCATCGGTTTCTCTACTTTCTTACACTCAACATCATTGATGATCAGACGGAATCTATCTCCCAGATCTACCAGAGAAGTAGCGATTGCCGGACCAGTCTTGGATGTAAATACAAGTCTTGCCGGATCTTCTCTGTCACCCATGGAAAGCGGGCATACTTTGATGCCAATCTTACCGTCAGCGATCGTCGGGCATACTTCCAGCATATGTGACTGAAGAATGCCTTCCTTACCCGGAACAAGATTGTATGTATAATCCTCCATGAAAGAAGTTCCCTTTGCATCCTTCACCCCTGCAGTCATAATCTTCATCAGACGGACCATTGCTGCTGTCTTCCAGTCACCCTCAGCGCCGAAACCATATCCCTTCTCCATCAGACGCTGCATTGCCAGTCCCGGAAGCTGCTGTAAACCACCAAGATCACCGAAATGAGTAACAACTGCCTGGTAGTTTTTCTCCTCCAGGAATCTCTCAAATCCGATCTCAATTGCTGCCTGTACTGCTACATGACGTTTGAATTCTTCCGGGTCTCTGCCCTCAAGAAGAATGTCATATTTATTATAATATTCTTCGACTAAAACATCAATATCTCCTTTAGAAACATTCTTCACATATTCGCATACTTCATTGACCGGATAAGCATCCACTTCCCATCCGAATTTGATCTGTGCCTCTACTTTATCGCCCTCGGTAACAGCTACATTTCTCATGTTATCCGCAACACGGCAGACACGAATATGGCTGCTTTCCATGATGCCGACTGCGGTACGCATCCAAGATGCCAGTCTCTCCTGAACCTTCTTATCAGCCCAGTGTCCGACGATAACTTTTCTCTCGATTCCCATGCGGGTAACGATATGACCATACTCTCTTCCACCATGAGCAGACTGGTTTTCATTCATGAAATCCATATCAATTGTGTCATATGGTATTTCCTGGTTAAACTGTGTATGCAGATGGCACAATGGTTTTCTGTATTCCTTCAGTCCAAGGATCCAGGATTTTGCCGGTGAGAAGGTATGCATCCAAGTGATCACACCTGCACATTCATCGTCTGCATTAGCCTCATTAAAAGTCTTACGGATCAGCTCATTTGTGATCAGTGTCGGTTTCCATACCAGTTCAAAAGGAAGAACGCCTGATTTGTTCAGTTCCTCAACAATAATTCTTGAGTGTTCTGCAACTTTTCTTAAGCATTCATCTCCATAAAGATCCTGTGAGCCTGTGCAAAACCAGAACTTATAATTTCTACCTGTAACCATAACAAAAAACCTCCATATATTTTTCTTTGATCATTTTTTCTTCTTTGCAGATGCCAGTACAGACTGGATCACGATGAAGAAGCAAAGCAGTGCGGAAAGTACGATTCGTACCCACCAGCTTGATAAAGTACCCTGTGCTGTGATCAGACTGGAAATCGTTCCTTTGATCAGCACACCAAACAAGGAACCGATCGGGGTACCAACACCACCGGAAAGAAGTGTTCCACCGATAACGGCTGAAGAAATTGCATCCATCTCAAGACCTTTTGCCTGCTCTACGAAACCGGCGCAGCTGTTGAGGCAGAAAAGGAATCCGCCAAGTCCTGCAAGAAAGCCATCCAGTACATAGGCACGGAACATTGTCTTTTTGACATCAAGACCCATCATCAGGGCACTCTGTCTGTTTCCACCGATCGCATACAGTTTACGGCCGAATTTGAAATATTTCAGAAGCACTGCAATAATGAGAACTACGATAATTGCGATCACTACTGTCGGCGGAATGTATGCCGGGATAAATTTACCTTTTTTGTTTGTAGAACCAAATGGCATGTAGAAACGGTAGTTTGCCCATTTCAGGAATACTTCATTTTTGATGGAGATCATGTCTGTACTGATGATTGCTGTCATACCACGTCCGAAGAACATGCCGGCAAGTGTTACAATAAATGGCTGGATTCCCATGTAAGTTACCAGGAATCCCTGTACGATACCAAAAGCAAGGCCGATCAGAAGTGCTGCAAGAACTGCCACATATGCACTCACGCCTTTGTTTTCCATAAGGTCTGCCATTACCATGCAGACAAGTGCTGTTACAGAACCAACGGAGATATCAATACCACCGGTGATCATAACGATCGTCAGGCCACAGGAAATAACGAGAAGACCTGCATTTGATACAAAAAGATTCAGAAACATCTGCGGTTTGGCAAAACCTTTATCTGCAAAGATCACCATACCTGCTGCATACATAACGAAGAACAGAACGATCGTGATCAACAGCAGAAATCCGGTACTTGTCATTTTCTTTTTCTGTTTCATTATTTCTGACCTCCCTCTGCTGCAACGGAAACTTTTTTGCTTCTGTGATTTGCAACGAATTTCTTAAATACATCACTCTGTAAGGTTACAATGATGATAACAACGATTGCCTTATAAACAGGAAGCTGATCGGCTTTTACATTCATTGCATACAGAGTTGTTGTCAGTGCCTGGATTGTATAAGCTCCGATTACAGAACCGATCAGGCTGAATTTACCACCGCCAAGGAAGTTACCGCCAAGTGCAACTGCCAGGATGGCATCCATCTCAAGGTTCAAACCAATGTTGTTCGCATCTGCGGAATAGATACGGCTGGATGCTACCAGTCCGGCGATTCCTGCAAGAACACCGCAGATTACGTAAGTCAGGAACTTGATCATGGTAGAGTTCAGACCTACCAGTCGTGCTGCTTTACCATTGATACCAACACTCTCAATATAAAGTCCAAGAGCTGTCTTTTTCAAAATCAAAGCTACGATAACTACGGTTACGATTGCGAAAAGAACAGGCGTCGGAATCGGAGATTTACCGATATATCCACCTGCCATCTGGAAAGATGGAACACGGATGTAAGTGATCTGTCCATTTGTAACAAGCTGTGCGATACCTCGTCCTGCAGTATAAAGGATCAACGTTGCTACCATCGGCTGGATATTCAGCTTTGCAACCAGAAATCCGTTAAATGCACCACAGAGTGCGGCTGCAAGAAGTGCTGCAATTACAGCAAGAATCAGAGAACTCTGATATTCAGTTACGGAAGATGCACCACCAGATAAGATCTGACAGCATACAGCTGCTGCAACCGCCATAACTGCACCAACACTGATATCCTGTCCACCGGATGCTGCTGTAACAAGTGTCATACCAACTGCAAGGATTACCAGTTCAGATGCACGGTTGATAACATCAATAACATATCCATAAAGGACACCATTTCGAATCGTAATATTAAAGAAGTCCGGAGTCTTGATCACATTGATCAGAAGGACCGCGATCAGACACACGATAGGAAGAAAGAGTCGTGCACTCGTGATCTTTTTTAATTTACTTTTATTCATTCTTATCGTCACCTCCTGCAATCGCTTTCATAATATTGCTCTGTGAAAGCTCGCTCTCTTCCAGTTCTCCTACCTTTTCTCCGTCACGAAGGACTGCCATTCTGGAGCAGGTACGAAGCATCTCTTCAACCTCTGAAGAAATAAAGGTTACTGCCATTCCCTGATCTGCAAGATCAAGAACGATCTTCTGGATCTCCGTTTTGGTACCGATATCGATACCTCTGGTCGGCTCATCCAAAATCAGATATTCCGGATTTGTCAGAAGCCAGCGGCCAAGGATAACCTTCTGCTGGTTACCACCGGAAAGACTCTTAATCGGAGTTTCACGGCTTGCAGTCTTGATCTGCAGCATATCAATATATTTATCTGCCGCCTCTTCCATCTCTTTACGGCTCATCGGATGGAACATGCCTTTCTTTGCCTGCATTGCAATGATAATGTTTTCTCTTACGGAAAGATCAGCAATGATACCTTCTGCCTTACGATCTTCCGGAAGATATGCCATACCAAGCTTCATGGCATCCAGTGGACTGTTGATCTTTACTTCTTTTCCATTTACCTTCAATGTACCACTGTCAGCTTTGTCAGCTCCGTAAATGGAACGTACCAGTTCAGAACGTCCGGATCCCAGGAGACCGGTAAGACCGATAACCTCTCCTTTATTGATCTTAAGATCAAATGGCCGGATCGTTCCCTTATGTCCAATACCCTCAGCCTCAATGACCGGAGTTTCGGAGAATACTTTTTTATCTTTACGATCGCCTTTGATGTCTGCAAGATCATCAAAATCTTTCCCCATCATCTTGGCAACCAGCATAACTCTTGGAAGATCTTTGGTCTCATATTCTCCAACCAGCTCACCATTTCGAAGAACCGTGATCCGGTCACACACTGCATATACCTGCTCCAGGAAATGTGTTACGAAGATGATTCCAACACCTTCTTCACGAAGTCTGCGCATCAGAACAAACAGTTTCTCAACTTCTTCATCATCCAGAGAGGAAGTCGGCTCATCCAGGATCAGAACCTTACATTTCATATCCACAGCACGTGCGATCGCGATCATCTGCTGGATCGCTACAGAACATTCATCCAGCATCTGTGTCGGCGGAACATTAATGTTCAGGCTTTCCAGAAGCTTTGCAGAACGTGCATTCATTTCTTTCCAGTTGATCATTCCAACCTTGTTTCGCGGCTCACGGCCAATAAACAGGTTTTCCGCAACAGTCAGGTTCGGACAGAGGTTTACTTCCTGGTAAACCGTGCTGATTCCATTTGCCTGTGCCTCCTGCGGAGAATGATTGATAATGTCTTTATTTTCACCATTCATATGAATGGAACCGCTTTCGAATTCATGTACACCGGTCAGAACTTTGATCAGTGTTGATTTTCCGGCTCCGTTTTCTCCCATCAGTGCATGGATCTCACCTTTGCGAAGTGTAAAATCCACATGGGAAAGGGCACGGACACCGGTGAAATTTTTACTTATATCACGCATTTCCAAAACAACGTTTTGTTCCATTTTCTTTCCTCCATTCCCTGTTTTATTCCATTTTTTCCTTTATTTTCCCTTTTTTGAGCGCAAAAGGGGCGTGGCCCATAAAATCCATACCATCTGGATCCTGTTCCACGCCCCGGGCTCATTACTTATAAATCTCTTTCAGTTTGCAGTTTTATGTCTCAAAGATTAGTATGCACGTCCGTCGATGATTTCCTGAGTAATTGGAGTGATATCATAATCTGTTCCATCAATTGTTACTTTAGTTACTGTATCATCAGATGCAAATGCAACTTCATCAACAAATGCCTGTTTATCAACATCTTCGCCGGCTTCCAGTTTCTGGATGATCTCTTCTACACGTGGTCCGTGAAGTGGGTTACACTCTGTATCACATGTAATTTCGCCGGAAAGTGTCTGTGTAAGACCTGCGTTTGTTGTATCGAAGGACATTACAAGAATCTGGCCTTCTTCGCCGCCAACTTCATATCCTGCTGCTTTGATCGCATCGATTGCACCAAATGCTTCGTTATCATTCTCACAGTATACAACGTCGATATCATCACCGCTCTGTTTCAGGATAGATTCCATAACTTCCTGTCCTTTAGCCTGTGTAAATTCACCGGACTGCTGAGCAAGTGTTGTCCAGTTGTCATGAGCTTCTACAGCTTCATCAAATCCTTCTGTACGTCCGATCTGAGCAGATGCTCCGATGGTTCCCTGAATATCAACAAGGTTAATTTCTTCATCGCCACGGCCTTTTGCTTCGAGATATGCATCCAGCCATGCCATAGCTTTCTGACCTTCAAGTTTGAAGTTGGATCCTACCCATGCAGTGTAGAGGCTGTCGTCAGATACATCTACCATACGGTCAACGATGATAACCGGAATTCCTGCATCTTTTGCTTCCTGAAGTACTGTATCCCAACCTGTCTCAGTTACAGGTGCGAGTACGATATAGTCAACTTCCTGCTGGATGAAGTTACGGATTGCTGTCAGCTGATTTTCCTGTTTCTGCTGAGCATCGTCAAAGATCAGTTCATATCCGTTATCCTCTGAGAAAGTAGATTTCATGGATTCTGTGTTTGCAGTACGCCAGTCAGATTCTGCACCTACCTGTGAGAAACCAACTGTAATTGTGTCGTCGTCCGCTGCCATAACATTCACTGCGGAAAGTCCTGCCAACATAGATACTGCTAAGAGTGCGGTCACCATTTTTTTCTTCATTTTGTAATCCTCCCTTTACATTTGTTTCGTGTTTTTTAAGATGGTTTTATTATAGCAATTTGTTACGAAAACTCCATGGATTATTTTCGGAAAAAAGTTTAGTCTTTTATCTATCTTTCTGTCTCATTTTTAACAAGTTGGATTTTTTACGATTTCGGTTGAATATTTTTCCCAAGCCGTAATTCCACCGTTGTACCTTCTCCTTCTTTAGAAGAAATCGTCATTCCGTAGCCCGGTCCGTAGTACAAAGCAATACGTTCCGCAACTGCCGCAAGCCCGAATCCGGCTCTCTCTCCTGTACGTATTGCCTCCTGTACCTCATGAAGACGCTCCGGTGTCATTCCCTGTCCATTATCACTGACTGTAAGAACGATCGCATCCGCTTCTTCCCTGCCGGTTATCGTGATCTTACCTTTTCCACGACGGTTTTTGATACCATGATAAAGCGCATTCTCTGCCAGCGGCTGAATGGAAAGCTTCGGTACCTGTATTCCATCAAGTTCTTTTGGTATGGATAACTCAAACTCCAGAATATCGCGATAGCGGAACTGCTGAATCTCCAGATAGCTCAAAGTGTGTCGTTTCTCTTCTGAAAGAGGAATGATGTCATTTCCTTTAGAAAGCGATGTACGGAAGAAAATAGAAAGACTGGAAATCATCTCCACTGCATCATCCGTCATACCACCTTCGATCAGCCATACGATCGTATCCAGGGTATTATATAAAAAATGCGGATTGACCTGTGCCTGGATCAGCTGCAGTTCTGTCAGATGCTGCATCTCCTTTTCCTGCCGGACATTTTCCAGAAGTCCACTGATCCTGTGTGCCATCTTGTTGATTCCCTGGTCCAGCTCCTCAATCTCTATAATCTCCGCAGACACCGGAAGAACATCGAAATTTCCCTTTCCTACTTTCTTCACCTTATCTCGCATCTCGGTTACCGGTTGGATGATCCCACCAGTTAGACGGAACGATCTTCGCATCAGAATTCCCAGCGTTGCAAGTAATAATACCGCCATTCCCGATATCAGGATCTTAACTCTGTGGGTAAGATTCGTCTCGACCTCCACAAGATACATGGATTCATTATAAATATAATTCTGCATCTCCTGCATGATCAGGCCTGTGATAATACGAATGTTACTGTCCATAAATTCCATTCGTTTATCATATTCCTTGATCTCCATCAGCTGGAGCATTCTCTTTTTCAGATTATCCAGATACGCATCCAGACTGTTCAGACATTTGACGCCACTGGCATGGTATGTATTTTTGCGCAGTTTTTCCATAATCTCCTGTGCATCCTCTACCTGTCCCACAACGTCATCCAGTTCACTGGCTTCTTTTGATCCGATTGCCAGATAATACATTTCCAGATCCAGTTCATCCTTGAAGCTCAGGTTGAATTTACTGCTGACCGCCAGATTCTCTGACAGCTTGTTATACTGTCCAGCATACTGCCAGAAGATCAGAAGCAAAATAACCAGCAGGCAGGCCATCGGAATCATCGTACTGAACAGAAGTCTGTTCATACGTTTCTCAAGTCCCATCTGCTTTTTTCTTTTCTGAGGTACTCCTCTCATGCTTTTTCCTCCCGTGCCTTACGGTAATCACTCGGAGTCATACCCTGTGTTTTCTTAAAAAGATAGCTGAAATAATGTGCATCTTTATATCCGATTTCTCCTGCGATCTCACTGGAACGCATACCCGTGCAACGCAGAAGTTCTTTCGCCTTATTCATGCGTAAGGAAGTCAGATACTCAATAAATGTCTGTCCCATATTCTGGCTGAACAGAGCGCTGAAATGATTAGAGCTGACATTTGCAACATTGGCAACCGTATTTAGTGAAATCTCTTCATCCATATAATGGCTGTCAATAAAGTCCACCGCGGTTTTTAAAATACTGCGGTTTTTGTTTCCGGAATTCTGGTCACGGATCTCGATTGCCTGTGAGATCATTTTTTTCGCATAAGCAATTGCACTTTCCATATTCTTTCCACTCTCTGCAAGTACTTCTTCTGTATCTGCAGATTCCATTTCATTCGTATCACATCCCAGCCCTTTAATGAATGAAATAACAGAAAACCGAACATTCAGAATAACATAATTTCGAAATACCAGTGATTCCATCGGCTCCTGACCGATTGCATAAAAATAGTCTTTTACAAAGTTTTCTGTCTCTTCCTGAAGACCATTGCTCAAAAATTTCTGAAGGATTGCCGGATTCAGGGCATTCACATCCACTTTCTGCAGATAGGCATTATCTTCAGTCTCCGCCTGTCCACCAGGATGCTCCATAGTTTCCATCTCATCATAGTAAAGAATATTTTCATCATACAGATATCTCTGCGAAAAGGCTCTTGATGCCGTATGATAGCTCTTTTGTATCTGACTCAGACGCTCCACAGACTGACCAACTGCAAGGAACCATTCCCTTCTTCCATCCTGCCTGCTCAGAATCTTACGGATCTCATCCACACACGCTCTTGTATTTTCTTCAATAGTTTCTCTCTGTCCCTTAAGAAGTACACCATAGGAGAAAATATTACTTCGAAACAGCATGGCCGATGAATGACCGGCAAAAAAGTTTTCCAGAAGTTCCAGTGACTCTGCTTCCCACGAAGAATATTCATCTCTCTGTCCGGAAAAATCCTCATCACAGTTCATCGTAAAGATCAGAACATTGTAAGCCTCTGCAACAATATCCAGACCAAGCTTTTCTGCTCTTTTATAGACCTCCATCATGTCCATGGAACCGCCGACCAATGCCTCAAAAAAATCGCGGCTGCTGTTCTTCTCATAAGCCTGCATCTCTCTCTGGAATTTTTCGTAATATTCTTTCTGTGTTTTTTCATGTTCATAGCGGCTGCGGATTTCTGAAAGCCGTTCAATCAAAGCATTCTTTGTGATCGGTTTCAGGAGATAATCCTCCACCCCAATTCCTATCGCCTGTTTTGCATAATTAAAGTCATCATATCCACTTAAGATCACAACCTTCAGCCCCGGTATTTCCTTTTTGGCCAGACGTGCCAGCGTTAGACCATCCATAAATGGCATCTTGATATCCGTGATCAAAAGGTCCGGCTGCTGTCTGAGCAACAACGGCAATGCCATCTCACCATCTGCCGCTTCTCCTACCAGCTCAAAGCCAAGTTCCTCCCACGGGATCATTCGTTTGATCGTCTCACGGACTACAACCTCATCTTCTGCCAGAAAAATCTTTAACATCTCTCCACCCCATTTGTTCTGTCGCGTATTTGTGCAAAAGTTCTAATGTATACTATACCAGTTTCATTTTTTTTAGACAAGTTTTTGTTCCTATGTATAAAATAAAATACCAGCATTTTATTTCAGAAACACTTTACATCCCTTTATGAAAATTTAATATTTCAATCTCTATTCCTTTCTCATTATGTGTGGTAAAATGTTGCCATTCTGATAATTAAGCCTCTGTCAGAGGCAATGAATTTGCTTTTATGGAGATTTGTTATGAACAAAAAAGAATTTCTTGACATTTTATATGAACAGCTTTCCGGGCAGATGCCGGAGGGAAATGTTGCCGCCCATGTACAATATTATCGCAATTATATTGAAGAAGAACAGCGTAAAGGACGCAGTGAAGACGATATTTTAAATGAACTCGGCGATCCTCATCTGATCGCACGTACTCTTTTAGATACTGATTCAACCGCTTCCGGTAATCCACAGACTACAGGAAGCTATTCTGAACCATACACAGACAATTCTTATGAATATGACAACAGCAGCTCCGGCAGTAAAAAAGTAAAGAGCCGTAGTTTTCACATCGATCTTAGTACCTGGTATGGCAAGCTTGCCGTTATCCTGATTGCTGCAATCGTGATTGTGCTTTTGTGTACGGTGCTGAGTGTTCTGATCCCGGTCATGGTCATAGCTGGTATCCTCATGTATATATTCCGCTTACGAAAACGATAACACAGGGAACACAGTCATCTGAATATAATTTCTAAATAAAAAAGGCCCAAATTCAGTTTTCCGTCTTATTTTACGGACTCTGAATTTCAGGTCTTTATCTTTTTACGCTGTTTTCTTTGTCATAAATGACTCAAATCTTACATGACGATCCATCTGATCTCCGATCATTCCAATTACTTTTCCCATCGTAAATGCAGCAAGAATCGTACCGATTCCGAGTCCGTCCAAATGTCCGAGGATGATACAGGTCATCAGTGCTGTTATTGCCAGACAGGTGACATCAAATCCAATCTTTATCTTGGAATATTTTATCTTTGTGATATCTGCCAGTTCTCTCGGGAAAAGATCTGTCGGAATAATTGGCAGACCACAGCGGTTGGAAAGTGCGATTCCAAAACATATCAGAAGATAACTGATTACAAAATAAACTACTCTGTATCCCAAAGCTGTCGGCAAGGCGTTAATCCACATTTCATGTATATCCAGCATCTCACTGAATGCAAATCCCACTAAGAAACTGAAAAGATACGGTGCAACGAATTTCTTTCGCATGATCATCAGTGATAATACTAAAAGTCCCTGAAAAATATAGGTCCAGGTTCCAAGAGAAATCTTTGGAAACACCAGTGAAAACGCATACGGCACACTGGATATTGCAGAAATCCCTGACCCAGAATAGAGCATAAGTACTACTCCCAGACTATTGATCAGTATAATTACTATCAGTGCAATTTCCCCTCTTATCACAGGCATTGTTATGTTACTTTGTAAATGACTGTTCTCAGTCAATTCAGACATTTTAGAAATCCTCCGTTCCTACACAAAAATAAATTTTTTCACAATAAAAATGAATATTTTCCACTTCCAAGCACTTTTAATCCTGCAATAAGGTGTATCGATTTCTCCTTCTACAAACAAAAAGACTCCCATCTCCGTTTTCAGATTAAATGTCAGGTTTTACAAACGCAAGTTTCTTGCCCAGAACCCTTGCGATAAATCCGACCAGAAGTGCTGCAATGACTGTGCCTTCTCGAACACCATTGAGGTGTCCGGCAAAGCCCAAAGACAGAACTGCCGCGATAACTGCCATAGACACATCAAAGAAAATCTTTGTCGTACCAAAGTTGGTTTTCCATGTCAGAACGATCGCACGGACAAATGATTCTCCTGGCAGCATGACGACATCTGCCAGAACTTCTATATACACACCAATTCCAAGGATCAGACATCCTATCAGAAGATACACAATTTTCATGACATAGTTCTGCGGATTTACCCATGTAAACAAAAGCATCGTCAGGTCGATGAAATATCCGAAAACAATCGATACCGGTATCTGCAGAACATGTTCCAGTTTAAAATTCTTACGCAGGATCAGTAACTGCAGTAAGATCAGAAATACGCTGAAAAAAATCGTAAAATTACCAAGTGTAAATGGAAAACTCAAACTCAGCACATACGGAATGGATGAGATCGGTGATGTTCCCAGACTTGCTTTCGTGATCAGACTGACACCAAGTGAGTTCACAAACAGACCGATCAGAAATATTACGTATCTTTTTAATTTGTTCATTTGTTACTTTCCTTCTTTCTCTGTTTCCTCGCAGCCTGTCTCAGACAGATTGTAATAAATTTTATGATAAATCTTCATAAATGTCTCTGCTTCTTCTGAAGAAATATCTTTCCATGCATTCTCCTCAATTTCCACAAAAGCAGCCTCGACAAGCTTCTGGCTCTTCCTGCCGGATTCTGTCATAAAAATGTGAAAAGTCCTTCTGTTTCCATTGAGCATACGTCGCTCGATCAGACCTTTTTCCTCCATACGGTTCAGTATTGAAGTCAGAGATCCCGCCTCGATAAAACAGCCCGCTGCAATTTCCTTCTGACTTGCTCCATCATGACTTTTAAGATAATCCAGAACCTTCGGCTGTCCCAGTGTAAGCCCTGACTCCTTTACTTTTTCCAGAATACGCTTCTGAATTAACAGATGATTCGCCATGGTCAGGTAATGCAATGATGTGTCCACGTCTCACGTTCCTTTCTTTTTATGTTTAACGCAAAATAGTTATAATCCTAACGTTTAGGATTATAACTATTTCTTTAAAATGTGTCAATATATGTTTTGCTCATTTTATGATATCTACAGCCCTTCCCTGTATATCTCACTGATCACAGCCTGGGCATGTTCTGATTCTTTTTTCTTTATAAGCTGCTCCCTGTCACTCAAAATTGCAATCATTTCATCCACCACTACCTCAACTGCGGGTGGCTCTGTCATCCTGTACAGATACCCCAGCATGCGCGTTGCTGTGTAATCCGTATTCAGATACTTGTAGGCAATTTCTGAACATAGTTCCTTCGGATATCTTCTTTCAATCAATGCTCTGTAAAGCTCGTCTGCTCTTTCTGATGCCATATTTTTCTCTCCGTGTCAGGCTTCATCGGATGCATCATTCAGTGCGTCATTCGCATCCTCCAGTGCATCCAGTGCCTCTGTCAGAAGATCCAGTTTGTCACTGCTCTCATCTTCTGCTTCATATGCATCAATCACATCCACAAGAATATCTTTTATTTCTTCCAGAGAAGCTATAATTCTTTTCAATCTGGCTTCCTTTGAAGAAGCTCCAGTAATATCTACTACTTTGCTCATGATAATCCTCCTTCTTGGGTGAAAAAGTTGTTACCCATATGATACCCGTTTCCACCTCAAAAGTAAAATACTATCTTTTTATCATGCATAGCAGACTTTACTCCGTATAACTATTCCCCTTCTCATCGGTCCAGGTGCCATCGCCGTTATCGGTATAGCCAACACCATTTGCATCACGATAATAATACTCTCCGTTTGTGGTCTCCTTTACATCGACACTTCCGCCGCTGCCCTGGAGTTCATGCTGTCCCAGCTTCGTTCCCGAATTGTAGTCTTCGTCATTCCAGGTACGATAAGAATTTCCATTGGCATCTGCCCAGTTTCCGTCTCCCTGATAGCTGTATTGGAATCCGTTATCGTCAGAATAAGTTCCATCTCCGTTGTCGTAAAGGACTCTGGATTCCTCATCACCTTCACCTGATGCTACAATCGATGCCACACCGGAAGGAGTACTGAAGCCACTGGTGTATGGCACTCCTGCCGGAAGACTCTCATAATAGGATCCTGACCCATCGCTGTCAGAACCACTTCCATTATCTGTCGTTTCACTTTCCTGCTCGTTGCTTTCCACAGCAGAATCAGAATTTGTTTCCGCATCTGCATTTTCCTCTGAATTTACAGAAGCTTTTGCATCTGCATCCTCTGTCATGCCCTCTTCACTCTGTGTCCCTGCTATTTTCTGCATATCTATCATTTCAGAATATGGTGCATAATCCGGTGCATTCTTTTCTTCCGGATCTGTATTTTTTTCCTGCCCTGTTCTCTCTGTTCGCATTGGGACTGTATCTGTCCCGGCAGAAACATTAAATACGAGGTTACTGCCCGCAAGAAGCACCGTCACAAGAATTCCCGGCAGGATTCCTCTGCGAAGCTTCCGTATGTTCACCATATACAAAATTCTGTCCTTAAACACCATTCCGCTGTCATTGAGACTTGCTGTCACATATGGGATCTGATTATTCATCGCCACTGTACGAAGAAGCAGCTGTCTGTAAAGCCTGTGGTCTTTTTTGTTTACTCGGTTAATCACTGCCGTATCACACAGATTCTCGATATCCTTATCTGCTTCTTTCAGCATGATAAGAAGAAACGGATTAAACCAGTATATCGATGCACAGATTCGAAGAAGCATTTTATACCAGAGATCCCGATGGCAATAATGTGTAAGTTCATGGTAAAAAACCAGTTTTCGCTCCTCTGCGGAATATCCGGTTGCCGGAAGATACAACTTTGTATGGAAAAGTCCTGCAAGAAGCGGTGTGGTAAGACCCGCATTCTGTCTGAGCTCCGGCACTCTGTGCACACACTTTTTCCGGCATACATCTTTATACATCTGAATACTCACCGGATCATTGACTGGAAGGCTCATTCTCCTGAGATTTCTCATAGAAAGATAATATGCCAGCAATTCTCCTACCAGTTTAAGCACTGCCACACTCAGCCAGACCGATACGAAAATCACAGCAACAGTTTCCATCCATTTTCCAGTCGTATACACGACAAACTCTTTTTGTTCCGGAACTTCGAACTGACTTTTCATACTATTATTCACAGAAGATATTGTTTCCATTTTCTGCTGGCTCTCTCCTGGTCTTACTGTGTAATCCGTTGTCTTCGGATTTTGTTCATGAATATTTCTCTGTACCTTAAAATCCACCAATGCCAAATTCGCCGGAAGGCGCACGGGAATACAAAGACTTACTGTAATCAACAGCCAGATGAAATACTTCCACCTTGCTGACACTCGCCCTTTAAATAAAACTGCCAGTAACCTGACCAGTAAAATAACAGATGCGGCAATAATATTCAGTTTCAGAATATGCAGAACAAAAAACTCCATAATTCGCTATTCCTCCCCGTCTTCCAGCTCCTTAAGAAAATCGCTGAGTTCATGAATTTCTTCAGAACTGATCTTTTTCCCCTGATAAAGTGAGGTGACAAATTTTTTTAATGAATTTCCATACAATTTTTCAAGAACACTCTGACTCTCATGTGCCTGATAATCCGACTGCGAAACCAATGGAGTATACAGGTTTAATTTTCCCTGTTTCGTCACTTCCACAAAGTTTTTACTCTCCAGCCTGGTCAGCAGCGACAGGATCGTTGTCGATGCAAGATTTTTCTTGGTATTGATTACTTTTTCAATTTCCGGCCTGGTCATCGGAGGAGTTCCATTCCAAAGAACAAGCATGATATCCAATTCTGATTCAGGTAATCTCTGATATGTTTTTTTCACTCTTTTTCCACCCTCCTGTTTCACATCTGATATATTTTCTACAAATGTAGGAATAATTTTATTTTACCACGGGGCCAAAAAATGGCAAGAGCTTCTGCATATTTTACAGAAGCTCGTCGCTATCAATGTTACTGTTCACTCCGTTCACAGCAACTTGGTCAAAATCCATTCCAGATCACCTTCGGTGATAGGATTTTGCCCCGTATGTCTCGGGATTTTGCCATATTCATGGCAAAACACCTCGCGGAATATTACCTGTGAACAGTTACCTATCAATTCATTTCGGTATAACTGTTTCCGTTTTCATCGCTCCATGTTCCGTCTCCGTTTTCTGTAAATCCGGTGCCATTATCGTCACGGAAATAATAATCACCATTTGTAGTTTCCGTAACTGTCACTGTATTGCCGTCCGCATCCTGAAGATCATGCTGTTCCAGCGTATGTCCCAGATGATGTGTGTCATCATTCAGAGCTGCATACGTATTTCCATTTTCATCTGTATAAGTTTCATCCCCGTTATCAGTATATTCCATTCCGTCATCTCCACGATATTCACAGGAATAATCCTTGTGAAGAATATAATTGATCTCAATTGTATTTCCATCACTGTCAACTAATGTCATCGGTGAAGTAGTACGGATATCTGAATCATCACTGCTGTCTGATGAACTGACAGAAGCGTTTTTTTCTGTATCAGAATCAGAGGAATTTGTCTCTCCCCCAGACTTCTGGCTCGAAGTATCGGTCTCTGATTTATCAGAATTTCCTGCTACATTTTCGTCAGCCTCTCTCGTAAGAGACGGATTTCCCGGATAAGAAATATACTCTACAAATTTTCTGACATCACTGATGTCATCTGCATCTTTTGCATATCCTACTGCCATATACAGACTGTTTCCCTCTGAATAAATTGTCTGGTAGCAGGCCTCATATGTATCATTACATTTGGCAATTCCTGTTTTGACATCCTCCAGTGAATATTTATAAATATTTACATAGTCACTTCCATTCGTATAGCTGGCATAAGTACCTTCTGTATCTGCCTTCTCCCAGGCAGAACCCACCGGTGGCTGCGTATAAAAGTCATTATCTCCGGCTGCCATAACCGTTCCGGCTGAAAAAATTCCGAATGTTGCTACCGTCATAAGTGTCATAAATTTTGTTGTTCTTGTCTTCATAATGGATTCTCCCTGATTTTTATTTTCTACAGATGTAGAAGTTATTCGTATTCTACATCTGTAGAAAAAGAAAGTCAACCATTAATTCTACATTTGTAGAAATAATGGTTGACCAAACAACATTCCAATGCAGACAGCGATCATCAAAGAATCTCTGGAATGGGTGCGTGACTGCCCGAGCTTTAACCAGACAAAAGTTCTTCCTTATGAATATCGTCACAATGTCTGAACCGTAACTAATCTTTAAATTAACTTCTGAGTTTCGATAAAAGAATCTCCGTGCATGAATCCTCTCTTTCCCTTTTCATACACGGAGATTTCTTTTTTATTTCGTTTCCATGTTCTGCTGTTTCATCTTTTTCAGCAATTCTTCTACTTCTCTACATGTTGCAAGATTCTCTGAAAAAGCACTTGCACTTCCAGTACAGACTCCATAATAAAAAGCATCTTCATATATACCAGACTTCAAATATCCATATAAAAATCCGGCTACCATGGAATCTCCTGCACCAACAGAATTCTTTACCTTACCTTCCGGTGCTTCACTTTTGTAAGTGGATCCATCTTCCGCCACAAGAACTGCCCCATCTCCCGCCATAGAGACCAGTACATTTGCAGCGCCCATTTCCTGCAGTTTTTTTGCATAAAGAATAACGTCTTCTTTTGTGCTCAACGTAACACCAAAAATTTCTCCAAGCTCATAATTATTTGGCTTGATCAGAAACGGATGATACTCCAGTACATTTACCAGCAGATTTTTGGTTGCATCCACAACGATCATAACTTCTCGCTTCTGCAAACGTTTCATAATATCACGGTAGATCGTAGATGGAAGAACCGTCGGAATACTTCCGGCAAGAACAAGGATGTCCCCTTTTTGCAGAGCATCCAGCTGCTGATAAAAAATTTCCAGTTCTTCTCCACTGATTTCCGGTCCCATACCATTTATTTCAGATTCCTCTGATACAGTTTTTTCACCATCTGGCATATTCTCCAATGATCGGAGCTTCACATTGATTCTTGAGATTCCTTTCTTTACCCGCACAAACTGCTCTTCTACCTTCCGCTCTTTCAGCAGTCTGTGAATCTCTTCTCCTGTAAATCCACCGGCAAAACCAAGTGGGATACTTTCCATTCCCAGGTTTTTAAGTACGATTGACACATTGATTCCCTTTCCTCCGGGCAAAATAAGTTCCTCTGCTGTTCTGTTTACTTTTCCTGTTTTAAATTCATCAACGCCTACTATATAATCCAGAGAAGGATTAAACGTCACCGTATATATCATATCTCTGATGCCTCCATTTTTTTATTTACTATCATCTGTATAATAATGCCTGTCACGATCAGTACCAGACCCAGAACAGAAAACACGGTAATCTTTTCTCCCAGAACAAAATGTGTCAGAATCAGCGACACAAACGGAGTCAAATATGCCAGATTGGCAATCACCGCTGTATTTCCCAGATCAAGAGCCAACGCCCATGTAAGATATGGAAGTGCATTACATATAATTCCATTCCAGAGCATTCCCGCTGCCTGACTTCCTGTTGGTATGGTCAGCTTTCCCTGTATGAGAACAAGTATAAATGCGGTTATTGTTCCTGCAGCATAGGAAATCATAACACTGAGATTCTTATCATAAATTTCTTTTTTATTTAAAGTACAGTACATGCCATAACACCCTGCCGCCATCAGTGCATAAAAAACACCTCTGGAATCTCCCAGCGAAAATTCCGCCAGATTTCCGTCTGTTGTAACGACCAGAATTCCAAGAAAAGAAAAAATAACAGCAGCTGCTTTTCCCAGATTCATCTTTTCTTTCAGGATCCAGCAGGAAAAAAGAATAATCAGCGTTGGCCAGAGTTCATTTATCACAAATGCTGTCTGTGCTTTGAGACGTGCTGTCCCAAGAAGCAAAAAATAATTATAAAAAAACACGCCCAGCGATCCTATCAGTATCATCCGGATCCAGATTCTTGCCGTAAGTTTTTTTACTTCACACAAAAATCCCTTTTTCCAGTTATACACGCCAAGAAAAAGTGTTGCAAACAGAAATGAAAAAGCAAGTACATATAATGCATCCAATTGATTCATAAGAAGTTTCGAAACGGTAGCCACTGTTCCAAAACATAAAACTGAAGTTCCTGCATACAGATATTCTTTTTTCATAAGCACTATCTCCTCGTATTTTGTTATTATAACAGAAAAAGCAGCCTTGCGGCTGCCTGTCATTTTAAATTTTATTTTACATTCCTTTTGCTTTTTTCACACATGCAGTCTGAGCCTCGATCACTGCACTGCGCAGACCTTTTTCTTCCAGAACACGCACTGCCTGAATTGTCGTTCCTGCCGGAGAGCAGACCATATCTTTGAGTTCACCCGGATGTTTCCCTGTCTCAAGCATCAGTTTTGCACTTCCGAGCACGGACTGTGCCGCAAATTTGTATGCCTGGGCTCTCGGCATTCCGTCTGCAACTGCTGCATCTGCCATTGCTTCAAGAAACATAAACACATATGCCGGAGAGCTTCCGGAAACACCTACAACCGCATCCATCAGATGTTCCGGAATCACTTCTGTCTTTCCGAAGGTATCACAAAGTTTTACGGCAAGTTCAGTTTCTTTTTCTGTGACCAGCTCATTTACACAAAGCGCTGTCATTCCCTCACCAACCATTGCCGGAGTATTTGGCATAGTACGGATAACTTTTGTTTTTTCTCCCAGATGTTCCCCAAGCCACTGTAATGTTTTACCCGGTGCAATAGAGATAAAAATCTGTTCCTCTTTTACACTGTCTTTAATTTCATTCAGAACACCTTCCAGAAACTGTGGCTTCACTGCCAGAAAAACTACATCCGCAAAATCCACAACCTGTGCGTTAGTATCTGCCTTCTGAATGCCAAGTTCCTGCTCGATCTTTTTACGTGTCTTATCTGATTTTGCAGAAGCGATCATATCTGTCGCTGCCACTTCTCCACTTTTCAGAATTCCCTTTAACATGGCTGTTGCCATATTTCCACAACCGATAAAACCTATCTTCATGATAATCTCCTCCTTGGGTGAAAACGTTGTTACCCATATGATACCCGTTTCCACCCCAAAAGTAAAATACTATCTTATTATTTCATTCATTCTATAATATTATCTGACAGTTACATCTGACACACTATATTCAGTCAAAATGCAGGGTCTTGTGATATTTTGCATACTGGTCAAGAAGATCACTCCATTTCTGACCTTCCGGTTTGTTTTCGTTATTGTTGTAATTATCCGGTCCCTTCAGCTCATCCATGTATTGAGTATAATCCAGAATGTAGATGTCAACGGTGGAAATATCTCTGTCCTGGATTGTAAAATTATTGCAGTTTCCAGTTGAATCATTATATGGAAGTTTATTTCCGTTGGCATCAAGTGCAACCATAAAGCAGTCACTGTCAGAGCCATCCTCATAAAGCTCATTTACGGTCAGCTCATATGGTGTACGGATTACAGATTTGAGTCCAATACCTTCATCGTTTGTATCGTTGAGTTCCATTACTTCTGTCTGGGAATCATCTACCGTAACCGGGATATCGAAACTCCAGTCACCT
>OLPH01001169.1_pt1 | contig 27435 bp, 23 predicted proteins | sample 1672951 | NCBI WGS metagenome assembly OLPH01 (sample SAMEA3136740, study PRJEB25190) | human gut metagenome | reverse complement strand
CAATCAGCTCGTCGTGGCTGCCGCGCTCGATGATGCGGCCGTGATCCAGACAGATGATCGCGTCGGAGTTGCGCACGGTGGACAGGCGGTGCGCGATGACAAACGTCGTGCGGCCTTCCATGAGCTTGTCCATGCCGGCTTGCACGATGGCCTCGGTGCGGGTATCGATGCTCGACGTGGCCTCGTCCAGGATCATCGCCGGCGGATCGGCGACGGCGGCGCGTGCGATCGAGATCAGCTGGCGCTGGCCCTGCGACAGCTGGGCGCCGTTGCCGGTGAGCATCGTGTCGTAGCCGTCGGGCAGGCGGGTGATAAAGTCGTCCGCGCCGGCGAGCTTTGCTGCCGCGATGCACTCCTCGTCGGTGGCATCCAGATTGCCGTAGCGGATGTTATCCATCACGGTGCCGGTGAACAGGTTTACGTCCTGCAGCACCACGCCCAGCGAGCGGCGCAGGTCTGCCTTGCGGATCTTGTTGACGTTGATGCCGTCGTAGCGAATCTTGCCGTCGGCGATGTCATAGAAGCGGTTGATGAGGTTGGTGATGGTCGTCTTACCGGCACCGGTGGCGCCGACAAACGCGACCTTCTGGCCCGGCTTGGCAAACACGGACACGCCGTGCAGCACCTCGTGGTCGGGCGTGTAGCCAAAGTCGACGTTGTCCATGACCAGGTCGCCACGCAGCGGCACGTACTCGATCTCGCCGGTTGCGCGGTGCGGATGTTTCCACGCCCACATGCCAGTGTGGTGGTCGGCCTCCTCGAGCTGCCAGGTATCGGGGTTCACCTGAGCGTTGACAAGCGTCACATAGCCTTCGTCGGCTTCGGGCTCCTCGTCGATGAGCTCAAAGATACGGTCGGCGCCGGCGAGGCCCATGACCACGGCGTTGATCTGCTGCGAGATCTGGCCGATCTGTCCACAGAACTGCTTGGTCATGTTGAGGAACGGCACCACGACGGCGATGGACAGCGCCATGCCCGAGATGCTCAGGTTGGGCACGCCCAGCGCTAGGAAAATGCCGCCGGCCAGTGCGACCAGCACGTAGAGCAGGTTGCCCAGGTTCATAAGGATGGGCATGAGGATGTTGGCGTACATGTTGGCCTTCTGCGAGACCTCGAAGAGCTTTTCGTTGCGCTCGTCAAAATCGGCTTCGGCGGCAGACTCGTGGCAGAATGCCTTGACGACCTTCTGGCCGTTCATGACTTCCTCGATATGGCCCTCGACAACGCCGAGCTCGGTCTGCTGCGCAATAAAGAAGCGCGCGGAGTTGGAGCCGAGCAGCTTGGTCATAAAGGTCATAAAGGCGACGCCGGCAATAATGACCAAGCACATCCACACGCTGTAGTACAGCATGATAAAGAACACCGTGACGATGACGATGACCGTCATGAGCAGGTTGGGCAGCGACTGGCTGATCATCTGGCGCAGCGTGTCGATGTCATTGGTGTAGTGGCTCATGATGTCGCCGCGCTGGTGCGTGTCGAAGTAGCGGATCGGCAGGTCCTGCATGCGGTTGAACATCTTCTCGCGCAGCTTCTCCAGCGAGCCCTGCGTGACGATGGCCATGGCGCGGTTCCAGAAGAGCGAGGACAGGATGCCGATGCCGTAGATGCAGGCGAGGGTGGTCACGAGCTGTGCGATCTTGGGCTGCGCGGCTCCCCAATCGCCCGACTGCCACGATTCGCTAATAATCTGCAGGGCGCTCTGAAGGAAGGTCGCGCCGATGGAGTTGATGATGGCGCAGAGCACCACGCCGGCGACGACGAGGGGCAAAAGCACGGGGTAAAAGCCAAAGAGCGTCTTGATGAGGCGCGACATGGTGCCGCCCTTGCGGTTGAGCGCGCGCTCGGCGGTCGTTGCCTTACTCATGTGCCTCGCCTCCTTCCTGGGTCTGAGCTTGCGTTACGGATGCCTCGGTGTCGGCCTCGACGGCCTCTTCGCCCTCGGCAGACATCTTGTTCTGCGAGGTAAAGGTCTCGCGGTAGATCTCGCTCGTCTTGAGCAGCTCGTCGTGGTTACCGATCTGCGCGATGCGGCCGCCCTCCATGACGATGATGCGGTCTGCGTCCTGCACGGAGCTAATGCGCTGGGCGATGATGAGCTTGGTCGTGTTGGGCAGATAGCTTGCCAGCCCTGCGCGAATCTTGGCGTCGGTCTTGGTGTCGACGGCGCTCGTGGAGTCGTCCAGGATCAAGATCTTGGGGCGACGCAGCAGGGCACGCGCAATGCACAGGCGCTGCTTCTGACCGCCGGAAACATTGGAGCCGCCCTGTTCGATCCAGGTGTCATAGCCCTTGGGGAAGCCGTCGACAAACTCGTCGGCGCAGGCCAGATGCGCGGCCTCGCGGACCTCTTCGTCGGTGGCGTTCGGGTCGCCCCAACGCAGGTTCTCGGCAATCGTGCCGCTAAACAGCACGTTTTTCTGCAGCACCATGGCCACCTGGTGGCGCAGGGCGTCCAAGTCGTAGTCGCGTACATCCACGCCGCCCACGCGCACGGTACCCTCGGTGGCGTCGTACAGGCGGGCGATGAGGTTTACGAGCGTGGACTTGGCCGAGCCGGTGCCGCCGATGATGCCGATGGTCTCGCCGCTCTTAATGTGCAGGTCGATATCGTCGAGCGCCTGGCGCTTCGCATGCGCGGAATACTTAAAGCTCACGTGGTCAAAGTCGATGGAGCCATCGGCGACCTCGAGCACGGGCTCGGCGGGATCGGCGATCGTGGGCTCGGCGGCCAGCACCTCGGTGATGCGGTGCGCCGATTCGTCGGCCATGGTCACCATGACAAAGATCATCGATAGCTGCATCAGGCTCATGAGGATTTGGAAGCCATAGGTAAAGATCGAGGAGAGCTGGCCCACGTCGAACAGCGTGCCCTGGCTCGTGATGATGAGCTTGGAGCCCAGGTAGATGATGACGACAAACGCGCCGTTGACGCAGATGTTCATCATGGGGTTGTTAAAGGCAAGCAGCTTCTCGGCGCGGGTGAAGTCCATCTGGACGTCGCGTGCGGCGGTCGCGAACTTCTCCTTCTCAAAGTCTTCGCGCACGTAGCTCTTGACCACGCGCATGCCGGTGACGTTTTCCTCGACGGACTCGTTAAGGGCGTCGTACTTGTGGAACACGCGCGAGAAGATGGGACGCACCTTAAAGATGATAAAGAACAGCCCAAAGCCCAGCAGCGGAATGATGACCAGGTAGACCATGGCGACGCTGCCGCCCATGATAAATGCCATGGTAAAGGCGAAGATCAATACCAGCGGCGCGCGCACGGCGATACGGATGATCATCATAAAGGCCTGCTGCACGTTGTTGATGTCGGTGGTGAGGCGCGTGACGAGCGAGGAGCTCGAGAACTCATCGATGTTGGCAAAGCTGAACGTCTGGATCTTGTAGAACAGGTCGTGACGCAGGTTCTTAGCGAAGCCGCAACTCGCATGGCTGCAGGTGACGCCGGCAGCGGCGCCAAAAGCAAGCGACGTCAGCGCGATGAGCACCAAAAAGCCCGCGGTGGGAAGCATCTCGGCTACGGTGGTGCCATCTTTGATGGCGTCGATCAGGTTGGCGGTGATAAATGGAATCAGCATCTCGCAGAGCACCTCGCCAAGCACCAGCAGCGGCGTGGCGATCGTGACCTTCTTGTAATCGCGGATGCTTCCCATGAGGGTTTTAATCATCCAGTTCCTCCCAGGTTACGCGGATTTTTTCGAGCATCTCGGCGAGCTGTTCGCGCTCGTCGTGCGTAAGGGCGCTAAAGGCCTGTTCCCTAAAGCGAATGCGGGCTGCCTGCTCAACACGGGCCTTTTCCCATCCCGCTTCGGTCAGGCGGATGGTGAGCTGCCGACGGTCTTTGGGATTGCGACTGCGCCCGATAAGACCGCCCAGTTCGAGCTTGGACAGAATCTCGGAAAGGGACCCCGGCTTGAGGTCGAAGTGCATGCCGAGCTCCTGTTGGGACAGCTCGCCGGTCGGCTGCTTGGCGAGTAGGCAGACAATAGGCGCCTTGCCAGATATGCCGCCGCCGTGAAAATGCATGTAATGGCCGCAAAATCCCAGGCCGCTCAGGATGCGCTTGGCGAGTTTGTCTTCGGCGCTGACCGCTTCGGGTATGTCTACCGGTTGCGACGGGTCGCCGCCGGGCTCATGCGGAAGGACGAGTGGTTCAACACACATATCTAAGCTTCGCTCCTTTCTTTAGTTAGGTAGTGGAATTGTTTTGTGCCTAACTAATCTAGGAGCATAAGAAATCAATGTCAAGGTACCAAACTAGTGGTTACGCGGTTTTGCCAAACCGCGTAACGGCTCGACGCTGCAAACGCTCCTAAGCGGCAATCTGGCGTTCAATCGTTGGGCATGGCCACAAGGCCTATGCCCTCATCTTTCACGCCACCTTGCTCGCCTAGGAACGCTTTCGCTGTCCGTCCTCAATCTGCAGCGCTGCCTCGGTTGGCATTTGAGTGATCCGTGGGGGACGGAGGAAAACGAATCATTTTGGGCTGCGGTGACACCCTTTCGAAGTTGCTTTGTCCAAAACTATGCCGGATTACTACGATGAATTCGAAATATCAGACCTCGGCATTGTTTTTCGTAAAATCACAAGCTGTCTACCTGCGGTTTTGCCGGAGTGCAATTCGTTGTGGTTGGAGGCTGACGGTTTATCGTAGTAATCCGGCATAGTTTTGGAATGGTAGTAAATAGATGGCAGCTACTGTGTCGCTACCGCCGCGATTTTGCCTCCCATTTCCGTAACCTTTCCGCAACAATTTGCCCGTCGCGCCGCTCGCCTCCGCTCGCAACGTCCCCTGCGCTACACTTAGTCGCACTGTGGCGCTGCTGCGCCGCGCCCGAACCAAGGGGGACACTCATGAAGAATACTCAGCTGCTGCTGATCAACGATATGTGCGGTTACGGCAAGGTCGCGCTTTCCGCCATGCTGCCGGTGCTGTCGCACATGGGCTATCGCATTCACAACCTGCCGACGGCCCTCGTTTCCGATACGCTCAACTACCCCAAGTTCTACATCCACGACACCACGGAGTACGTGCGCCAAAGCCTCGCTATCTGGGAGGAGCTCGGCTTTGAGTTCGACGCCATCTCGACCGGCTTTATCGTGACCGAGGAAGAGACGCGCATTATCTCGGACTTTTGCCACCGCCGTGCGCAAAAGGGCACCAAGGTGTTCGTCGACCCCATCATGGGCGACAATGGCAAGCTCTATGCGGGTGTGCCCGAGTCCACGATTGGCCTTATGCGGCACCTGCTGGAGTGCGCAGACTACGCGGTGCCCAACTATACCGAGGCGTGCCTGCTTGCCGATAGGCCTATTGCCGAGCAAATTACGCCCGATGAGGGCCGCGCTCTTGTGGACGCCGTGCGCGAGCTGGGTGCCAAGTCGGTGGTCATTACGAGCGCTGTGGTCGACGGTGTGAATGTTGTCATCGGTTACGACCATGTGGCGGGGAAGTACTTCACGATTCCCTTCGACCTGATCCCGGTCTACTTCCCGGGCACGGGTGACACGTTCTCGGCGGTGCTCGTCGGCCGCGTTATGGCCGGCTGGAGCCTGCAGCGTGCGACGGCCGACGCCATGCGTGTGGTAGCCGAGCTTATCGAGCGCAACGCCGACCAAGAGGATAAGTCGGCCGGCCTTCCCATCGAGGCCTGCCTGGATGTGATCGACCATGAGTAACGCCGGCGAGGGCGGCGCCAAGCCGGCCGACGAGAACAAGCCGCTTGGTGCGCCGCGTGGCAAGCGTCCGCGTATCCGCATAAGCTGTGTGGACCAGCTGGGTGCGTGCCGCTGTCACCATGGTCATAAGCCGGGCGACGTCTTTGACTTCGACCGAGACCGCGGCAAGATGTGCGCCATGGCCTGCCATGTGGGCTTTCCCTATATCGATATCCTGCGCTATGGCGGAACCGTGCCTGGCAACGAGCCCGGTACGGCAAAGTTCTGCTGTCCCGAGGTCGATATGCTGAACGTCTGGCTTGCCGAGATCGTAGACGAATAGTCGAGCGTGGATTTTCTCCCGTTTAGAGCGCACTTGAATGCTCAAAGTGGGAGAAAATCCACGCTCATTTTTCATGTGGGAGATTATCCACGCTCGTTTCGCGTCGAAGGTGTGGCCCGCGACCTCGCTTGCCTACAGCTGCTCGAGCATAGCGGTGCAACCGGCGAGCACATCGCGGTAGGTGGCATCGAAATTACCGGTGTACCAGGGGTCGGCTACGTCGCCGGGGCGATCGGTCCAATCGAGCAAGCGCGAGATCTTGCCATCGGGGTCCTTGCTAAAGATACGGTACAGACCGCGGGCGTTCTCGTCGTCCATATAGACGATGTGGTCCCAGTCGCCATACTCCGCGCGACGCACCTGACGCGCGCGATGTGCGACGACGGGAATCCCGACTTCGCGCAGCTTAGCGACCGTGCCATGATGCGGCGGGTTGCCGATCTCCTCAGTTGAGGTCGCGGCGGAATCGATGACAAACTCCGCCTCGCGTCCAGCGCGGCGCACGAGCTCGGTAAACACCGACTCGGCCATGGTCGAGCGGCAGATGTTCCCATGGCAGACAAACAGTACACGTTGCATATGCGGTTTCCTTTCAATCGCCATCATCGAGCTCGAGTATCGCATCTACGCCTACGCCCAATGTAACAAGGGGGCAGGCTTAACGGTTGTATCTACCTGCGATGATAGCAAGATGAAGCCGTTAATCCCAACACCTATACTGCGTGCATCGAATTGAATGTCTCAAGAATTTAGTCCCCAATGTGGGGTAGATAATCCGCTTTATTAAGGCCAGAAATCAGCCAAAAACAAAAGCAAAAGTAGTAAAAACGTAGTACGCTCAAATTTTTACTACTAATGTCTACCTGCGGTTTTGTTCAATAGCAAGCATCTCGTCTTGAATATCTTCAAGCCCAAGATGGGTGTAGACGTTGTAAGTGGTGCTGATATCTGAGTGCCACATAATGTATCTGAGCTTTGCTGGACTCATGCCAGCTCGTGCCATTCGGCTACAGAAAGTGTGTCTGAGCTGGTGCGGAGTTATATGAGGCAGTTCTTCCTTATAGATGCGGTTGTGCTTAATGATGGCGTGTTTGAGCCTATGCTCCCAATGTAGAGCAACGCATGGCATCTCATTCTTGTCTAGGCAGATGAAGCCTCTAACCCCATCAATAACAGGCTCTTCTTTTGGCTGCGTCCTCTGTCCGATGAGACTGTGGAAGGCCTTTTCGACAGAAGCGGTCATAGGGATATACCTGATACCAGATTTCGTCTTGGGTTCTTCAACGTAATACTGCATATCTCTCGCACGATGGAGTTGCTTTTGAATGCATATGCAGTGATTTTCGAAGTCAATGTCATCAAGGGTTAGGCCGCAGTATTCAGAAATTCTGAGTCCAGTGTTCAGCAAGATGAAGTAAGTCTCAAAGTAGCGCGAGAAGTGATGATCTGAGCGCATAAATTCAAGGAATAGCCGTTCCTGCCTAACGCTTAACGATTCTCTGGATACCGTATCGTTGACCAGTACATTGATAAGCTCGAAGTTAAAGGGGTTTCTTCTGATGAGGCCACATTCCTCAGCAAGTTGAAAGGCTGGCCTGAGTACGCCTCGGATGTTACATACGCTGCTATAGCCCTTTCCAACATCCTGCTGAAGGTGGATAAGCCATTTCTTTGCGTCCAACACCGTAATGTTTGATATTTGGGCCTTGCTGAAGCTATCTGTTTTCAGGTAATTGGTGACGGTTTTATAGGCGCTAACGGTTGTCTTTCGTACCGCAACCTTGGTCGCAAGGTAGTTCTCAACCAGAGTCATGACGTTCATGTTCTCAGGTGCGATGTGGTCGAAGAGGTCTTTTTGAACCTGCTGCTCTTTTTGTCTTAAGCAGAGGTCTCTCTTTTTGCCGTGCGGCGTTTGGTCGTGAATTGTCAAAGTCCACGAATAGACAAAGCAGGTCTTTCCCATCCAATTGGTGTATTTGAACGAGTAGCGACCGTCTGGGCGCTGGCCTTCTCCGCGATGGAGAACTCGACCCTTGTTATCTTTCCTATTCGACATAGCTTGGATCTCCTTTCAGAGACTCAAGCACGACAACATGATTGTAGCTATGGGGTTGTCTATGCCATGGTAAAAGGGTTCGTTTATTGGGTTAAATCAAAGGAAATGGGGCCTATTTGCCCCGTTGAGGCTGGGGTTGGAGTAAGTGTCCATCGGCGTAATTCCAAGCCCAAATTTCGCCCTCAGCGTGCATTTTTGCTATAGGCTGAGCGGACGTCAATTGAAATCGCAGTTTGATGTATTCAAACAGGTGATGCCAAGTGCGGGGCATTGGGAATTTGTTGCTCAACATATTCGGAGCCTTGGTGTGCAAAAAGTGTCTTGAATCCCGCTGGCCTATCTCTCACAAGTGATGCTGCTGTCCACCGATAGCATCGAAACATGAGCACCCCGAGAGATCGAGTTGCCGATCTCTCGGGGTGTGGAAATGCAAATTACCGAGGAAAGGGCTCGTTGGCGGATTTGGTGCTCAGGCGGAAAGCCGTGCTTCAGGTTCGATGATAAGATTTAAATCACCACAACCGCAATCATGTTTTACATGAGGGCACTCACAACTTAAGAGAAACGAACCAGTGACTGGGAGGACATCTGTTCTCTCTCAGGCTGGTTCGTTATACCGAGTGCTGAGCGGTTGTGGTGACTGTGGATGGATGTCCTCCCAACCGCTGCAACAAGAGGCATCTTTCCATTTAATACGTTCGGTTGTTGTCGGATTAAGGAAGAATGCCATGCTTAAGAATCTCACTCAGGAAAGCGATATCGGCAAGGCGCTTTGCATCGTTGGCATCATTGCCATCGCCGTTGGAGCTATCGAATTCTTTTTGGGCGTAGGTGCCATGGCGGATGCATCGGGGTACTTTGACGAGGTGAGTAAGCTCTCTGCAAATATCCAGCTGGTCGGATCGTTCGGCTCCGCTATCGCCGGTCTCATCATGCTCGGATTCAGCGAAGTGGTCAGGTGCCTTAACGAAATCTCGTCGGCACCGTCCAAAAAGGACGGCGATCGGGGCGGTATGCCCAAGCTCCCGAAGCTGTAGGGGGCGAGACCATGGGCGAGTTCAAGGTCATATACCGAATCGACTCGACGAATGCGACCCCAGAGATTAAGTGGGAGGAGGGGTGCCCTCTCCTGCTCGATGCGCTTCAGATTTCGAGAGACACCGATACGGGGGAAGCCTTTCTCCAATCGAGATTCAGGAACATATCGGGTCAGAAAATAGACTCTTTCAGTGTTGAATTTACAGTTCAATACGACAACGGAGAGCGGGAGACCCTTAATCTCAATCCCCTTGATGCGGATATTTTTCCGGGCGAGAAATATGATGCGAAACCGTTTGAGCTTTCGGCGGGAGATGCTGTTTCGGTCGAGGTAAAAACGGAGTCGGCAAAACAGAGCTTGAATGAGTGGGTTTCAAGCTGTCCAGCATCAGCGATACCAAAGCCAGATTTGCTCCCCCTGTCCTCTGTGGCACTTGAAGAGCGATCAATCGAACTTCGAGAAATGGGCTGCAGAGAATCAGACAAGGCGTCCCATTATGCCATCGGAAGACATGACGGTTGGACGCTTTGCCCTTGTGGGCAAATCAATGTTGGCATTTCATTTTGCGTAAGCTGTGGATTGCATTTTGATGATTTGAGTAATGAATGCAGCGAAGAGTACTTTGCCCGTGCGGCGGCTGACCGTAGGGTTAAAAGAGCCGAGCAGGAAAAGTTACGTGATGAGCGCAGGCGCGAAAATAGAAAACAGTGGATAAGGAGGATTCCGCTGCTCATTCTTGCCATGGGATTTGCGTCGCTTCTCTTTGGCGCTTATCAGGCGGGTTACCTCGGTGGTGAGCCTCAGGCTGAAAGGCTCGAGAAAGAAGAGACCGAGAAGGCAGTGAAGACGTTTGCCAAATGTTTCGGAAATAAGGTGACAGGGCCTATTGTGATGGGGAGAATCACCGAAGTCGAAAACGCACCCAAATACAATGACGCCGAAATCATGGGGCTTTCTGGAACAATTGAATTCGAAGATATCGATAATGACCGCAAAGTCGATGGATTTTGGTGGAAATCAGAGGATGACTATAACAAAAAAGAGGCGAAGGCGTTTATTGCCAGTCTCAACACTTATTTTGGAGACGACATAGAGCTAACTAAATCGGAGCTTGATATGTTTGACTATCATGAGCCGGATCGGGTCTGGAGAGATGACCGCACTGATTGCTATGTCGGTATTTTCTACGATGACTTGCTAGATAAAGACGATATCCGTTTGTTGTGGTTACACCAATAGCCCAGTGAGATTCTATTGAATTACGTACGACGGTCAGTCCGTTGTCTTGATAGAAAAAGCCTTGATTCGAGGGAGTATTCGAAAGTTGTTGACGGACGGTGCTTTTTTCTACCTGTGATGTTGAGTTCGACTACATGAGGGTTGCATGGCGAGAGAATAACACTTGCAAAGTGTAAATACGCCCTATGACAAGTGTTAGCCGCTGGGCCCCGACTTCCCGTAAAAACGTGGGGAGTCGGGGCATTTTGCTTCATTATCTACAAAAACTTGGGAAACATTGGTATTTCTGCGGATAAGAGGCATAACTGATGGAGTCCCAAAATTCATAACATTTGAGACATGAGAAATACCACTCCCCAAGTGAGTCTTTTGAATCAAATAGTGTCCTAAAAGATATTCCAAAAGTATATGTCCCAATATAAAATACTAATAGGACTTTTGAGACATATAGGAATTGGAGGCACGCGATGAAGTTTCTCTACGCTCGCTGCTCAACAAAGGAACAGAACGAGGCAAGGCAGCTTGAATATGCGCATGAGCTTGGCTTAAAGGATAACCAGATATTTATCGATAAGGCTTCGGGCAAGAACGCCAATCGTCCTGCTCTGAAAGATATGCTCTCTCGTCTGCGCGAGGGCGATGAAGTCTATATCACTGAGCTGTCTCGACTTGGCAGGAGTACTAAAGACCTAATTGACCTTATGGAGACCTTCGAACAGATGCATGTCGAGGTTCATAGCAAGAAAGAGGCTATCGATACAACCACTCCAGCAGGCAAGTTGATATTTCATATGCTGTCAGCGATTGCTGAGTTCCAGAGGCAGATCATCCTTGAGAATGCTGCCGAGGGCAGGGAGGCCGCTATGAAGCAAGGTGTGAAGTTCGGCAGACCTAATGTTGATGAAGGCGCTCTCAACATGGCTCTCTATCTATTTGAAAACGACAGAACGAAGTCGGTTAAAGAGATATGTGAAAAGACTGGTATCAGCAGGAGCACTCTATATAGAGAAGCTGGCAACAAAAATGTATGTCGTGGTAAATAAAAATCAAACATATAAACTCGATAGCTCAAAACTATATCGCGAAATAGGGAATTGATATTGATGGTTTGGCGTATAGCCGTTACATGCTAGGGGATACTTTCACTGTACCTAAATAGCGGAGTTGGTAATTTTAATTAAGGGAGGTAAGTTTATATCCGCTACTTACTAACGTATCTACCTGCATGTTTAACAATATCAATCTCGCATTACTTATAGTTTGCTACATCTCTTCGAGACGTAGCAAATGTTTATATTTGTCACCTTTCAAGTCCCTAATAAAATATTTAATTATATATGGTAGTTGATTGGTGACAAATTATGCGAGATGAAATCGAGCATCTATAAGTTAATAAAAATTTATAGTGACAAATTAAATTCGTGCAGGAAGGTAGTTCAGTTGGATTGATAGGAGGTTTATTTGGATTTAGGGCTAAAAGTTGGAGAGTACAGCTACAAGGAAATGTGTGAGCTATTTCACGAGAAACCAAAAACGGGCAAGTCGAAGCAACTGCAACTGAAGCATTGGGAACTGTATTGCCGCTATGAGAGGCCGACCAATCGATTGTTTGTTGTAAACGAGGTCTACGAGGAGCCGCTGGCGAGAGTCGACGGGAGAAAGACGAACGGGAGGAAGTCGGAAACCGAGGAAGAGTTTTCCATCCTATTTGGGTCACTGTTCGTTCGAGAATATACGCGAAATATGTACCATACAGCAAATGGACAGTGGCAGACAGCAAGACTGACCAATGGCGAGCTTTCTAAATATTTTGGACTATATGGGGATCGTCTTTATTATGCAAAAAAAGACAAGAAGATAGACGATGACCTATTTCAAGAGCTGACATCCAAGCTGAGCGGCAAAAGAAGGAGTCTTATTGTCGACCGCGCTGCAAAGATAGATTGGGTTGAAGTAAAAAAGGAGGTGATCGTATATTGGGGAGACCATCCTCTTTACTATGACGAAGAGTATCGAGAGTCTTTTGATTCGTATCGCATCGAGTATGTTCGCAAACATGGATATAAATCTCTTGCTGATGTAATAAAACACGGCGAGTGGTCTGATATGTCTGAGTACGTACTTGGGCGATTTAAGGCAACGTGGGAGAGTTCCCTTGCTGAGAAAAGTCCTTGGATATTGTCGGACTATGGTTCAATAAATAGGATTGAATCGTGCACCTCGTTCGGACTTAAAGAAGGAGCGGAGAGGCCGCCGTTTCATTATTCTCTTGAAGAGGTTGATTCTGCTAGATATAGCTTCAACCTGAAAACAGTGGCGTCGCTGGTCAAACTTTTCGAAAAACAAGTGCCAACAAAGGGTTGGGATATGGAACAGGTTCGCTATCTCCTTAGGAAATATGTTTTGTTGCCCAACTGGCAAGACTATAGGAAACGTTCCAGGGCTGCATAGCTCTTGTTTTGGTCTAAAAATGAAAGGCAATAGAATGTGCCGTAGAGGCCATGGAGAATGACTTGGAGGAAGGGCATCATGCACCCTCCTCCAAGTTTAATTATCATCATGCAGCTATTTCACTGTTATCCGCAGACCTTGCAACAGCGGCTTTTACCGCTTGCGGAGATGCTTCCGCTGTGAATTCCAGATGAGCGTTTCAGCGTTGGGCAGTTTGGCGTGGTGTGGTAGACGCTGCCGCCCGAGACCCAGTACACGGTTTGGCCCTGCGTGGCCTGAGCTTCACTTTGGATGCGGTTTTGTTCAGCCTCCCGTTGGGCGCGCTCTTGCTCCAGTTTCTTCGCATCAACCTGTTTTTGGAGTTCATCGCGCTCGCTTTGAAGAGCATCAAACTGGGAGTGGAGTTCTTCGAGCTTCGCTTTCTCATCGTCGATAGTTGCCTGCTGGTCTTTATAGAGCGTAAGCTCTCGACTTAAATCTGCTTTTTCGTTCTGTATCTTTTCGATGCGGCTCCGCAGCTTGTTGTTGTTATCTTGCAAAAGAGTTGCCTTGTCGAACGCATCATCATAGTCATCTGAAAGAGAATCGTACTTAGCGGAAAGTGCGTTGTAGCTCTCAACCTGCTCGCTATATGAATGGACTCCAATAGCCGTGCTGGCGATAAGTAATGCGAACAATACGGCGAAGGCTATGACGGATCTCTTGCGAGCCTTGAGGTGCCGTGAGATGCGGCGTGCTTCAGAACGGATTTTGATGCACGTGCTTGGTGCGCTGTCGTTGGGCTGATCGACTTTTCCTTTGGATTGGTTGGTCTCTGCGGTTCGCTCAATAGCAACGCAGAGACGGGCTAGGGTTTCATGGGCTAATTTGTGCCCTTCAGGGTTTTCTTCATCGGCACAGAGGTCGATGAGTTTGCAATTCAAGGGTTCCATGGTCACTCTGTTATCTGTCGCTTGATGAAGGATGGGCTTAATACACGATGTCTGTGTAGTAGTTATTCCATTCGCATCCGCCATAACCGCTATCGGGATTGGAGAAGTAGAACGTCACCGTATATCTAGAATGAGGCTTAATGTTATCAACTTGGCATGTTGAATTTTCAGTCACGGTGCCCGACTCATTTTTTGGCGAGCATTCCCAAGCCGAATCAAATTGATAGTCGGTGTTGTTGTCGACCTCGAAGCTGGCGGAATAGTCAGTCCATGTTACCTCGTTGTCGATTCGGTCGGTCTGGCTGTCGATATCGGCCTCAATGGCTTCGAGAGCTGTTAGCAGCTTCTTCTGTTTGTCTAGTCCTGCGATGTAATTAGAGACAAAGTCATCGTCCGTGGCAAGAAATTCTATCTCCTCATAAAGCTCGTTGAGCGCTTCGTAACGAAGAACCATGCCCTTTTGCCATTCAATTTGCTCGTCCGATTTAAGGGCTTCGCCGAGGGCGGCTTTTTGGGTGTCGAGTCCTTCCAAATACTTGGTGCAAGAGTTCTTAACTCTGTCATTGGAGAAGTCTGCGGAACGGTATTTTTCAAGCTTTTCTAGCTCAGCATCTACTAAAACAGCCTGATCCGTATCGTCTGCGTGTTTTTGCCGCCAGCGAATCGACTTTTTCAAATCTTTGCTAAATTGCTGATCGGTTCTGAGCTTCGAGCATTCTGCGAGGGCGTTTTCCAAGTCTTTGTAGTGCTTAACATCCTGTTTCCCGTCAGCATCAAGTTCTTTATATTGGCTATTAAGAGACTGAAGCTCGTCCCAAGAGTCGGCGGTAATTTTTCCGATTGAAGCAATCTGCTGGTCGAGTTTTGTCCCCTGACTTGCGCAGCCGCTCAGCAGGATACATGAAGCCAACAATGGGATGAGCAATGCTTGTTTGCGCATTTGTTCCTCCAAGAAAACGTGAAGATGTGGCTGAAGGCTCTGTTTGTGGTTTGCCGCAAACAAAAGCCAGAATGCTGGCATCGCTCATCGTGGCAGTGCCATTTTCAAGATTGATTGTGAATGCTTCGTCAGATGGTCAGGCTTGTTGCGTAAAGCGGCTGACAGGCTGATGGGGCGCAATCATTGATTGCAATGGAAATCAGAGACGGGACGAGTTCTGCCGCAACAGCAATCGGGCGGTTCTTTTGGCTCATTGGGCTTTCCTTCCTCCGACACTTGGTAAACGCTGTGTTTGAATGGCTGATGCGCCTGATAATCAGCGCTTACCTAGCCGAGCGATAGATATTGCCGTGTCATTCGAGGCTGCTCCAAGTTTTTCCATTATCGGTTGAATAGGAATCGAGCTTTCCGTCTCCATCACTATCCACGGCTTTGTTGCCCTTGCTGTCAGCAATTGCTCCAGTTCCATCGGCATTTTTATGAATGGCGTACTCCCCATCGGTGTCGATGTAGTCTGTGCCACCGTCTTCCGAGTCTGACTTTAGATACGTTTTGCCATCATCTGTATCAACCCAATCATCCTCATCTAGTAATGCGCTAGAGGATGAGCTCGATGAGGAGCTGGAGTAAGAAGAATAATCATCATCATCGTCCTCAGCGTCTTCATCATTTTCATCATAGGCGGCAGAAGAAGAGGAGCTTGACGAATCATTGAAAGAATTCAATATACAAGCACAGCTGGTGATGTATAGGGCACAAAGAAGGCAGACGGCAAGCATAGGCAGCAATACCTTTTTAAAGCGCGTCGCAAACTTCGCGCTTTCACTTTCGGTGCCAGTGTTTTCGTCCGTCATGGGTGTCATCCCTTACGCATCGTAGTCTTCGCGGAATCCGCAGTTCTGGCAGTAATACGTCTTTTTCTTCTTGCCAAGTGCTCCGCCCACGAGGCCAATGGGGCCTAAAAGCAGACCTCCAGCGGCGGCTTTTCCCACACTGAAGCCTTTATTAGATTCTCCTGTGCATTTCCAACCTGTGCGTTCTCCGCAAGATGGGCATTGTGCTGGTGCTTTGTTTGCCATAAAAATCATCCTTTCTCTGGCGATCGGTGAATCAACGTCTTTATGACTTCAAGCATTTCTTTTCAAGACGTCTGTGAATTAAATGCTATCGGTGTGAACTGACACCGATTTCGCAGCTTGGGGTTAACGGACGAGGGTCACGTTTTATTCATCGTGATAACGGAATTGTTGTGCAGCAAATTGAACTTTTTGAGAGATGAAAGCTATGTGTTTGTGCACGATGCGTTCTCCTTCCATTGGCGTGATGGAAACTGCGGAAGGAGGCTCATCCGAAGTGCGGAATGTGCAGCACGAAAAGGAGGAGTATCCACCCACAGTTGCTACACAGCTCCAAGCGCTTCGCGGTGGCACGAGTCAGCAAGGAGAAAGGGCAAATACCCCTCCTTGTCACTGACTTGAGTGTCTTCAGTTGTGAAGCGCGAGCATTAAAAAATGCTAGAGCTGTGTAGCAGGTACAACTCTAGCATGCTGATAAGCTATTTAATCTACTGACCTGTTGAACGGTCGAAAAAGTAGGCTGTTGTGAAAAGCGGAACCATCTGACCTGTCGTGCCTGAGCCTCTATGAGTAGTAAATAGGTAGTACGTCAGATGATTTGAATGGTTAATACGCCTGATAATCAGCGGTTACCTCGTCGAGCGGCAAATGTTCCCATGGCAGACAAAGAGAACGCGGTGGACGGGCTTGGGGCTATTCATGACCAGCTCTCTCCAAACGAAGCCAAGTACGACGCGTTATCGAACGGCGTCCCTAGGCCCTGACGATGCCAGCGAGCGCGACAAATTCATGCTGGGCACCTCGACGATGCGCCAGAAGGCAACGGCGACGAGCATGCTTGCGGACAGCGAGACCGCGGCAATCGCGAGCGGGTCGACAATCCCGAGCCTGGGCAGCAGGGCAACGAGCGCACCGATGACCATGGCGTGGGTAAGGTAGAGGCTGTACGACACCTTTCCCAAAAAGACCATGGGGGCCGCAGAGAGCGCACGGCGCGTGAACCCGTCGGCGATTGCGACGACAACCACCACCAGGCAGGCCGCGTTCATGGCGGTGAACTCCAACGCCTCGAGGACCCCGCCGGGATGCCACACGAGCGAGAGCTCGATAACACCAACGGAGGCCACAAGCAGCGCCAGCTCGGCCAGCATTGAAAGCTTGACGGCCTTGATTTTGCCGAATTGCCGGGCCACCATAACGCCAAGCCAGAACATCAGGCAAAGGCGCAGCGGAAAGTAGCCCGTCCAGTGCGAGACAAGCACCGCAATAAAGGTCGCAACAACCGCCAGATCCGTCCGGCGAATCCTTGATATGCACCAGATGGCCAGCGGAAGCGTCAGGCTAAACCAGAGCTCCCAGCTCATGGACCAGACGGGAGAGTCAACGCGGGCGAGCTGCGCGCCAAAGAGGTTGTTGACGCCATCGGACACGTTGAACAGCACGTCGAACTGCATGAGGATGTCATGAACCGCAGTGGGAAGGCCCGCGTCGTAGGCGACGGCAAGCGCGGAGCGCGACGTGGACCCCAGGCGCCAGGCCACGTAGCCCGCAGGAAGGGCCAGTGCAATCGCCGCAAACAGCGGTACGCAAAGGCGGACGACCCTTCTTGGGTAATAGCCAAGCCAGTCGTACCCGCCGTTTCCCATGTGCTTAAAGGGAACAAGAGACAGCACTATGCCGGACAGGATAAAGAACACCATAACCGACGCGCCGCCAGGGAAGAGGCTCGGACCCCCCGTGCCAAACGGCTTGACCATGTTGTCGACGTGAAACAGGAACACCATCAGCGCCCCGAGCCCTCGCAGGCCGTCAAGCGACAAGACGCGCTTCTCGTGACCAGGCATCATCACTCCTTCCTTCGTGCATTCGAGCAGAGCGTCCCATTATATGCCCTCATGGATTTAGCGTACATTTTGACGAGAAAGACCCCCAAATCGGGCGGATTCGGGGGTCTGGCTCATGTGCATGTTAACGGCGGCGTGCAGATTGTCTACGGCAACATGGCATCTAGCTACGCAACTCCGATGCGCGAGCTGCTGGGCATGGAGTAAACGCCTCACATATCTATAAAATCCGGTATAAAAGGCGGCGGCAGACAATGAACTGCCGCCGCCTCTGAGTTGCCCCACGCGCATTTCGTGTATCTGAAATACATGAAATTGCACTGCTGGAGCTTGCAGGTGGATAAGCACTACCCGTATGGGACGGTTTTCACCGGTTGCTCGCCACCCTGGGCTCCTGGGCTGTGTTCGCCCCTATGCCCGTATTGAGGGCTGTGCTGATTGGCGGCGACGCTCCCAACGAGCCAGCTTAATCGTCACCAGCGTGAGCGCCCAGGCCACAAGCGAGAACGCGGCGCCCACTGCACCCACGTACGCAATGCCAATGCTGCTTACCACGGCGCCGCCCACTGCGGTGCCAAACGAGATGCCGACGTTAAACGCCATGGGCTCAACCGAACTTGCGAGTACCATCGACTTGGGATGGCGGCTGCGTGCCACGTCCATAAAGTGCGTGATGCATGAGACCGAGAACAGGTACATGAGCATCGCCAGGCTAAAGACAAAGACCAGCGCGAGCGGCATGGCGGCGCCCACGGCAAACAGCCCGAGCAGTGCCGCCGCCTGCAGCACAAACGTAACCAGCAGCGCCTTCATGCCAAAACGCGCATCGATCCATCCGCCCAGGATGTTCGAGATCAGGCAGAACACGCCATAGGCCATAAGTGTGGTGCTCGCCTGAACGGTATCCATGCCCAGCACCTGCTCCAGATAAGGCGTCACGTAGCCGTAGAATACGTAGACCGAGCCCACGCCAAACAAGAAGATGAGCATGCCGGTGATGATACTCGGCTCGCGTAGTAGCCCCGCCTGCTCGCGGAAGGTGGCGGGCTCATCGGTCTGCCCGGCGCGAGGCATAAACGCCACGAGCGCGCTACAGATCAAAACGGCAAAGGTCAGCGTGCCGTACATGGCCACGTGCCAATCGAGTGTGTCGGCCACAAACTTGCCAATCGAGGTCACAAAGACCATCGCCACGGAAAACGCGCCGTACACGACCGAGATGGCAAGTGAGGTTTGCTGCGGGGATAGCAGCTCAGGGATGTACGTCACGCCCACGGCGAGCAGCGCACCCGAGACAGAGCCCAGGACAATGCGTGAGATAAACAGCACCTGGAAGTTGGGAGCCAACGCCATGACCAGGTTGCCGAGCACAAAGACGACGCTATAGCACACGAGCAGCTGGTAGCGGCGGAATCGCCCCGTGCTGAGCGCGAGCACCGGCGTCGCGATAGCGTAGACGAGCGCAAACACGCTGATGAGCTGGCCCGCAGTGGCAAGTGATATGCCGAGTTCCGTTGCCAAGTCGCTTTCGATGCCGATGACCACGAACTCGGAGCAGCCGAGCGAGAATCCCAACAGCACGAGCAGCGCCAGGCAAAGATTGGTGCGCGCAGGTGAAAGCGCGGCGGCGGTTGACTTGCTTTTAGGCGTGGTTGCGGCGGTCAAGGCTGTCACTCCAATGTCGCATTAATAAGCGGGATTCAATCCCTGCAACTCTAACAGAATGTGACAAAGAGACAGTCCCTTTGTCGCATTGCGCTGCCAGCCAGTCGCCCAAACCGTCACAACATTCGGCGAAAATCTCGAAATCGAGGAAAAGCGTCGAATGTTGTGACGGTTTTCCTGTCTGTGCCGGCGAGCTCCAGTGCCGTCTGGGGGTATAAGGCTAGCAAGTGTTTATTTGCGAGGCCTAAGGGGCGCCCCGTATGGATATCGATAACTTTGAATGGTGGTATAGCGAGGGCGAGGCTCCGGACGAGGAGTGGGACGAGCCCGCGCCGCGTGACGTGTCGAGCGACGAGGACGAGACCGGCAACGATGCCGTCGAGACGGACGCCGCTTCCGACTCCGCCGAGTCCCTAACCTTTGAACAGGCCTGGGCTCAGGCCGAGGCCGACGACGCTAAGGCCGATGCCACGGCCACACTCGGTGAGCCGGCGGACATGTCCATCTCGCCGGCCAAGACCCCGCAGCCGCGCCATAACATCGACCCCGGCAGCACAGCATCCTTCAGCATTCTCGACGTGCCCGCGCAAGGCGCCCGGGCGCCCGCCCCCACGCATCGCCCCAACCTAGCTCGCGAGGAAGATGCTGGCCGCCGCTCGCCGCTCGGCCCCATCCTCATCGCCTTCATGGCCGGCGTCATCGCTTGCTCGGCGATCGGAAATGTCTGGAGCCATGTGGAGCAACAGCGCAAAGATGCCGCCAAGGTCGAGATGTCTGTCGAGCAATCGCTCGGCCGCACGCGCTCGGTACATGTGTCGGTCGAGGTCAAGGACGGCGCGACGTGGGACACCGCGCGCGGCGACAGCCAAATGCTCATCCATATCGTGGGGCGCACGCTCAAAGGGCAGACGATTGACGAGTATCAATACGTCAATTCCGCTGGTGACGGCATCGAACTTAAGCCCGGCGACTACGAGCTCACCGTCGATGAACCGCCCGTCGCCACCGACGGCACGCGCTTCCGTGCCTCAAAGCGCATGGTTCCCGTGAGCTTTAACTCGCAGGCGCCCGATACGGTCGACACCACGCCACAGGGCGGGTTTGACCTTTACGTAGATACCCAGTAGGCGCTCGCCGCTCATTCCGCTATGGCTACTCAATAATCGCCTGCCGCTCAGCCCTGCTGCCAAGAGTGGGACAATAACCCTCGACACTGTTGTTTACTTTTGGAGGAAGTAGCATGTCCACCGTCACTACCATCAAGCGCGGCGGCCTCACCGCGGCCATCGATTCCATGGGCGCCCAGCTCACGAGCCTTGCCCTCAACGGCAATGAGTATCTGTGGCAGGGCGACTCGGCCTTTTGGGGCAAGCACGCGCCCATCCTGTTCCCCATCGTGGGATCGCTGCGCAACAACACGGCGACGTCTGCCGCCGGCACCTGCGAGATGGCGCGCCACGGCATCGCACGCATTGTCGAGCACAAGATCGTCGAGGTGTCGGAGGACAGTTCGTCCGTTACCTACGAGCTCACCGACACGCCCGAGTCGCTCAAGGCGTTCCCATTCCACTTTAAGCTCAACATGACCTATGCCCTGACCGGCGACGCTACCCTTACGCAGACCTTTGCCGTCACCAACACCGGCGACGTGGACCTGCCGTTCTCGGTGGGCGGCCACCCCGCATTTAACGTGCCCGCCCCCGGCGCCGAGGACGAGGCGTTCGAGGATTACGAGCTGGCGTTTACCGAGGCTTGGACTAACGAGGCCCCCGTCATCACGCCCGATGGCCTTATGACGTTCGAGGGTAGCTACAAGGCCCCCGATAACTCGGACGTGCTGCCCATCACGCACCGCAGCTTCGATAACGACGCCATCATGTTCACCGATACCCCGGGCTCCACGCTCACGCTGCGCGGCCGCAAGTCGGGCCACGGCGTCAAGATCGACTTTGAAGGCTTTAAGTACATCGGCGTGTGGTCTGCCGCCAACGACGCTCCGTTTGTGGCGCTCGAGCCTTGGACCGGTCACACCACCATGTCCACCGAGGACGACGTCTTTGAGCACAAGGTCAACACCATCACCTTGGCCCCCGGCGCTACCGATAAACGCAGCTTTAGCGTCACCTTGCTCTAGAGGTTCCGCCGCTCGGTCGATGCTGCGTGCCGTCCAGAGCGATAATTTGTCATTCAAAAGGCAAGGCATAGACCTTCTGGTCATGCCTTGTCTTTTTCATGCCACTTGTTCGCCCTGGACGTCGCTCGCCGGCATTGCCAAAACATCGACGTCCCCAATGACTACCATGTGTCTATTAATTTTTCGAGCTTGTGCTGCACTGCTGGTCGCTGGCGTATATCCTGTTAAGTCGTCAGCATACGATTCAACAGGGAAGGCAGATTATGCATTCTCCCCATCAACGCGACACGCATCCACAGCCGGTATGCAGCCGTCGCATCTTTCTGGGTAGCGCTCTCGCTGCGAGCGCTTCCGTCGTCGCCGGCGCGCTCGCCGGCTGTCAGCGACCGTCTACGCTCAAGGTGGTTCAGCCCACGACGGGCGGCGGTCGCGACGACCTGTCCGATTCCGTGATCGGCAAGGACAAGATCCGCATTGGCATGGAGGCGGCCTACGCCCCGTACAACTGGCAGGTTTCCGAAGCCAGCGAGTACACCATCCCCATCGACAACGTGCAGGGCGCCTATGCCGATGGCTACGACGTGCAGATCGCCAAGATCGTCTGCAAGGCCCTCGGTGGCGAGCCCGTTGCCGTCAAGCAGAGCTTCTCGGGCCTTATCGATTCGCTCAACAACGGCCAGATCGACCTCATCATTGCCGGTATGAGCGCTACGCCCGAGCGCGAGGAGTCCGTCGGCTTCTCCGACCCGTACTTTATTGGCTACTTTGGCCTGTTCGTAAAAGAGGGTTCTCCCTACCAAAACGCCACCAAGCTTAGCGACTTCAGCGGTGCCACGGTGCTTGGCCAAAAGGACACCATGCTCGACACCGTCAGCGACGAGATCCCGGGCGTTGTCCACAAGAACCCGGTCGACTCCGTCCCCACGGTGTTTTCGAACCTGCTGCAGGGCACGTGCGACGCCGTGACCTACAACACCGAGAATGAGAAGGGTTATATGGCCCAAAACCCGGGTATCGTGCCGATTCAATTTGCCGAGGGCGAGGGCTTTAAGCAGGAGGTCGCGGCAAACGTCGGCTGTCGCAAGGGCTCGGACAAGCTGCTTAAACTCATCGACAAGACACTCAAGGGCATTAGCCAAGAGGAACGCGACCAAATGTGGGACGCGTGCCTCGACCGCCAGCCGGCATAGGGAGGCAGCATGAAAACCATCAATCGTCTGGCCTCCTTTATCAAGGCCGACCACCGTTATATGTACCTGGGCACGAGTGTCATCGCGGCGCTTGGCCTGGCGTTTAGCCAGCGCAACCCCACGCCGCTGAGCTTCTTGGCGCCCACCGGTATCTTCCAGGATTGCCTTTGGGCAATCCTTTGGGCCTGGCTCGTCGTGTCGGCGGCTGCGCTCGTCACCAAGCTCGTGCACTGGAACAACTATCGCGAGAAGTCGCCGTTCGCATCCGAGCGTTTCCGTCGTGGCGCACGCTTAGGCAGCTACGTCGTGGTCGCCATCGCGGCGATCTTTTTCGTGGACCGTTGCGTCATGTCATTTATCGACCTGGTGCAGGTGAGCATTGTCTCGGACTCCAACCCCAGCGATTTTTTGTCGAGCCTGGTCTACATGACCTACAAGAGCGGGGACTTCTTTATCCGCGGCATCGAGATCACCATCGCGCTTGCCACCTTCGGCACCGTCATCGCATTCTTCCTGGCGTTGCTCTTTGTGTTCCTGCGTATTCAGACCTTCGATCGCGTGGACAACGACCTGGTGCGCTTCTTTAAGAGCATTGGCCGCGGCTTTGCGACCATCTACTCCACCATCGTGCGCGGCACGCCCATGATGGTCCAGGGCCTGCTCATCTATTACGCGGGTTTCACCGTTTTGCGCGGCATGGGCTTCGAGACCGCCCAGGCCAACCAGATCTGGAGTACCTTCACCGCCGGCCTCGTCACCATCTCGCTCAATTCCACCGCCTACATGATGGAGGTCCTGCGCGGCGGCATCGAGTCCATCGACCCCGGCCAGGCCGAGGCGGCGCGTTCGCTGGGTCTGTCGCAGTGGCAGTCTATGCGCAAGGTCGTGTTCCCCCAGGGCATTAAAAACGCGATTCCGGCGCTCACCAACGAGCTCATCATCAACATCAAGGACTCGTCGGTGCTCTCGGTCATCGGCGTGTTCGACCTCATGTACGCCACCACCACCGTCGCCGGCGTGTACTGCCGCCAGATGGAGGTCTACTGCGTGGCGCTCGTGGTCTACCTGATCCTGACGCTCGTGGCGAGCCGCCTGCTCGAGGCCTTTGGCAAAAAACTTGGTGCCGAGGCTCCGGCCACGTTGCCCAGCTCCAACTAGGCTCAAGACGAGGAGAATCATCATGGCAGATACCGCCACTACCGGCGTTGCGGCCGCCGCACAGACCAATGAGCCGCTCATCCGCGTCGAGGGCCTGCGCAAGAGCTTCGGCTCGCTCGAGGTGCTCAAGGGCATCGACTTGTCCGTTAACCCCGGCGAGGTCGTCACCATTATCGGCGCCTCGGGCTCGGGCAAGTCGACCTTCCTGCGCTGCCTCAACCTGCTCGAGACCCCGGACGCGGGCCACATCTGGTTCCACGGCCAGGACCTTACGGCCGAGCGCTGCAATATCAATAAACTCCGCGAGGACATCGGTATGGTGTTCCAGGGCTTTAACCTGTTCAACAACATGGATGTGCTCGACAACTGCACGCTTGCGCCCGTCACGCTCAAAAAGATGAGCAAGGCCGAGGCTGAAAAAATTGCGATGGAGCATCTGACGAGCGTGGGACTCGAAAAGTTCGCGCACGCCGCCGTGGGCCGCCTGTCCGGTGGTCAAAAACAGCGCGTGGCCATCGCTCGTGCCCTGTGCATGAATCCGCAGATCATGCTGTTCGACGAGCCGACCTCCGCGCTCGACCCCGAGATCGTGGGAGAGGTGCTCGAGGTCATGCGCAAGCTCGCTGCCGACGGCATGACCATGGTCGTCGTCACGCACGAGATGGCCTTTGCCCGCACGGTGTCCGACCGCGTGGTCTTTATGGACAAGGGCGTGGTCCTCGAGGACGCCGCGCCGGCCGAGCTCTTCGGCAACCCCAAACACCAGCGCACCCGCGAGTTTCTCTCGCGTTATCTCGAGGACAAATAACCAACCGCAAATGTTTGCGTGGCAGGGCCGCTCCGGTGGGGCGGCCCTCGTCATCACAATTGAAAGGATGTCATGGCCGAGGTTTGGCGCTTCTTTGCGCATGAGGACGATTTTGCCGATATAGACGAGGCCGGCGCGTGCGAGCGCTTGAGCCGCGTGCTGTCGTTTCCGACCATCTCGAGCATGGATGCCGAAGCGGTGGACTGGCAACCTTTCGACGACCTGCGCACGTATATGCAGCAGGCCTGGCCGCGCGTGTTCACGGCGGGCGAAGTCGAGCTTATCGACCATTCGCTATTGGTGACGCTTGGCGGTTCCGACCCCGCCCTCAAACCCGTTATGCTCATGGGCCACATGGACGTGGTCCCCGTGGTGCCGGGCACCGAGGACGATTGGGCGCACGCCCCCTTTAGCGGGCACGTGGACGACACCTACATCTGGGGCCGTGGAGCGATCGACATGAAGGACCAGGTCGCAGGCATTCTCGAGGCTGTCGAGTATGCGCTGGCGCACGGTTGGCAGCACGAGCGGACGCTGCTCCTGGCCTTTGGCCAGGACGAGGAGACGACGCAGTGCGGCGCAGGCGCCATCGGCCGCGCGCTCGAGGAGCGCGGTGTTGAGCTCGAGTTCCTGATCGACGAGGGCGACTACCGCATCGTTTCGGATGCCGAGTACAGCGCGGGCGAGGGTTGGCTCATGCACGCCGACCTGGCTGAGAAGGGCTATGCCGACATTGTGCTCAAGACAAAGAGCGCAGGTGGACATTCTTCCAACCCCTACGGCGGCACGTCGCTCGAGGTGCTCAGCCGTGCCATCACCGCAATCTGCGATATCGAGTGGCCGACGCGCGTGACCGATTTGCTTGCCGCCCAGCTCGTCGAGCTGGGGCTCTACACGGCGGATGAAATTGCCGCCAACGGGGGCGCCATTGTCCGCGATTGCCTCGCCAGCAAGAAGCTCTATCCGCTGGTGACGACCACCTGCGCACCCACGCAGATCGAGGGTGGCAGCACCGGCGCCAACGTAATGCCGCAGGATATGTGGGCCAACATCAACTTCCGTATGCTCGAGGGCACGAGCGTGGCCGACGTTGTGGCGCGCTGCCGTGAGGCGGTTGCCGGGGCGGACCTTGCCGGTCGTGCCGAAGTGGAGCTGGGCCCCGGTAGCTCCGAACCCTCGCCGTCCCCGCGCATCGGTGGTCCCGGCCTCGAGGCGGTTCGCTCCATTGCCGCCCGCTATTTCCGTGATCCAAAGGGGACGGAGGAAAACGGATCATTCGAGCCGGTAGCAATTGTGCCCTCGACCGTAATCGGTGCGACCGACGCTGCCAACTACCAGCACATTTGCCCTGAGTGCATTCGCTTCTCGGCCTTTGTGGTTGATGACGACGAGTGTGAGTGCGGTGTCCACGGCACCAACGAGCGCATCACCCGCCGCGCCTACCTCCAGGGCATCCGCTTCATCGTCGCTCTACTCCAAACGCTCTAGCCAAAAAGCAAGCCCTTGATGCAATGAGGTCAGGTTTGTTTGTGCCAATCATTCCGTGCGGGTTATATGCAGGTTTGCCTGCGCACGCTATCATGTATGGGTTAGACCGCAACTATGTACCCCATACGCGAAGGGATGCGCATGTATCTGAAGATCGACATGTTCTAGCCGGGCTTACCCCCGCAGTGGCGCCGCGCGCCCCATCAACTCTGCCGATTTTCACCTTCACGCATATAAAGGAGTCCCGCCATGCGCGACAAGCTCGAAAAGATCATCAAGGCCTACGAGGAGCTCGAGAAGAAGCTCTCCGACCCGGCCGTCGCCTCCGATATCAAGGAGTTCACGCGTCTCAACAAGGAGTACGCACACCAGTCCGACCTCATCGCCGCCTCGCGTGAGTACATCGGCGCGCTCGATGACATCGAGGCCGCCAAGGAAATGCTCCACGATACCACCGATGCCGATGAGAAAGAGATGCTCCAGATGGACATCTCCGAAAACGAGGCCAAGCTTCCCCAGCTCGAGGAAGACATTAAGTACATGCTCATCCCGAGCGACCCCAACGACGACAAGAACACCATCGTCGAGATCCGTTCCGCCGCCGGTGGCGACGAGGCGGCCATCTTTGCCGGCGATCTGTACAAGATGTACCAGCGCTTCTGCGAGTCGCGCGGCTGGAAGACCACCGTGCTCGATTCCAGCCCCAGCGAGGCCGGCGGCTTTAAGTCCATCGAGTTCAAGGTCGAGGGCGACCGCGTCTACTCCGTCATGAAGTACGAGTCCGGCGTGCATCGCGTCCAGCGCGTCCCCAAGACCGAGTCCCAGGGTCGCATCCAGACCTCCACGGCAACCGTCGCCGTGCTTCCCGAGGCCGAGGAGATCGACGTTCAGATCAACCAGTCCGACCTGCGCATCGATACTTACTGCGCTTCGGGCCCTGGCGGTCAGTGCGTTAACACCACCTACTCCGCCGTGCGCATCACCCACCTGCCCACCAACACCGTGGTGCAGTCGCAGGAGCAGCGCTCCCAGATCCAGAACCGCGAGGTCTGCATGCAGATGCTGCGCGCCCGTCTGTACGAGATGGAGCTCGAGAAGCAGCAGGCCGAGCTCGGCGCCGAGCGCCAGAGCCAGATTGGCCACGGCAACCGTTCCGAGAAGATTCGTACTTATAACCAGCCTCAGGACCGCGTGACCGACCACCGTATCGGTTTCAACTCCACCTACAACGGCGTCCTTCTGGGCGATCAGCTCGGCACCGTGATCGAGGCGCTCGCCGCCGCCGAGCGAGCCGAGAAGCTGGCGCAGGCCGTGTAGTAGGTTCCGCCGTTCTACCGAACGGCGGACCGGCCGACGCTGCGCGGGCCGCATTTGGACAATCTGACGTTCAACTTCAAGGGCGCGACC
>OLPH01001166.1_pt1 | contig 27589 bp, 22 predicted proteins | sample 1672951 | NCBI WGS metagenome assembly OLPH01 (sample SAMEA3136740, study PRJEB25190) | human gut metagenome | reverse complement strand
CACCACGAGAACGAGATCGCCCAGAGCGAGTGCGCCAACGGCTGCGAGTTTGCCCACTACTGGATGCACAACGGCTTCATCAACGTGGATAACCAGAAGATGTCTAAGAGCCTGCACAACTTCTTCACCGTCCGCGATGTGGCAGACCTCTACGGCTACGAGCCCATCCGCTACTTTATGCTGACCGCAGGCTACCGGATGCCCCTGAACTACACCGTGGACCTCATCGAGAGCTGCAAGAACAGCCTGGAGCGCCTTTACACCTGCCGCGAGAACCTCGATTTTGCCCTGAGCAAGACCACGTTCGGCACCGATGAGACCCTGACCGCCAAGGCCGACGAGGCCCGCGCCAAGTTCTGCAAGGCCATGGATGATGACCTGAACACCCCCGATGCGCTGGCTGCCGTGTTCGATCTGGTCAAGGAGATCAACACCCTGTCCGCTGCCTCCTCCAAGGCTGCGCTGGAGGCTGCCGCCAAGGCGTTCGATGAGATCACCGGCGTGCTGGGCCTGATGTACAACCGCAAGAAGGACGAGGTGCCCGCTGAGGTGACGGAGCTGGTGGAAAAGCGCGCCGCCGCCAAGAAGGCCAAGGACTGGGCCGCTGCGGATGCCATCCGTGCGCAGCTCACCGAGATGGGCTGGGCTGTCAAAGATACCGCCCAGGGCCCGCAGCTGAGCAAAATTTAACTTGAATCCCGTTATTGACCTGTACGGTACAATGCGGTAAAATGAGGGTGCGGGAACACTGTGCTGTGTGTTCCACGCACCCTTATTTTTGCATGATACAAGAACCTGTATAAAAGGAGGTCTTTGGCTGATGAAAACCAAACGGCTGATCTCATTGCTGCTGGCGGCAGTGTTCGCCCTGAGTGCGGCGGCCACACCGGCGCTGGCGGCTTCGGCGGGCAGCGAACTGCCTGACCTGACCACCGCAGGCGTGGATGAGACCAACAGCGTTGTCTCGATCCGCCTGACCGCAGACGGGGATCTGACCTATGGCTCCCCCTTTACCCTGAGCGTCCAGACCACCCCGGCAGATACCCAGTATATCGGCGTGGTGATGGGCACCAGCGGCGAAGCGCAGGGCTATGTGACCCTGATCCTTTCGGGCAAGATCCGCACTCTGCTCAAGATGATCCCCCTGCCGAAAAAGATGTCGGCGAACCCTGAGCAGGAAGAGGAGTTCAACATCTACGCCTACATCAAGCAGCTGATCGACGGCAACGACGTGAGCGTGCTGCTGCGGGTGGCTGATGAAGTGGTCTCTGTGATGGATGTCCTGAAATTCTACATCCCCACGCTGAAGGATGTCTCCACCGGCATGAAGCTGTCGCTGGAGCTCATCCGCAAATATCTGCCCGAGGGCGTGTTCAGCCGCATCTATCTGGACGAGCAGCCTACGGAAGCCGGCAGCTATGTGGGCGGCGCTGTGGCGCTGGAATCCGGTGATGTGAACACCGCCGGTATGGCGTTCTTCCGCATCAAGCCCAAGAGCGCGGGTGTGCGTGTCTACTGGGCACAGGAGCTCCCCGCCAGCATGACTGCGGCAGAAGCCCAGAACTACAACATCACTGCCGTGGTCGAGAGCGATGGTCAGGTGGTCGAGGGCGGCAAGGTGACCTACACCTATAAAAAGAAGAGCGGTCTCTTCGATTTCCTGGGTACGACCCAGAGCGGGTTCCCCACCGAGCCCGGCGAGTATGTCCAGACGGCCAAGGCCGCCGGAAACTACTCCAGCAGTGAGATCAGCCGCACCATCGTGATCCAGTAATCAAACAGCAAAAATCCCTCCCTGCCACGCCGGCAGGGAGGGATTTTTTAATTGTCCTTATATCATTTTTTGCGCTTACATCCGGAACCGCCAGCCCCAGCCGCCGCCACAGCAGCAGTTGCACAGTAGGTTGAGCAGGATCATGCTCCAGCACCAGCGCATCAGGCCGCCGGGCTGGGCGTAGGTGGTCTGGGTGCGGTAGGTGCGGCCCGGGTCCTGCAGATTGCGCAGGTTCATCTGGTACTCGGTGTTGCCGGGCTCCATCTGGGCGGCGCGGCGGGCATCCTGCAGGGCATCGATGCTGTTGCCCAGGCCCTGATTGGCCAGCGAGGAGAGATAGTACCACCGGGCGGTGCGCACGGTGATGCCGTCCAGCACGCGGCGGGCCTCGGGGTAGCGCTGGTTGACGATGAAGTTGCGTGCGGCCTGCATCTCAGGCGTGTCTGCACCGTTGTAGCCGGGGCCGCGCTGCTGCTGATAATTGCCGCCAAAGCCAAAGCCGAACCCGAAGGGGTCATAACCGAAGCCGAAGTCTCCGAAATCCCCGTTGGAGTAACCGTTCTGCTGGTACCCCTGCTGATAGCCGCCGTAGGAGGGGCCGCTCTGCTGGCCGTAGCCGCCACCGTAGCCGCCGCCCATCTGGGGGCCGGTCTCGCCCTTGGTGATGGCATCGTATGCCGCCTGCACCTCCTTGAAGTGCTCTTCGGCGGTGGGGTCGTTGGGGTTCAGGTCAGGGTGCCAGCGCTTGCACTTGGCACGGTAAGCCTTTTTGATCTCGTCTTCACTGGCACCGCGCTGGATGCCCAGAACCTCATAGGGGTCTCTCATCGGTCTACTTCCTCACGTCTCTATTACCATCTGTGCGGCCGCTGTGCCGCACAAGCAATCTTTAGTGTACAGGACTGGAACGGAAAAATCAAGGAAAACCGCCGGGATTAGGCGGTTTTGTCCTTCTTTTTTGCATTTTTGCAGTGATATTTGAGCCACACGCCCGAATACAGGATGTTGCGCAGAAGGTCAACGTCCTCCACACAGGGCAGGCGCTCAAAGCTGCGGGCGCAGTTGGCCAGCAGCAGCTCAAAGATCTCCCGCATCTCTTCCTCGTACCCGGGCTCTCTGCTCAGGGTGCGCAGGGGATTGTATGCGCCCTTGCGCTCGTCCCGGGCCAGGTCGTCGTAGGCATCCAGCAGGTAGATGTACTTGCCCAGGTTGAAGCCGATGCTGCGCAGCTCCGGCGACCAGTGGTCCTGCCGGTAATCGAACAGTTCGGCCATCAGTTCCCCAAAGCAGCCGGAAACGGCATCCAGATCCTCGCTGCCCTCGGCTTCGTACCGGGCCAGCCGATCCAGACAGGTGCGGATGGCGCTGCACTGGCGGGGCCAGCGGGCAGCGGCCTGCTGCGTGGGGGCAGCAAGCATCTTTTCAAAGCCCAGGCCCAGCAGGCTGTGGTCATCGTTCCACTTGTCCTGCGCGTTGTAGTAGTGCAAAGCCACGCTCAGGTCCGCGCAGTAATCGGTGGGGCCGCTGGAACGCCACTCCACCTTCCGGATGGGGTGGATGGGGCAGTGGTCACAGCCTGTCACACAGGCGCTTTCGCCCTCGTACAGGCTGCACAGCAGCAGATCCAGAAAAGTCAGGTCATAGCTCAGGGTCAGCCGCCCCCGGGTGCCGTGCAGCGCGCCAATGCGGCGGCAGAGCCCGCAGTAGGCCGCGCGGTACCGCGCCTGTGCCTCCGGGCTGAGTGCGGCCTGATTCGGGATAACATATCCGAACATGGCTCAGCTCTTCTTGATGAACTGGGTGCCGCAGCGGGGGCAGGAGATCTGGATGCGGCCGCGGCCGCGGGGCACGCGCAGCTTCTGGCGGCACTGGGGGCAGCGATAGTAGTGATAGACCTTGCGGTTGGCCCACTGCTCTTTCCAGCCCTTGAACTTGTTGTCCACCCGGTCCTTCAGGGTGTAGAACTTGTAGTTCTCCTCGGTGCGCTTGGAGATGTTCCGGCTGAAGGTGCGGTAGTAGCAGAAGATCAGCAGGGCCGCGCCCAGATAGGTGAACAGGCTGACCCGGCTGATGATGGCGATGAGGAGCAGCACCAGCGAGGCAATGCTCAGGAATTGGTTCAGGCCATCGGTGCCATAGCGGCCGATCATAAACTGACGAAGTTTCTCTCTCATAGATTTCCGGTCCTTTGTCCTCAAGAATAACCCTCTCAGCCACGCGGACGCATGGACGGAGAGGGCGTTTGATTGTTCACAACAATAGAATATCAGCCAACCATGATAAAACTTTGAACAGATTGCAAATCTACCATGAAAGGACGAAATTTAATTGGCATTCTCTGCACCGGAGCGCTTGCGCACGGTCAGGGCGGCCTCCACATCCAGCGCGCCCTCCATCCGGCAGTGCAGCACGGCACGGCCTGCTTCACCGGTGGTGGCAAGGTAGGTGCCCGCCATGCCGCCCCGCAGGGGGACGATGGCCGGGCCCAGGATCTTTACCGGGCCTTCCACGCTGAGCTGAACGGCCTCACCGCAGTAGGGCAGCAGGTTGCCGTTCTGGTCGATGGCCCGCAGGCTGACCGCCGCGCAGTCCCAGGTGGGGCCGTCGGTCAGGATGGGATTGTGCACCACGCATTCCAGCCGGACCGACTGCACCGGCTCCTTGACCACGGTGCGGACGGTGCGCCCGTGCCAGACCGCCTCAAACCGGTAAACGCTGGACGGCCCGCCCAGCACGCCGATGTATTTGTAGTACATCCGGAGCAGGTCGTTTGCGCTCAGCCGCAGGGAGAGCATCCGCGCCCGGGAGAGAGGCGAAAGGTTCAGCGCGTCCCGGCGCATCTCGTTGAGGATGGCCGCCACCTGCGGGGCTGTGCTCTGGTCAAGGCCCTCATACTTTTCCAGCAGGGAGCCGACGAAATCCTGGATCTCGATGGGCGGGTGGGGCAGGGCGGCAAAGCGGCCCCGGCGGTCGGGGGTGAACTCGGCAATGAAATCGTTGCCCCGGTAGAGGCGGACGCTCTCGGCGTTGGTGAACACCCAGCAGGCCCCGGCAAAGCCGCCGGGGTGGTCGCCCAGCGCCATGCTGGAAGAGACCTCGAACACCACGTCCGAAGGGGAGCGGGGCGTTTTCTGGCTTGCGTAGACGGCGGCAGAGAGCTTCGGGTTGCGGAACAGGTCCGTCACGCCGTGGTAGCAGATGCGGTCGCCGCTGCCGAACTCGCGGTGGGTGTTGTAATCGGCCATGCACCAGCCAAGGGCACCGGCCACGCCCTGCTGGGCAATGGCATCGTTGAGGACGGCAGCATGGCGCAGAGCCTGTGCCAGCCGGTGCGGCTCGTCGTCAAAGGCTTTGGCCGGGAACTGCTGGCCCCCGAACTCGCTGATGAGGTAGCCCTTGCGCAGGTCAGGCGTAACGGCAGACCGGGGCTCGCAGCCCGGGCCCCGGCCGGAGTAGGAGTAATCGTTGTAGGCGTAAACGTCCTCGAGCAGCTGGCTCTTGCGGGCGATCCGCACGCCGCCGGTGGGGCGGGTGGGGTCCAGCCGATGGACAGCCTCGTTGGTGCGCTTGTAAAAGGCCTCGTTATCGGAACTGCCGTTCACCCGCACGCCCCACAGGAACACGCTGGGGTGGTTGCGGCACTGGCAGACCATCTCGCGGCAGTTCTGCAATGCCTGGGCCTGCCAGGCTTCATCCCCGATGTGCTGCCAGCCGGGCATCTCCACGAACACCAGCAGGCCCAGCTCATCGCAGGCATCCAGAAAAGCCGGGCTCTGGGGGTAGTGGCTGGTGCGCACTGCATTGCAGCCCAACTGCTTTTTCAACAATTGGGCATCCAGCTGTTGAATGCTGTCCGGCATGGCATAGCCCTGATAGGCGTAGCTCTGATGCCGGTTCAGGCCCCGCAGCTCCACCCGCTGGCCGTTCAGATAAAAGCCCCCGGCCACGAACTGGATGGTGCGGAAGCCGAACCGGGTGCTCTTTTCGTCCAGCACCCGGTCGGGCAGGCCGCTGGTGCCGGGCCGGATGAGCCGGACGGTCAGGGTATAGAGGAAGGGGTGCTCCACGCTCCAGGGGTGCACGCCGTTCAGGGTGCCCACAATGGGCAGGCTGAGCTCACCGCTGTACAGGGCTCTGCTCCCGGCGGGGCTGCGGATCTCGGCCTGCAGGGTGCAGCCGATGGTCTCGCCCACTGTGGAGGAATAGATGCGGAAATCGCCCTCGGCCTGCGCCTCGATGAAGATGTCGCGCAGGTAGGCGGGCTCCTTCACGTCCAGACTGACGGCCCGGTAGATACCGCCGTAGGTCAGAAAATCGATCTGCCCGCCGAAGGGAGGAATGTTCAGGTCCTCCCGGCTGTCGCACCGGACAGCCACCACATTTTTTTGGCCCAGCAGCAGCGATTCGGTCAGGTCCACAGTAAAGGCAGTGTAGCCGCACCCGTGGTGGAACACCCGCCGCCCGTTGCAGAACACGGTGGCATCGTGGGCCACGGCTCCAAAGGTCAGCAGTACCGTGCGGCCCTGCCACTCTTTGGGCGCAAAAAACTCCCGCCGGTAGCCGGACACCCGCTGGTATTCGTTCTCGTTACAATAGTTGTAGGGCAGCGTTTTGACCGTGTGGGGCAAGCGCACCGGTTCCAGCTCCACCCCGGTGCATTCGGGGCGGACGATGGCGGGATCAAAGGTGGGGGCAAACAGCCAGCCGTCGTTCCAATCGTAGTGTTCCATAGCCTGTCTCCATCGCTCTGCACAAAATAATTCTTACCCTTATGCTACCACAAAGTTGTGAACGAAAAAAGCACTCCATCCCTTATTTTTTCCGTTTTTGCAGAAAAAGCTGCTAAAATCAAAAACGCCCCTGCCGACAAGGACAGAGGCGCAAAGGAAGTATCAGAATCTGGGAAGGTCGTAGGCACGCATAGCAGGATGTTTGTGGGAAATCTGCTCTTCCGTAGAAACTACGCTGGTGCCAAACTTACAGGATTGACATTGATAAATTTCAACATGAGTGCGATTCTCGACCGAATCATTATATCGGGGATCGCGTCCCTGACAAGGAATAAAATTGACTGTATACCAGGAAGCATAATACTCATCCACACAAATCATATCGCTCTGTCCGCAATATTCGCAGACAAGGGACACGGTTTCGGCAGTTGTTGTAGCATTTACAGAACGAGCCTGAGACACTGCGAATGCGGGAAGAACACATAGACTTGCCAGAAGAAAAGCGGCGAAAAATGCGGAAAGAATCTTTTTCATGGTAAACGCCTCCTTTTTGAGAAAGTATGGGGGTGAACTTCTCTGATCTCATCTTCATTATAGCATGGATCGCAGAAAGAGAAAATTGTGAGAGGAACAGAAAAAAGAGAGCTCTTTTTATGCGGATTGACGACAAAAAACGCCCCTGCCAGGGAGGACAGAGGCGCAGGGAAAACACAGGGTTCAGCGGATGAAATTGGTCATGGGGCGGTGGGGATTTTCGGGGTGGGTGATGCCGTTTGCCTTGCCCAGTTCGATGCACTTGAGCAGCCAGGCCATGTTCCGGCCCAGCTCCCGCATCACGGCGCAGCCCTCTTCATCCTCCAGCACCTGCTCGGGCTTGGAGCCGTGGACCATGGGCCAGTAGGAACCGCTGACCAGCGGCATGTGGAAGAACTCGGGGTACTTCACCAGCTGGTCCAGCGTGGTGGTGGTGCCGGCGCGGCGGGCCGAAGCGCAGATGGCAGCGGGCTTGTAGGCCAGATACTTGCCGCCCGCGTAGGCCAGACGATCCATGAAGCTGGTCATGTTGCCGGAGGCGGACGCATAGTGGACAGGTGTGCCGAACACAAAGGCATCGGCAGTCTTGGCCTTTTCGATGGCCTCGTTGACCACGCCGCCGAACACGCAGCCCTTACCGGCGGCACAGCCGCCGCAGCCGATGCAGCCGCCCACCGGCTTTGTGCCGACGTTCAGGATCTCGGTCTCGATGCCGCTGGCGTTCAGCTCCCCGGCGATCAGGGACAGGGCGGTATAGGTGCAGCCCTTCTCGTGGGGGCTGCCGTTGATGAGCAGGACTTTCATAAGCAGATACTCTCCTTTTTTGGCAAAACGCGCCGCACATGGGGCGCTTTGCCCTGATTTTAGCACAATTGCACCCTGAGTGCAACGCGTGCCCTTGACAAAGAGTTGCGTTTTGACGATAATATGGAGATACGAAAACACGAAACAGCTGCTGGCCGGGCAGGGGGCCCGGACAGCGGGAGAAGGAGGCAGATACATGCGCGTTATTGCAGGAGAAGCACGGGGCCGCAGGCTGGAAGCCCTGCCCGGCACCGAGATCACCCGCCCGACGATGGATCAGGTCAAGGAGGCCATGTTCAGCATCGTCCAGTTCGACCTGCCCGGTGCCCGGGTGCTCGACCTCTACGCAGGCAGCGGCCAGCTGGGCATCGAGGCCCTGAGCCGGGGTGCGGCCCGGTGCGTGTTCCTGGACGAGAACCGGGAGGCCGTGAACATCGTGATGAAGAACTGCAAGAACTGCGGCGTGTTTGACCGCAGCCGGGTCAACATCGGCGAGGCGGCACGGTATCTCTCCGCCTGCCATGAGCAGTTCGACATCGTGCTGCTGGACCCGCCCTTCCACACCGGCACGCTGGAAAAGATCCTGCCCGGCGTGGACAAATGCCTGGCTCCGGGCGGCATCGTGATCTGCGAGAGTGAGACCGGCCTGGTGCTGCCTGCCGAGGTGGGCGGCATGACCCTGAAAAAACAGTATAAATACGGCAAAGTCCTGCTGTGGAAGTATGGTAAGCCCCGGCAGAGCGCCGGAGAGGGAGATGCGGAATGAACGTAAACGAGCTTTTGGATACCATTGAGGATACGCTGGAGGAGAGCGCCGGAATGCCCCTTTCGGGCGGTAAGCGCATCGTGGATGTGGAGCAGATCCGGGACTATCTGGACGAGATCCGCCAGAACCTGCCTGTGGAGCTGCGGCAGGCCCAGTCCATTGTCAGCGACCGTGCCCAGCTCATCGAATCGGCCAACGCACAGGCGCAGGCCATTGTAAAAAAGGCCGAGGAGCGCGCCCGTGTGCTGGTGAGCGAGGCCGAGATCGTCAAGGCGGCCCAGCAGCGCGCCGGAGAGATCGTCTCCGCCGCCCAGACCGAGGCCCGCACTGTCCGCCAGACCGTGACCGACTACTGTGATAATATGCTCAAGACCACGGAAGAGACGATGGCGGAAAACGCCGCACAGGTCAAAAATGTCCGTGCAAACCTGCGCCAGAGCCCCCGGAAACAGCTCTGATGCGGGAATGTGAAATTTCCCGGTGAGAGCTTCCGGCCCCTGCAAGCAAAAACGACGGCTTGCAGGGGCTTTTTTTGGTACATTTTGAGAGAAAAAACAAAAGGGAAACTCTTGCAATCAGGGGCCTGTTTTGTTACAATAAAATTGTATCCTCAAGGCTGGCCGGGCCACAAACTCCCGGCAGGCCGCAGGCCGCTTTCCCGGGCAGCAGCTCCGGGCAGAAAAGGGCGGCAGATGCAGGATCTTATCTGAGTTTTGAAAGGAGGCTGGGAACATGGACACAGAAAAAACAGCACAGCCCTTTGACCCGGCCTCGTTTGAGCATGTCCCGGTGCTGCTGAACGAGTGCCTGGACGGCCTGAAGATCGACCCGGCGGGCACCTATCTGGACGGCACGGCGGGCGGCGCGGGGCACTCCCGCCAGATCGCCCTGCGGCTGAACGGCGAGCAGGGTGGCAGGCTCATCTCGCTGGATCAGGACCCCGATGCCGTGCAGACGGCCCGGGCCCGGCTGGCGGGCCTGCCTGCCACCGTGGTGCAGATCAACTTCCGCTATGCCGGACAAGCTCTGGAGCAGCTGGGCATTGAAACGATCAACGGCGCGCTGCTCGATCTGGGCGTGTCCAGCCATCAGCTGGATGACGCAGCCCGGGGCTTTTCCTACCGGGCAGATGCCCCGCTGGACATGCGGATGAGCCAGGAGGGTGAGACGGCCGCCGATCTCGTGAACAGCGAGAGCCGGGAGGAGCTGGCCCGCATCCTGCGGGATTACGGCGAGGAGCCCTTCGCCTGGCAGATCGCGGGCAGGATCGTGGAAGCCCGGGAAACTGCCCCCATTGAAACGACATTGCAGCTGGCGGATATCGTGGCCAGCGCCATGCCCCCGGCGGAGCGCCGGAAGAACAAAAACCCCTCCCGCCGCACTTTCCAGGCACTGCGCATTGCGGTAAACCATGAGCTGGACGCACTGGAAGAGGGGCTGGATACCATTTTTGCGCATCTCGCACCGGGTGGAAGACTTTGCGTGATCACCTTCCACTCGCTGGAGGACCGGCTGGTCAAAAACAAGTTCCGCCGCTGGTCCACCGCCTGCACCTGCCCGCCGGAGTTCCCAGTGTGCGTCTGTGGCGGCAAGGCCAAGGCAAAGCTGATCACACGCAAACCCATTGAAGCCAACACGCAGGAGCTGGAAGAGAACCGGCGCAGCCGCTCGGCCCACCTGCGGGTTTTGGAAAAGATCTGAGGGCGGCACAGCCCCGGAGATGTGAGGAGGAGATCACCATGGGTCAGGCAGCATACGATATGACAGAGGTTCGGCGCAGAAGAGCGCCGCAGGCACAGCCTAAAGTCCCGCTGCGGGTAGAAAAGGGTGGCAAAAAGCGGCTGAACCCCGTGCGGGCCGCCATGCAGCACGCGCTGCAGCTGGTGGGCGCGGCTTTGCTGGTGGGCTTTGCGGTGAGCCTGCTGTGGAGCGAGGCACAGCTGGTGGAGCTGAATTCTCAGATCCAGAGCGCCAAGGCAGAGCTTGTGAGCGAGCAGAGCCAGTATACATACTACAACAGTGCCCTGAACAGCCGCACCAACATCACAAGTGTTGAGGAGACCGCCACCCGCCTGGGGCTGATGAAGATCGACCAGAGCCAGATCACCTACATCCGGCTGGATGAGGGCAGCGTTCTGGTGCGCAAGGCATCCGCTGTGCGGCAGTGGTCGGATCTGCTCCACGATGGGGCAATGACCATTCTTGCCTCTGTCAGAACGGCAAAATAAACCAAACAACGAAAAGCGTGCGGCAGCGCACGCTTTTTCGGTTTTCTTCGGGAGTACGCAATGCAAACACCATCCTCCAATCCCAAAAAGAACAGTGCCCGCCGCCGCAGTGCGAACCCGCACGCACGGCTCAGTGCCCGGCTGCGTCATATCAGCTTTGGTGCCGCCGTGCTTCTTGTGGTGGTCGCCGCGCTGACTGTGATCTACAGCCTGTACAAGATCCAGATCCGCGACGGTGCCACCTACCGCCAGTACGCCGCCGAGCAGCAGCTGCTGGACAGCACCATTCAGGCCACCCGCGGTGAGATCTACGACACCAGCGGCATCACGCTGGCTTCCACCAGCGTGGTCTGGACCATCTGGGCCGACCCCTCTTACAGCACGGCCCTGTATACCACCACCACCGATCAGGACACCAAGGCGGAGACCCGCACCATTGATGAAGCCGCCATGAAGGAGGTCTGCACCCAGATCACCCTGCGCCTGCTTTCGGGCGACGGCGAGAGTCTGGACAGCGTGGACACCACTTCAGCAGAGTACCAGACCCAGTATCAGGCGGTCTGCGATGCCCTCTCCCAAAACGAAAGCTCCTATCAGGTGCTGGCCACCAAGGTCAACAACGCCATCAAGCTCTCCATTGAGGAGTACGTTAAGACCTACAACAAGGCCCACAGCAAGAGCGGAAAATCCGCCGGTGCGCTGGAAAAGATCCTGGGCAAGCTGGGTCTGGGCCAGCAGGAGAGCGACGACGGCACCCCCACTGTCCGCAAGGGACGGGTGTCGGTGTCGGCCTCCAAGGGCTTCCAGCGGGATTACCCCTACGGCCGCTTTGCCGCCGCCGTGCTGGGCTTCTGCAATGCGGATGGTCAGGGCGTGTACGGTCTGGAAAACTCCTATGAGTCCACGCTGGCCGGTGTGAATGGCCGCACCATCACCCTGCGCAATGCCTACGGCAACGCCATTGCCGATGAAAACGCCACCACCTACGCTGCCAAGGACGGCTCCAATCTGGTGCTCTCACTGGATGTGAACATTCAGGAGGTGGTGGAGCGCTACCTGAACGAGGCCGTGGCGGCCAACACCGTTGAGAACCGCGGCTGCGCCATTGTGATGAATGTCAAGACCGGTGCCATCCTTGCCATGGCCTCCAAGCCGGACTTTGACCCCAATGACCCGCAGGATTTCAGCGCCAATCTGGCCTACCTGACGGAGCAGGTGCAGGCTGAGCCGGAGCTGTACACCATCTACAAAAAAGACGAGAACGGCAACTACCTGCGGGACGAGAACGGCCAGAAGATCGCGGATGCGGAGGCCGACTACACCGGCACCTACCGGGATATCCAGTGGAAGAACAAGACCATCACCGAGCTGTACTACCCCGGAAGTGTGTTCAAGGTCATCACCGCCGCCATGGGTGTGGACAGCGGCAAGGCGACCTATTACACCACCCTGAACTGCTCCGGTGCTTACAGCGTGGCAAAGCAGACCTACCACTGCGCCGGCAGAAAGTCGCACGGGGCCCAGAATCTGGCTGAGGCCCTGCGCAACAGCTGCAACATCTACTTCATCCAGCTGGGCCAGCGCGTAGGCTCCAGCCTGTTCTATGATTACTTTGATGCCTTCGGATTTACCGAGCGCACCGGTGTGGACCTGCCCAATGAGACCAGCTTCATGCAGTATTACAGCAAGAGCCGTCTGGGCGAGGTGGAGCTGGCCTCCTCCGCCTTTGGTCAGGCCATGGCCGTGACCCCGCTGCAGGTGTGCACTGCCATCTCGGCGGCAGTCAACGGCGGCTATCTGGTCACCCCTCATGTGGTGGATAAGATCACGGACCAGAACGGCAATGTGGTGCAGGAAATCGGCACCAACACCCGCCGTCAGGTCATCAGCGAGAGCGCCAGCGAGACCATCCGCCAGATCATGGAGTTTGAGGTGGGCGACGGCACCCAGGGCGGCGGCGGCAACGCCTATGTTGCAGGCTACCGCATCGGCGGCAAATCCGGCACCTCCGAGCAGCTGAACATGGACCGCCGCGCCGACGGCGACTACAAGAAGGTGGCATCCTTTGCGGCTGTCCTGCCCGCCAACGACCCGGAGATCCTGGTCTATGTCATGCTGGACGACCCCAACAATGCCCGCACCGACTATTCCTCCATTCTGGCTGCTCCGGTGGTAGGCAACATCATCAGTGAGATCGCGCCCTATCTGGGCATCGCCACCGACGGCGTGGACCGCAGCGGCACCACCGTCAAGGTGCCCAACCTGACGGGCAAGGAGTGGAGCAACGCGCAGGTGCAGCTGAACATCAAGGGTTTGAAGCATCACCTGGCCGAGAGCGAATCCGACCAGACCGCCGCCCTTGTCACCTACCAGTACCCCCGCGCGGGGGCAGAGGTGCCCTACGGCACCACCGTTTATCTGTATACCGATACCTATGAGGGCAAGCACGCCGAGGTGCCGGACGTGACCGGCAAGAGCGCGGACTTTGCCCGGCAGATGCTGAACGCCGCAGGGCTCAACTGCACAGTCGAAGGCTCCGGCACGGTCCAGAGCCAGAGTGAGGCACCCGGCTCCAGCGTCCAGCAGGGAACCATCGTACATCTGATCTGTGGATAAAGGGGAATGAGAGTATGGAAGCAATTGCAGCAAACATCCTGTTGGAGGGCCTGGCCGTCAACGCGCTGGCCCAGTGCGAGACCCCGGTCACGCTGGTGACCACCGACAGCCGTGAGGTCTGCCCCGGGTGCATCTTTGTGGCGTTCCCGGGCGAAAAATTCGACGGCCATGATTTTGCCGCCAAGGCGCTGGAAAACGGCGCGCTCTGCGTGGTGCTGAACCACCCCGTGGAAGGCGTGCCGGAGGAGAAGAGCGTGATCTGCCCGGACAGCTACCACGCCATGATGGTGCTGGGGGCCAATTATCGCAGCCAGTTCCACCCCAAAGTGGTGGGCGTGACCGGCAGCGTGGGCAAGACCACCACCAAGCAGATGACCTACGCCGCCATTGCAGGCTTTGGCAGTACCATCAAGACCGAGGGCAACCAGAACAATGAGCTGGGCCTGCCCCGCACCATGTTCCGCATCGGCAAAGAGACCCAGTACGCCGTGGTGGAGATGGGAATGAGCCACGCCGGGGAGATCGAGCGCCTGAGCAAGTGCGCCCGCCCGGATGTAGGCATCATCACCTGCATCGGTGTGTCCCACATCGGCAACCTGGGCAGTCAGGAGAACATCTGCAAGGCAAAGCTGGAGATCTGCGCCGGTCTGCCGGAGGGTGCTCCGCTGGTGCTGAACGGGGACGACCCCTTCCTGCGCAAGGCCGTTCTGCCCGACCATGTCCGTCCGGTCTGGTTCAGCCTGGGCGATGAGAACGCCGATGTCTGTGCCCTGTCCATCCAGCAGGATGAAAAGGGCATGAGCTTTGTGCTGGAGGATCACGAGGAGGGGACTTTCCTCGTAAAGATCCCCGCCATGGGCCGGCACAATGTGGCCAACGCACTGGCTGCCTACTGCGCCGCCACCCGTCTGGGGCTGAATGCCCGCCGGGTCATTGCCGGTCTGGCCGACTTTGAGCAGACCGGAATGCGCCAGAAGGTGGTGCACGTCAGAGGTGTGGATGTCATTGAGGATTGTTACAACGCCAACCCCGACAGCATGAAGGCCGCGCTGGCCATGTTCAGGGAGTATCCCTGCAAGCGCCGCTTTGCCCTGCTGGGCGATATGCTGGAGCTGGGCGATATCAGCCGCGCCGCCCATGAGGAGGTGGGCCGTCAGGCCGTGGAGAACAAGGTGGACTACCTCGTCACCTATGGCGAGCAGGCCAAGCGCATTGCCGTGGTGGCTGCTGCCAAGGGGCTGCCCACCCTCCATGCCGACACCTACGCTCAGGCCGCCGAGACCCTGCTGAACAAAATGCAGCCCGGCGATGCCCTGCTGGTCAAGGCCAGCCGCGGCATGGCACTGGAAAAAGTGCTGGAGATCTTTTACAAGGAGTAACATCGAGCTATGATTCGTTTCGCCTTGATCGCCGCCTCAACGCTGGGGTTCTTCCTCACGGCGGCGCTCGGGAATCTGATGGTGCCGCTGCTGCGGGCGTTCCAGGGACGCTGGGATGAGCCCAAGGCCCGGCAGGCACCATCGCCCAAGCAGGAAGCGCCGGATGCCGAGCCGGAGCGCCCGCCGCAGGCCCCCACCATGGGCGGGCTCTGCCTGATGGTGGGGGTGCTGGCTGCTGTGGGCGTGGGCTGGACTGCCGCCTGTGTGGCTCAGCCTGAGCTGCTGGGGGCCGAGAGCCTGTTCTCGGTCCGGCTGCTCACAGCGCTGCTGGGGGCTTTGCTCTTTGGCGGCGTGGGTCTGCTGGAGGATCTGGCTCGCATCCGCAGCCGTTCTGTGCTGGGCCTGCGGCGGCACACCCGCCTTGGGCTGGAAGCCGCTGCCGGTGCTGTGGTGCTGGTGCTGCTGGGAGCCAAAGGCTGCCTTGCAGCCGGGATCACCCTGCCGGGTGTGGGCTATGTCGATCTGGGCATTGCCGCCCCGCTGCTGTGGGAAGGGCTGCTGGTCGCACTGGCCGAGTGTGCCCGCATTGCCGATGGCATGGACGGCATCGTCTGCGGCACGTCCTTTGCGGCCATGCTGGGCCTGATGGGGGTGATGACCCTGCTGGGCTGGTTCCCGCTGGGCGTTCTGCCCGCCGCACTGGCCGGTGCCCTGATGGCCTTCCTGCTCTGGAACTTCCCTCCCGCAAAGCTGCGGCTGGGCAGCGTGGGCAGCCTGTTTCTGGCCGGGATGCTGGGGTGCGTTCCCCTGTGCATCGGCTGGCCCGACCTCACCCTGCCGCTGGCCCTGCCCTTCTGGCTGGAGGGCGGCATGGTGGCCCTGCAGATCCTGGCCTGCAAGGCCAGCCGGGGCCGCAGGCAGCTGTTCCGCTCGGCACCGCTCCACCGCTGGCTGGAGCTGCGGGGCCAGAGCGCGGAACAGATCTTTTATACCTTTTGTGTCATTGCCATGCTGGGCGTGGCGCTGACAGTTCAGCTGGCAAAAATCAGTTAAGGAGGGGTGCAGTTTGGCAACACTCCGCAGAAAAAAAGCAGAGCCGTTTTCCGTCTTTCAGCGGGACCCCGGCCCCTGGCCGCCCATCCTGCTCAACTGGATGGCGACCCTGGCCATCATCATGGTGTTCGGGCTGGTCATGCTGTTCAGTGCAAGCTATACCACGGGCTATCTCCGCTTTGGGGACAGCTTCCATTACATCAAATCCCAGCTGCTCTGCACGGTGCTGGGCCTGGGCATGATGTTCCTGTTCTCCTATTTTGACCACCGTTTCCTGCGCAGAATGGTCAAGCTGGGCTATGTTGTCTGCCTGATCCTGCTGGTGCTGGTGCTGTTCAGCAGCCCCATCAACGGCTGCCGCCGGTGGATCAGCTTCGGCGGCCTGACCTTACAGGCCTCCGAGGTGGCAAAGTTTGAGATGATCCTGCTCACGGCAGATATCGCCGCCAGGACCCCGCAGGTCAAATTCGGCGAGGTGCCCCTGCGCAAGTGGGTCCACCACAGCATCGTGGTGGAGCTCATCCGGCCCATCCTGTGGCTGGTGCCTGTCCTGATCCTGCTGGTGCTGGAGCCCCACATGTCGGGCATCCTGCTGACCACGGCCATCGTGGGCACCATCCTGCTGCTGGGCGGCAGCGGCGGCATCATTACCTGGGGCTGTGCCGGTGCCGCGCTGTTCCTGCTGGAGACTTTGCTGAAGCACGTGGACTCCATCGACTACCTGCAGAGCCGTCTGGACGGCTGGACGCAGGATCTTGACCGGATGACCAGCCAGACCAAGCAGAGCCTGTACGCCATCGGCTCAGGCGGTGCCACGGGGCTGGGCCTTGGCAACAGCATCGAAAAGCAGCTCTGGCTGCCGGAGAGCACCAACGACTTTATCTTCAGTGTCGTGTGCGAGGAACTGGGCTTCGTCGGCGCGGTGATCGTCATCGTGCTGTTCGTCCTCTTTCTGGTGCAGGGCTTCTGGATCGCCTTCCATGCCGAAAACCGGTTCTGCACGCTGGTGGGCATTGGCATTATGGCGCAGATCGCCTGGCAGGTGTTCTGCAACATCGCCGTTGTCACCAACACCCTGCCCAACACCGGCATTTCGCTGCCCTTCTTCTCCTCCGGCGGCACCAGTCTGATCCTGCTGCTGGCCGAGATGGGCGTTATGGTCAATATCGGACGCAACGGCGAACGGGCCCGTCTGGAACGGGAGGAAGCCCACGCCGAGCGGGAGCGCCAGCGCAAGGCAAAGACCATTGTGCTGGATACCGCGCGCAGAGCGCAGACAGAACAGTAAGGAGGAACCAAGATGCGTGTACTCATTGCAGCCGGCGGCACTGCCGGCCATATCAACCCGGCTCTGGCCATTGCGGGAGCCATCAAAAAAGCCGACCCCACCGCCGAGATCCATTTTGCGGGCCGGAAGGAGGGCATGGAGTACCGTCTGGTCACACAGGCGGGCTATCCCTTCCATCACATCGAGATCACCGGCTTTCAGCGGAAGCTGAGCCTGAACAATATCAAGCGGAACATCATTACCCTGTGGAATCTGGCACTCTCCGGCCCCAAGGCCAAAAAGATGATGAAGGACATCCAGCCCGACCTGGTCATTGGCTGCGGCGGCTATGTGTCCGGCCCGGTGGTGCGCTGCGCCGCCAGACAGGGCATCAAGACCGCCCTGCATGAGCAGAATGCCTTTCCCGGTGTGACCAACAAGCTGCTGGCCCCGGATGTGGACATCGTGTTCGCCGCTGTGCCCGCCGCCGTGGAAAAGCTGGGCGCACCCGAAAAGACCATCGTGGTGGGCAATCCCGTCCGGCCTGAGGTGTTCACCCAGGCGAAGAACCGGGAAGCCATCCGTGCCGAACTGGGCGCAGGCGACCGCACCGTGATCCTCTCCTTCGGCGGCAGTCTGGGTGCCCGCCGTGTGAACGAGGTGGTGGCCGACCTCTGCGCCTGGGAGCAGAAGAACAAAAAGCCCGTCCTTCATCTCCATGCCACCGGTCAGTACGGCGTGCAGCTGTTTCAGGATCTGGAAAAGGAAAAGGGCTTTGCCCCCGGCGAGAGCCTTGTGGTGAAGGAATACATCAACAATATGCCCGAGCTGCTGGCTGCAGCGGACCTTGTCATCAGCCGCGCCGGTGCCCTGACACTGGCCGAGCTGGAAGCTGTGGGCCGTGCCGCTGTGCTCATCCCCAGCCCCAACGTGGCCGAGAACCACCAGTATTACAACGCCATGGAGCTGCAGAAGGCCGGTGCCGCCGTGGTCATTGAGGAAAAAGACCTGACCGGCGAGAAGCTGGTGCAGACCGTTTCCGGGATGTTGGCCCAGCCCGGCAAGCTGGCTGAGATGGGCCGCAATGCCCGGAGCCTGTCGGTGGACGACAGCCTGGACCGCATTGCGGATGCCCTGCTGAAGCTGGTCAAGACCCCGTAACGGAAGGAAAAAACAGAGGAAAGGAGGTGCAGCCGGATGCCGCAGAATGACCGGAACAGCCGGAACCGCAAGCGCCGCCGGGCCTACGATCAGGCCCGGGATGACCGGCGCGGCGGGCAGAGCAACCAGCACCACAGCAGCGCGGGTGCTGGCAGTGACCTGGGGTACAGCGGGTACGCAGGATATTCCTCCGGCGGCCACCCCATCACGAACCCCAATTATGACCCCGATGCGCCCCGCCCCAGCCGGTACACGGAGCGCACGGTGAACTACGGCTCCTACCCGGACAACAGCATCACCTTTCCCACCGGCGGGCGGAGCAGCCAGAGCGGCGCACAGCGCCCCCGCAGCGGACAGAGCGGCCAGCGGCGCACCTCCGGGGGCAATCAGCGGAACCGCCGCCCGGCCAGCGGCCAGAACCGGAACGCCCAGCGCCGCCCGCAGAACGCCCAGAATCGCAGCGGCCAGCGGATGCGGCCGGTGCAGAGGCAGAACGCCCGGCGTGACCCCGTCCGGCGGGAGGGCAGGAAAAAGCGGAAGCTGACCCGGGCCGCCATCCGGCGGCGCAGGCTCATGCGGCGGCTCACGGCCCTTGTCATGCTGCTCTGCGTCATCGGCGCGGGGGTCTACCTCACCGTGACGATGCTGTTCAAGATCAGCTCTATTCAGGTGCAGACAGCGGACGGTGTGGTGCAGGAGGCCGGCGGCTATACCAGTGACCAGATCCTGCAGGCGCTGGATGTCCATCTGGAAGAGAATATCTTCAGCTTTGACCCCGGCAGCAAGGCCGCCGCGCTGGAAAAAGTGTTCCCCATGCTGGAAGATATCCGGGTGGAGCGGGATTACCCCGGCACCGTGGTGGTGCGGGTAACAGAAGCCCAGCCTGCCTGGGCCATGCAGACTTCCTCCGGCTGGCTGACCCTCTCGGGCGGCCTGAAGATCCTGGAGAAGGATTCTGCCCAGCCTGCCGGTCTGCCCACCCTGTACGGCGGCGAACCGGTCTCTGCCGAGCCCGGCGAACAGCTGACCTTTGCGGCGGAGCCCAAGGCCGACAGCACCCCGGACAGCACCCCGGACAGCGCCGCCGACAGCAGCGCCTCCGGCACTGTTGAGGAGGAGGCGGACCAGCGGCTGGAAAGCCTGAACACCCTGCTGGCTGCGCTGGATGCCGCAGGCATGAGCGCCGACGTGACCCGCATCGAGTTTGCGGATGTGGACGAGATGGCCTTCCTCTATCAGGACCGCATCAGCGTCTGGCTGGGCACCCTGAACGAGCTGGAATATAAGCTCAAGCTGGCAAAGCACGTCCTGCTGAATGAGGACGGCAAGGGCTGTGCCGCGACCGACACCGGAAAGCTGGACTTCACCCATATCAGCATGTCCAGCACCCGCAAGTTCACCTTTGCACAGGGTGAGCCGGAGCTGCCCTCCGGCTACATCTTGCCTGAACCGGTGGAGGAAACACCCGCCGAAGAAGGTGTGACCGGTGAAACGGCAGAAGGCACGGCCACAGACGGCACCGCCCCGGCAGAGGGCGAAGCCGCTGCAGATGCCGCTGCCGAAACACCAACGGATACCGCCGCGGCCCCGGCAGACCCCGAGGCCGGACCGACGGCACAGCCGACCCCCGCCGAAGGAACGACCCCGACAGCGGGCGATGCAAACCAACCCCAAACGACCCAATGAGGAGCGTGTAATGTTATGAAGCTGGAACAATTACTGGAAGGCGTGCCCTTTACGCTGGTGCAGGGCAGCCTGGATACCGAAGTGCAGGACATCATCTACGACAGCCGGAAGGCGGCCCCGGGCCTTGCCTTTGTCTGCATCGTGGGCACCCAGCGTGACAGCCACGAGTTTGCCGCGGACTGCGCCGCCAAGGGCGTGAGCGTGCTGGTCATCCAGCACGACATCGACCTTTCTGCCATGCCCGGTGTGACCGTGGTCAAGGTGGAGAGCAGCCGCTATGCCATGGCGCTGATGAGCGGCAACCTCTTTGGCAACCCCTCCCGTCAGATGACCATGATCGGCGTGACCGGCACCAAGGGCAAGACCACCACCACCCACATGATCAAGAGCGTGCTGGAAGCTGCTGGGAAAAAGGTCGGCATGATCGGCACCAACGGCATCTATTTCATGGGTCGTCATCAGGAGACCGCCAACACCACCCCTGAGAGCTACGAGCTGCAAAAGACCTTCCGCCAGTTTTTGGACGCAGGCTGCGACGTGGCCCTGATGGAGGTGTCCAGCCAGGGCCTGATGATGGACCGTGTGGCGGGGGTGCACTATGATATCGGCGTGTTCACCAACCTTTCCCCCGACCACATCGGCCCCGGTGAGCACAAGACCTTTGAGGAGTACCGCAGCTGGAAGGGGCAGCTCTTCCGGCGGTGTGATGTGGGCGTGGTGAACATCGATGACGAGAACACCGAAGCCCTGCTGGAAGGCCACACCTGCAAGCTGGTGACCTATGGCCGCAGTGAAAAGGCCGACTACCGCGCCGAGGGTTGTGAGCTGCTGCGCACCCACGATTTTCTGGGCGTGGCGTTCCATGTCTCCGGCAGGGACAATATGGATGTCAGAGTGAACATGCCCGGCGAGTTCAGCGTCTACAACGCGCTGGCCGCCCTGGCCGTGGGCAAGGTGCTGGGCCTGCCCGATGCCGCCATCCATGAGGGTCTGGGCAAGTGCGTGGTCAAGGGCCGCGTGGAGCTGGTGCCCATCAGCAAAAAGTTTACCATCCTGCTGGACTACGCCCACAACGAGGTCTCCACCGAGAGCCTGCTCACCACCCTGCGGGCTTATCACCCCCACCGGCTGGTGGTGGTGTTCGGCTGCGGCGGCAACCGCTCCAAGCTGCGCCGCTACGGCATGGGAGAGACCTGTGCCAAAATGGCGGATTTCTCCATCCTGACCGAGGACAACAACCGCTTTGAGAAGATCGAGGACATCCTCGCCGATATCCGGGTGGGCATGAACAAGGGCAACCCCGATGCCAAGTTTGTGGAGATCCCCGACCGTCTGGATGCGCTCCACTACGCTGTGGATCACGCCCAGGAGGGCGACCTGATCGCCGTCATCGGCAAGGGCCACGAGACCTACCGCGACCGTGAGGGCGTGAAAACCCCCTTCCTGGAGCGGGAGCTGCTGGAAGAATACGCCCAGCAGATCGGGTTGGAATAAACAAGAAAAACGCGCTGTGTCGTTGGACACGGCGCGTTTTTTGTTGCTGCTTTGGCACGCAGGCCTTCGGCTCAGCAGGATCGAATTTGCAGGCGGCCGGCACTCGCGCGGCTACGGCAGCGCTTATGCGCCCCACACCAGCCAGAGATACACATAGCCCGTCAGGACGGCTGCCAGCGTGAACGGGATGCCGATGCGCAGGAAATCACGGGTGCGCACCTGCTCACCATGTTTGCGCAGGATGCCGATGGCTGCAATGTTGGCCGAAGCGCCAATGGGGGTCAGGTTGCCGCCCAGAGTTGCACCCGTGAGCAGGCCGAAATAAAACAGCTCGGGCGGGAAGCCTGCACCGCCGTTCATCAGCCCGGCAATGCTTTGCACCACCGGCAGCATGGTGGCCACATAGGGGATGTTGTCGATGAAGGCAGAAAGGCCCACCGAGACGAATACCAGCAGGGTATAGAGCCGGAAGGGGTCATCACCGGAGAGGGTGTAGAACAGCTGGGCGGCGGCATCGATGACCCCGGCCTTGCGAATGCCCTCGATCAGGATGAACAGCCCGAACAACAGCAGCAGGGTGTCACAGTCCAGCTCCCGGGCCGCCAGCCGGAACGGCGCGAACGAGCGGCGGCGCAGGCAGGCGCGCAGGATGCCGAACAGGCAGACCCCTGCACAGATCAGACCACTGCGCAGGCCATAGAGCGCCAGCGGCAGACCGCCCGCAGGCTGGGGCAGGAAGGAAGCCGCGATGAGCAGGCCCACCGTCAGCAGCATCAGGGTGGAGGGAACCGTGTCGGTGACCTCGGTCTCCACCGTGGCCGAGATGGGCTGGGTCTCGTGCCGGAAGGTGAACAGCAGCACGCCCAGAGAGGCCAGCGCCCCCAGTTCCACCCCGAAGAAGATGCCGGGCCTGCCCTCCATCCAGAAGAAATGGAAGAAGTTCATCCCCGCAAAGCCGCCCAGCAGGATGCTGGTGGTGTCGCCCACAAGGGTGGCGGCTCCCTGCAGGTTGGAGGAGACCGCAATGGAGATGAGGACGGGCACGGGGGAGATCCTAAGCTTGCGGGCAATGGCAAGGCCCACCGGGGCCACCATGAGCACCGTGGCAACATTGTCCACAAAGGCGCTGATGACCCCGGCAAAAAGGGCCAGCATACACACGGCCCATTTCACATTGGGCACCCGCACGATGAGCAGCTCGGCCAGCCGGGCGGGCATCCTGCTCTCAATAAAGAGGGAGACCGTGCCCATGGTGCCCGCCATCATCAGCAGGACATTGAAGTCCACAGCCCGGGCGGCATCCATCAGGGTAAAGTCCCACAGGCCCGCCGCGCCCAGAGCCAGAAACAGAGCGGCCCCGCCCAGCGCGGCAAAAGGCCGGTACTGCGGCAGGGCCAGCATCAGAAGATAGGTCAGCAGAAAAATGATCAGTGCAGGAAGCATACGCAGTCCTCAGCTTTCGGGCCTGGCATCGGTGTCCTCGTCGATCATCCGGTATCCCACGCCCAGTTCGTTCAGAATATAGGTGTTGCGGCCGGGCACGCTGCCCAGCTTTTTGCGGATGTTTGCCATGTTGACCTGCAGCTTTTTGGTGCTGCCGCAGTCGGTATCGCCCCAGATGGCCCGCACGATGGCGGCATAGGTCATCACCCGGCCTGCATGTTCCGAGAGGAAGGCCACGATGTTGTATTCGGTCTGGGTCAGCTTGATCTCGGCACCGTCCACAAAGACCTTGCGGCGCTCATAGTTGATCTCAAGCCCCTGTGCCTGGAACACGCCGCCGGGCATCCCGCCCAGCACGCCGAAGCGGTTGGTGCGCAGGGCGGCGCGCACCCGGGCCAGCAGCTCGCCGGTGCCAAAGGGTTTGGTGATGTAATCGTTGGCTCCCAGATCCAGCGCTTCGATCTTGTCCTGCTCGGTGGTGCGGGCCGAGAGCACGACGATGGGGGTCAGGAACTTCTGCCGCACAAAACGGATGAGCTCCAGACCGTCCCGGTCGGGCAGGCCCAGATCCAGGATGATGAGGTCCGGATTGTGGGAGGTGAACAGGGTCTGGCCCATGGCGCAGGTGTTGGCAACAAGGGCCTGATAGCCGTTGGTCTCCAGCAGCGTCTCAATAAAGCTGCAGATGTTGGCTTCGTCTTCCACGACCAGAACCTTGAATTTGTTATTGCTCATCTTCGTTTTCCTCCGTCTCGATCGATTCGGTCTCCAGCCAGAAGCGGATGCTGGTGCCCTCGCCCACCTTGCTCTCGGCCTGGATCTCGCCGCCGTGTGCCTTGACGATGGCGGCACAGACCGAAAGGCCGATGCCCATGCCGTGCTTGCCGCTGTCGGCCGCGGCATCGGCGGGCAGCACACCGGTGAACAGAGTGCGCAGGCGCTCCTTCGGAATGCCGCAGCCGTTGTCCGATACCTCAAACACCGCCCGGCTGCCCAGCGTGAACACCCGCAGGGTCAGCTGGGTCATCCCCTCGGCGTGGACGGCGGCATTCTCCAAAAGGTTCGTCAGCACCTGCGAGATCAGCATCGAGTCCATGGGGATCACGATGAAGCTGTCGGGCAGGTAGGTGGTAACGGGCACCTTGGGGTAGCGCTTCTGGAACCGTACCAGCACGGTGTCGATCAGCTCGTCCAGCACGGTGGGGGTCTTTTGTACGGCCACCTGCCCGCCGTCAAAGCGGGTGACGGACAGCAGGTTCTCCACCATCCGGTTCAGCCACTGGGCATCGGAGCAGGCTTCGCCAAGAAGTTTTAATTTTTGCTCTTTTTCCAGGCTGTCATAATTTTCAATGACCGTGGAACAGGCCCCGTAAATGGAAGTAAGGGGCGTGCGCAGATCGTGGGAGACGGCCCGCAGCAGGGTGGCCCGCATCTTTTCGGTCTCGCTCTCCATCCGCAGCTGTTCCTGCTTTTTGATGCGGGTGGTCAGGGTGCTGGTCATAATGGACACCACCAGCATCGCCATGCCCGAGAACAGGTTTTCCGGCAGAGTGAAGTTGAAGGCAAAGTAAGGGGAGCGGAACGCAAAATTCACGGCCAGCACGCCGATCAGGGAAGCCACCACGCCCCACACATAACCATCCGTATAGATCGAGATCAAAAAAACTGCCAGAACAAACACCATCGATGCAACGCCATCGATCCGGCCGGTGATCTGCTGTGTGCCGGTCACAATGAGAAAGGCAGCGCACAGCACAGCGGCCAGGACCAGCGCGTCGTGCCAGCGGGTCTTCTGCTTCATGGGGATCCCTCCATATCTATTCTACTCCAGATGAAAAGTATACCATACTTTTCCTAAAGATGCAGTAAAGGCTGAAAAAAGAGCGGTTGTTCCGGGGCGAAAAACGCCGGAGGGTGCGTAAAAAATGAAGGAGAAACCACAAAAGGCCCCGGAATGCGCTTCCGAGGCCTTTTGTGGTTTTGGGATATTCAGAACTTCTGCCAAGATGCGGAACTCGGCAGAAGGGGGGTGGCGCTTACTGCAGCAGCAGGCTGTCAGCGTTCTGGCCGTCAATGGTCAGGTGGACTTCCGTGCCGTTGTGGGTCAGTAGCAGGGTCTCGCCGCCGTGCTGCAGCAGGGCATCGACCGAAACACGGCTCACCGCGCCGGGGGTGTTGGTGCCGATGGTCTGGAACACGATGGTCTTTACGCCATCCTCAGCCATGGCCTCCAGTGCCTCAAAGGAGCCGGTCAGGCTGGCACCGTCCTGCTTTGTGGTGTAGGTCACGGTGTCGTTCTGACGGGTCTCATCAAACAGCACCTGCGTGTTGGCAAGGTCGATGACGTAGAGCTTGGGGGTGCTCACATCGTCCTTGGCGGTGTTCTGGGTGTCAGCGGGCGTGTCGGGCTGCGCGGGGGCAGGTTCCGGCTGCACAGGGGTAGGTTCCGGAGTAGGTTCCGGGGTAGGTTCCGGCTGCACAGGGGTGGGGTCCGGAGTAGGTTCCGGAGTAGGTTTCGATTCCTCCAGTTTGGGCAGCACCTCATCGTGCACGGCCTTGCAGCCGGGCACACTGCACTTATAGTAAACGTGGCCCTCCTGATCCGGCGTGGGCTCTACCCGCTCCTTCGTGTCGTCCACCTTCCATGCATGGGTGGTGTCGGTGGCAAGCTGGCTGGTGTAGTCGTGGTTCTTCATCCACCACTGGGCATTGTGCAGGGTGTCGTACAGTTCGCCGCTGGTGATCTTATACAGTGCAGTGCTTCCGTCAAAACATAGAATCTGGTCGTTCGGGTTGTCGCTTTTTTTCACGAGGGCATTTTTGAACAACTTCAAAATAACAGAACCATTTTCGCCAAACTTGGAACGGCCATCCTCATTATACTGGATCTGATCAGTGTCACTTGAAAGCTGCCAGTTTGAATCTAGCTTACCGATGGAAGCGTCCTTGTTTGCACTGGTGTATGCGTTGATTACGGTATTGCCGGTGCTTCCATTGATGGTTAAAGTCATATCATCATTTGGTGTAACGCCAATGACGGGATATTGCGAAGAACGAGAAGCAATATTTATGGTACCGCCGGTAATTTCAATTTGTGTTTGGGTGTCGCGCCAAGAGGAAGAGCCGATTCCTATATTGTCGCTGATGGCAGTAACATTGGCTCTGTCGCTGATGCGGATAGATGTGCGATTGCCGACGGAGGTGGAAGTGTTCGGGTCTGCTGTTTCTCCAGTTCCAATTCCAGTACCGCCATTGTAGCCCTGGGCAAAAACAGTAGCGTCCTCAGAGATCGTGACATCGGCACAACCGGAAGCTCCGCCGCCGATACCGGCTCCGGCATTGGAAAAAGCTGTGACATTTGCATGACCGGAGATGGTTACTTTGCCGCTGCCGTCAGAGCTGCCGCCACCAGGTCCGCCGCCGATACCGGCTCCGTGATAGCCAGACGCTTTGACGGTGGCATCTCCGGTAATGGTGATGTCTTTTCCATAGCCATTATCTCCACCGCCGATACCGGCTCCATACCAGCCGGAAATCGCGGTTATATCGCCACCGGTGATGGTGATATTGCTGGTATTGCCATTGCCGCCTTTAGAGGAGCCGCCGATACCGGCACTATCACTGTTTCCAACTGCAAGGAGACTGCCCTTGCTGCCGTCCTCGTCTTTAATGGTAAGTGTACCCGTTCCATCACTGTCGTTTTTCTCAAGAGCGGCGTGATAGGAACCACCCTTCAGGATGTTGTCTCCATCCAGTTCAATTTCCGTGTCGCCATTGCCCTTTACCGTGAGAGCCGCTTTGCCGTGACCGTAGTTATCTCCACTGCGGTCAATATTCACATTGTCCAGCACAAACGAAAAAGCCTGCTTGGCACCCTTGACGAGGTTGTTGACAATGGTAATAACTTTGTCGGTCGGCTCTGCGGGGGTGCTGGTGCTGCTGTTGTCTGCCTGTGCTGCGGGGGCAGCGACCAGCGGGGCGGCAGAGGGAACGGTCGGCTCCTCTTCCTCCTCCTGCTGCTCCTCTTCCTGCTCCTCTTCCTGCTCCTCTTCCTGCTCTGCGGAAGGCTTCTGCGTGGCCTTGGGGGCTTCTGCCTTTGCCTTGGCAGGCTCCGGGGTCACTTTCTCTTCGGCTTCCTCTTCGGTGGGCTCCTGCTGCGGGGTACCCTCTTTGCGCTCCCCGGCGGCTGTGGTTTCCTGCTTCGGTGCAGTGTCCCCGGTGGTATTCTCGCTCTTGGGCGCTTCCGTCTCGTTCCCTGCGGGGGCGTTGCTCCCGTCTGCTTCCTGCGTGGCGGGGGAAGCGTCGGCTTTGGTGCGGTCGTCATCCTTTCCGCCGCGGGTTCCGCCCCGGATGACGACGCTGTCAAGGCCGTCGGTGTAGGTCACGCCGCCTTGTTCGACGGTGACTACACCGGCTTCGCTGACCTTAACATCCACACTGCCATCATTGATGTAGTAGGTGGCCGCGAATGCGGGGGCCGCAATGGATGTCACAATGGACAACATCGCTGCTGTAGAAAGCACCCGCAATGCAAGATTCTTCGCTCTCATAAACAGTCCTCCCAAAAATTACACGGTGTCGATCCATGACAGAAAATGTCATAAAAAATCGCAGCTTCAATATAGTTCGGGGGGGGGGGGGAGGTCAAGAGAAA
>OLPH01001148.1_pt1 | contig 27867 bp, 27 predicted proteins | sample 1672951 | NCBI WGS metagenome assembly OLPH01 (sample SAMEA3136740, study PRJEB25190) | human gut metagenome | reverse complement strand
GGGTCAAAGGCCACGTCGGCGTCGAACTCAACGAACGCTGCGACCAGCTGGCCAAAGCCCAGGCTGTGAAATATAAATAAGTGGTTAGTGGTTCGTTTTTACTGTAGGGGTCGCCACGTGGGCGACCCGCTTGGGTATTTGGGACGCGCTCTCCGAGCTGGAAAATAGCTCATATGCTGGGACGGGCTTGCCACGTGCAAGCCCCTACAGGTTTAAAATGTCGGCTACGAGCTGGTCTACTTCTTCTTGTTTCGTGCTCCACGAGGTGCAGAAGCGGACGCAGACGTGGTCGTCGTCGACGGGGCCTTCGGCTTCAAAGACGTATTTTTGTCCCAGCTTCCGGGCCTGTTCCTGGCTGAGGATGACGAACTGCTGATTCGTCGGGCTGACGACGAGTTCTTCTATCCCCTTCTGGCGGAAGGCGTCGCGGATCTGCATGGCGTATTCGTCGGCCCGCTTGGTAATGGCAAAGTATGTCCCGTCATGGAGCAGCGTATAGAATTGGAGCCCTAGGATCCAGCCTTTGGCCAGGACGGCGCCGAACTGTTTCATATGAGCCTTGAAGCGGCGGCCCATATCGGGCTGGGTCAGGACGACGGCTTCGCCGAAGAAGGCGCCGCACTTGGTACCGCCGATATAGAAGGCATCGGCCAGACGGCCAAAATCAGCCAGGGTCAGGTCATTTTCGGCTGCGCCCAGGCCATAGCCCATACGGGCACCGTCGACGAAGAGATACATGTGATATTTGCGGCAAACTGCGGAAATGGCCGTCAATTCCGCTTTCGTATAGAGCGTCCCATATTCCGTCGTAAAGGAAACATAGACCAGCGACGGCCGCGTCAAGTATTCGGCTTCGCCGGAATTATAATAAGCCTGCACTTCCCCTTTGATCTGTTCAGCTGTAATCTTGCCATCATGATGGGGCAAGGCGACGATCTTGTGACCGGCGTTTTCGATGGATGCACATTCGTGACAGTTGATATGCCCCGTATCGGCACAGATGACGCTGTCACAGGAACCGAGAAGGGCTGAAATGGTGACGAAATTGGCCTGCGTCGCTCCCGGGAAAAAGTAGACCTTCCCCTGCGGGCACCGGGACAATTCCAAAATCAGTTTCTCTGCCTTATCACACCAGTCATCGACACCGTAACCGCCATACTGCGTATCGTTCGTCTGGGCCAAGGCCTGCAAAATACTGGCATGTGCACCATGATTATAGTCATTGTTAAAACGTATCATTTTATCCTGTCTCCTTACTATATACCTTAATTTTCTTCAACTTCTGCTAATTTTTGCTGCAACGTTTTCCCAAGCTGCCCAAAAGCAGGAATGAATTTATCCCGGATGAGGATCAGCAGCTCATCAATTTCAGCTTCATTATAAAGGTGAACCGACAAGTTTCTTTTTTTCAGCATCAACAGCCAAACAGAAGACGCTTCAATGAAACCAACCTTATATCCTAATTGCAAGATTTCTCGCGGAGAACCTGTTTCGGCTTCCTGGACCCCATGAACGCGCAAAACTTGTTGTAAAGCTTTCCAAGCCAGTTCAAAGGTCAAATTGAATTGGCCGACGATTCCAGTCCGGTAAATTTCATTCTCCGTGGCTAAGGAAAAGTCGGCCTGTTTCAGGACATTCAAACAATTCAAAAAATTATCCATTTTTTTCATAAATAACGACTCCCTCTTTGGACAATTCTTCCGCTAACTCAGGGGAAATATACTCGTCCAGATTGACGACGTCGAACATCAGCAGCGAATCAACATTTTCCTTGATGTCCCAATAAAAACCGTCAAAATCGCCGCCACGGACAGCGATGTCCACGTCGCTGCGTTCCGTATGCGTTCCCCTGGCCCGGGACCCGAATAGGACGACTTGTTCAACATCATGCTTTTTGGCAAAAACCGTAATATCCTGAAAAACCCGATTGGGAAGATGAAACCTCATCACACTCACCTCTTATCGTCACCTGTTTATGGCTTCTATGATAATCTCTCCTATCGTCGCCAATCCTTTCGAGGCTATGGCCTTACGTTTATTTTAACAAAATCAAATACGTTGTACAACAAAAAGGGCTTGTCGCACGACGACAAGTCCTTTTTGAGTATTAAGTTTGCAGTTTGTAGTTTTTAGTGAAGGTTTTTAAATTTAAAGCTATCTTCTATAATCTACAAACTCCATACTACAAACTATGAAGCAAAGGGGACTTCGCATGATGGCATAGCCTTCATGCGACAGTCCCTTCCACTAGCCACTAACCACTAGCCACTAACTCATCTAGTTTTCTTCAATGACTTTGCCCGGGTTGAGGATCCATTTCGGGTCGACGGCCCGTTTGATGGTCTTCATGAGGTCCAGTTCAGCCGGATCCGTATATTCTTCCATGTATTTCAGGCGTTTCAGGCCGATGCCGTGTTCACCGGACAGACGGCCGCCTAAGCCGTAAACGTATTTATAGGCTTTGGCACGAAATTCTTTCAACTGTTTTTCCCAGTCTTCGTCGCTCATATCGCATTTGAGAATCTGGAAGTGGAGGTTGCCATCACCGGCATGGGCCAGGCAGAAGACGCGGAAATCGTAATTCTGGCTTTCTTTGACCAAGGTCTGGATGCAGTCGGCTATTTTCGTGACCGGTACGACCAGGTCTTCCGACGTAGCGACTTTTGAGAAGACGCGCGTACTTTCCAGGCAGTTGCGGCGGACTTTCCAGACGCGGTCGTCGGCTTCGACGATGTCCGTAGCCCCACATTCTTCGCAGACAGCGGCCAATTTTTCCATCTTATCGTCCAATTCATCTTCATTGAAGGTTTCGATGGAGATGATGTCATAGCAGCCATCTTCATAATGCGGCAGTTTCAAGTCGCTATAGTCGCTGGCGCTGCGGACGAAGTTGTTGTCCATAAATTCAACCGACGTCGGATTGAGGCCGGCTTTGATCAGTTTCGGTACGAGGGCCGTCGCTTTGGCCAAGTCCGTGAAGACGGCCAGGACGTCGAGTTTATACGGCGGCAAGGGAACGAGTTTCAGCGTCGCTTTGGTGATGATGCCCAAGGTCCCTTCGGAACCGATGATGAGCTGGTCCAGGCAGAAGCCGGTAGAGCACTTCTTCAAGGTAGCGCCGAGGTTGACGATCTTGCCCGTCGGCAGGACGGCTTCGATGGAATAGACCTGATGGCGCGTCGTACCGTAGCGGACGGCCTTGTTGCCGCCGGCGTTGGTAGCCAGGTTGCCGCCGATGAGGCAGCTGTCGGAACTGCAGGGGTCGCCGGCATAGAGCAGACCTTTTTCGTGGGCTGCATTCTGGATGTCGATAGTGCGGACGCCGGCTTCGACGGTCATATACATGCCATCTTCATTCAATTCGATGATGTGGTTCATCCGTTCCATGAGCATAACGATGCCCTTATAAGCCGGGACGGCGCCGCAGCTGACGCTGGTACCGGCACTGCGCGGCGTGACCGGTACATCGAAGCGGTTGGCAACCTTCATGATTTCCGAGACTTCCTGCGTATTGGCCGGCAGGACGACGACTTCCGGCATCTTCCAGAAAGACGGTGCCAGGCTTTCGTCCGATTTATAGACATCCAGGACATCTGCATCGGTCTTGACATATTTATCGCCGACGACAGCTTTCAATGCGTCGATAACTTCAGCTGTAACTGGATTGTATTCTTTCATTGTAAGAACTCCTTTACTTTTTAACGAAAATGGAACTATCATTTCACCTATTGCAACTTTTCTCTCGTGAATTATGAATATTATAGTACACAAGGCACCGTTTGTCTTGGAAATTATAAAAAAAAGATATACATTTTAGTCATTTTAATATATGCGCAAAAGTAATAAATATGGTAAAACATATAACTTTCGGCTATAGAAAAAGGGCTGCCGCAAAGCGGCGAGCCCTTTTCGTGATTCGTTTGGCGTGATTCGTTTGCCGAAAATTTCCCACAAAAACGGTCTACGTTCCACGGCAAACGACACACGGCGCCGCAGGCGCCTAAAGTACCGGGAAGGTGGCGGCGGCGTGGCCCATGATGGTGACTTTATAGTTTTCCGGCAAATTTTTCTGGGCCTTTTCCCAGGCTTCTTTCAGGGTAGCTGCCGGGATAAGGCCGCTGTGGCGGATGATGTCGAAGTTTTCCGGCCGCGTGACGACGTAGGCTTCTTTCAGGGACCGGAAGATACAGTGCGATTTGAAGGCAACGAAGGCCGGGATGGAAAAGTCGGCCCGCAGGTCCTTTTCAAAGGCGTCCATATCGCTGCGGAAGAACCAGTCCGTAAAGATGGCCGGTTCCTTGATGTCCGGGCAGTCCAGGGTCAGGATCATCGTGCCGCCCGGTTTGGTGGCGAAGACGGCATTCATCGGCGCTTTCATGCTATGGTAGAGGTTCATGTCCTTGGGATAGCCGCCAGCCGAAGCAATGGTGATATCTGCCAGGTCCTGGATGGGTACGCTGGCGATGTGCAGCAAGTCGTCACAACCTTTTTTCCAGGCTTCGTACCAGTGCCCGCCGACGACTTCATAGAGGTCGCCGTCTGCCGAAAAGATCGTATTGACCAGGAAACAAGGATTGAGCAGGGCTGCGGCCTGCTTCATATCGTCGTGGAGGGGATTATCTTCCAAAAGGCTCGTTTCACATTTAGGATTGCAGCCGCCGCCAAAGGTTTCCGTCAAGGCCATGGCGTGGTTGCGCATGATCGTTTCATAACTGGCAACGCCCGGCAGGACGGCTTTGCGGCCGCCGCCAAACCCGGCCATGGGATGGAAGGACACGGCACCGGTCAAGATGACCTTGTCGGCCTGGACGACGTGCGAATTGAGATAGACGTCATTGTCATAGGTGGTCGTCCCGATTTTGGTCAGCTGGGAGGCATCGCGGCAGTCATGGCTGACGATCTTTACGCGCTTGACCATGTCTGCACCGCAGACGATGGCATCTTCTTCCGGCGTATGGGCCCGATGCGTCCCCTGGGCCGTGACGACCGTAATCTGGTCATCCTTGACGCCGGCCTGGTTCAATTCATCGACGATGATGGGCAGCATCTGGGCCGTATGGACCAGGCGGGTAATATCGCTGACGACGATGGCGACCGTATCGTCGGCCTGGACGACATCTTTCAAAGGCGCGCTGCCAATAGGATGGCGCAGGGCCTGGCGGATGGCAGCCTGTTCATCGGCGACGGCGTCGACATGATTGCCGTGCAGGTCATATAATACGCGTGCTTCATCGAGTGAAACAGTCTGTGTGCTCTTCCCAAAAGGAAGAGAAAAAGTCTTCATCATAAAAAACCCCTCTTTACTATAAAATAATAGTTTTAGAACAAGTTCCACCGTCCCATGTACAAGGCGACCAGGGAGCGGATGAACAGACAGACGAACAAGATGTACGTCAGGATATACAAAAAGTTTTCAAAATCATCCATGTGTTCTGACTTTTCGTGGACATGGCGGAAATGATTCAAGAGAAAATGTCCCATCCCATGGTCGCTTCCTTTCCTTATTCGCCTTTATGGGGAAACAATTCATGAACGCGGCGGGCCGATTCTTCATCCTTACTGATGCCCTTCAACAAGGTCCGTTCGGAATTTTCCATATGCTTCTTGGCCACTTTCCGGGCCATGGCACTATTGTGTTCGGCAATGTTTTCGACCATCTGCCGATGTTCTTCCCAGGTCGCGGCCAGGCGGCCCGGATAGTGCATGGAAATGGAACGGAAGCGCAACATCTGTTCGCGCAGATTGTTGAGGATATCGACGAGGCGCTGGTTACGGCTGGCGTGATAGAGGACGTCGTGGAAACGGACATCGGCATCGACGATCTTATCAAATTCGTCATTGTCGATATATTCGTTGATCTCGACGAGAATCCGTTCCAGGTATTCCAGCTCGTCCGGCGTGATCCGTTCGGCAGCCAGGCCGGCAGCCAGTTCTTCCAGGGCACTGCGGATTTCAAAGACCTGGGCAATATCCTTCAAGGAAATATCTGCAACATACGTCCCGCGCCGGGGAACCATGACGACGAAGCCTTCCAGTTCCAATTTACGGATAGCCTCGCGGATCGGCGTCCGACTGACGCCGAGCTCATCGGCCAGCTGGATTTCCATGAGCCGTTCCCCCGGCTTGAGCACGCCGTCCTTGATGGCCTGGCGCAGCGTTTCGCTGACCACTTCGCGCAACGGTTTATAAGCATCTAATTTAATCGGTTCCAATGCATGCTGTCTTTTTGTTGTTTTCATCATTCTAGGCTTCACCTTCCACTCGTTTCACAACCTTTGTCACATAGGCGTCGACGTCTCGCCACGAAGCCGCCTGACGCCGTATCTCCCCTTCCCGCTCCGGCGGGACCAGGGCAAAGACCGTCGGTCCGCTGCCGGCCATGAGCGGCCGCAATCCTGACGAGGACAGGAGCTGCTGACAACGGGCGACTTCGGGCACATCGGGAATGACCAGTTCTTCAAAAGTATTGCCCATCGAAGCCGTCAGGGCCTGGAAATCACTGCGGCAGACGGCGCGTTCTACGGCATCGACATCGATGGGCTTCGTTCTTTTCCGGCTGTCGAATAAGGCATAGGCCTTCTTCGTCTGTACCGCGGCATGAGGATGGACGATGACGACGGGCCAGTCCGGCAGGGGCGGCAGCTCCCGCAGCTCTTCGCCGATACCGGTCCCGCGCATGGTCCCGCCGCAGATGCAGAAAGGTACATCGGCACCGAGGCCGGTCCCGATATGACAGAGGTCTGCCTGAGACAATCCCAGGCCCCACAGGCGGTTGAGGCCGCGCAGGACAGCGGCGCAATCGGTACTGCCGCCAGCCAGGCCGGCGGCAATGGGGATATTTTTTTCGATATGGATGGCGACTGGCTGATTGTCCTTTTTATATGGACAAAGTGCTTGCCAGGCCTTGTACGCTAAATTCGTTTCATCGCAGGCCAGTCCCGGGACCGAGCAAGTGAGCTGCCATTCATCGGCGTCCTGCAAGGTCACGGTATCACAAAGGCCGATAGATTGAAAGACGGTATCAATATCGTGATAACCATCGGAACGACGGCCGGTTATCGCCAAGGCCAGATTAATTTTTCCGTATCCTGTTTCTACTATTCTAGTCATGCTTCCACTCCGTGTATAAAATGTGCATTATCTTATTGATTAAAATTTTTCCTATGTTATAATGAGACGACAGCAGGGAGCTGCGCCATTTCCGCATCCTCTCTGAATGCACACTTTCATCATTATACTATAATGATTATACCGTTTTTTCCTTTACTTTACAATTCTTCATTCATTACGGAGGAAAAAAAATTATGAAAACCCTGACTTCACACACGCTTTGGGAATTAGCCGTCCCCTACCTGGCGTCCTTCGTCGGCAGCCTGGTCGTCGCCATCGGCATGAATGCCTTCTTCATCCCCTTCCATTTGCTGAGCAGCGGCCTCAGCGGGGTAGCCATCATGATTTACTTCCTGACAGGCCTGCCCGTCGGCATCGGTATCTTCATCCTCAACATCCCAATCATGATTGCCTGTTATAAATTCATGGGCCGCCGCTATACGGTCCTGAGCATCGTCGGCACAATCATGCTCTCGGTCCTGGTCGATGCAACGGCCTTCCTGTCGACGTGGAACATCATGCACGATGCCATGCTCTCGTCCATTACGGGCGGCATCCTGGCCGGCATCGGCTTCGGCATCATCTATAAATACAACGGCAACAGCGGCGGCCTGGACGTCATCGGCGCCATCGTCAAGAAATATTATTCCCTGGAAATGGGCACGGTCACGATGATCCTCAATCTGGTCATCCTCCTGGCGGCCGCCTGGCTCTTCTCCCTGGAACGGGCCATCCTGACCTTCGTCGCCATTTACATTGCAGCCTTCATTACCAACAAGGTCGTCATCGGCCTCAAACAGCGTAAAAGCGTCATCATCATTTCCAACCGGGCTACGCCGATTGCCCAGGTCCTCATGCGCTACGTCGGCCACGGCGCCACCTATCTCCATGGCCAGGGCGCTTACACCATGCAGGACAAACGGGTCATCTACGCCGTCATCAAGCTGACGGAAGTAGCCAAGGTCAAGGAAATCGTCAACAAACTCGACCCGCAGGCCTTCATGATCATCAGCGACGCTTCGGAAGTCGTAGGCCGGGGCTTTACGACATCGCCCGTCAAATACCACCAGTATCCCGGCGATGCCCTCTCCATGCCGCATACCAAGAAGAATATGCCGCCGGAATACTAGGCGCCTGCGGCGCCGTAGGTCGTGGACCGTGGCGAACGTGCCTGCGGCCGTTCGTTGTTCGTCGTTGGTCGTTCATCGTTCGTCGTTGGGAAACGAGCCCGCTGACGCATCGCCTGGTGAAGAACCCCTCCGACCCTGACGGGCCACCTCCCCTTCTCAGGGGAGGCTCAACGAACCACGAACCACGGCATAAAAAAAAGCTGCACATCAATTGCGCAGCTTTTTTTATGCCTATTATAATCTGATTTCGTTGGTATCGCGATAGATGAGCCATTCGGCGATATTGTTGGCGTGGTCGGCCATGCGTTCGATGTATTTGACGACCAGGACCAGGTCGATGTAGTCCTTGGAGTTTTCCGGATGGGCCGTCATTTCGGCAGCCAGCGTTTCCATGAGGTTGTTGAAGGCCTGGTCGACGATATCGTCTTTATCGCGCATGAGGCTGGCCTGGGACGAAGTGCCCCGATTTTTATAGAAATCAATGACATCGCTGACCATAGAGGCCATGACGCCGTACATTTCCTTAATGCCCTGCGGCAAGGGTACGTTGTGATGAGTCTGTTCCAAATGGATGACGTAGTGGCTGATGTCGGCGCAATGATCGGCAATGCGTTCTAAGTCGGAGAGGATTTTCAACGTCGCCATCAAGCTCCGATAGTCAGCCGCTACGGGACCCTGCATCATACTGATAGTCAAGTCCTTCTTCATACAGTTCTTGACCAAATCATCAATGACATCGTCGCCATCGTAAATGCGCTGAGCCAATTCGATGTCCTTGTTTTCCAATGCTTTCCAGGCATTATCGACGGCCTGTTCGACCTTCATGCCCAAGTTGATCATATCGTTCTTCAATTCTGCTACGGATTTTTCGTAAATTTCCAGCATAAGTGCCTTTCCTCCTCTTAACCGAAACGGCCAGTAATGTATTCTTCCGTCTTGGGATTGGACGGATTGGTGAACATATTCAAAGTATTACCGTATTCAATGAGTTCGCCTAAGAGGAAAAATGCTGTCTTGTCGGAAATGCGGCGGGCCTGCTGCATACTGTGCGTGACGATGACAATGGTATATTTTTCCTTCAATTCCAGGGCCAGGTCTTCGATTTTCTGCGTCGAAATCGGGTCCAGCGCCGACGTCGGTTCGTCCATGAGGATGACCGACGGACCGGCTGCCAAAGTCCGGGCAATGCAGAGGCGCTGCTGCTGGCCGCCGGAGAGGCCGAGGGCACTTTTCTGGAGGCGGTCCTTCATTTCATCCCAGCAGGCCGCCTGACGAAGGCTCTTTTCGACGATGGCGTCGAGCTTCGTCTTATCCTTGATGCCCTGGATACGCGGACCGTAAGCGATATTTTCATAAATGCTCTTCGGGAACGGCGTCGGCTGCTGGAAGACCATACCGACGCGATAGCGCAGGGCCAGGGGGTCGACTTCCTTGAAGATATCCTTGCCTTCAAAGCGGATATCGCCCGTGACCCGGCAGCCTTCGACCCAGTCGTTCATACGGTTCAAGGTCTTGAGGAACGTCGATTTGCCGCAGCCCGACGGACCGATGAGAGCCGTGATTTCATTCTTCTTGATTTTCATGTTGATATCTTTCAAGGCCTGGAAATCATTATAAAAGAGATCCATATGGCTGACATCGAAGGTATATTCTGACATTATTTATTTCCTCCCATTTTCTTGTCAATTCGATAGCTGAGATAGCGTGCAGCCAGGCTGAAGACGAGGACCATGACCATCAGGATGGCCGACGACGCAGCTGCCTGCTGGGCCGCATCGGCATGAAGAGCTTCCGTGCGCAGGGCCCAGATGTGCAGGGCCAGGGTTTCGCCGGGACGGAAGGGATTGAGGGGACACGACGTGGCCGTAATATCCCAGTTCGTCCAGTCGATATCCGTCGACATACCGGCCGTGAACATCAGGGCTGCGGCTTCACCGAAGCCACGGCCGGCGGCCAGGATGAGGCCGGTCATGATGCGCGGGAAGCAGGCCGGCAAGAGGACATGCCAGATGGTCTGCCAATGCGAGGCCCCCAGGCCCAGGCTGCCGTTACGGTAGCTCGACGGCAAGTTGCGCAGGGCGTCTTCGGTGACGGACGTGACCAAAGGCAGGGTCAGGATGGATACGGCCAGGGCGCCGGCCATGAGGTTCCATTGGGAACCGGTCATGACGATGAAGACCAGGTAGCCGAACAGGCCGACGACGATAGACGGCAGGGATGCCAAGGTTTCGACAGCCATGCGGACCCAATGAGTGATGCGCCCTTTCTTGGCGTATTCAGCCAGGAAAATGCCGGCCGGGATCCCCGTAATGGTACTGGCGACGAGGGCCAGGACGACCAGATAAATCGTATTGAAGAACATGTTCCCCAACCCCGTCGGGCTGAAGGACAAGAGCTGCGGCGTCATACCACTGATGCCGCTGACGACGACGTAGAGGACAAAGGCGATGAGCAGGATGACGGCAAAAGCAGCGCCAGCCGTAAAAAGGGCCGTCATCATTTTATCTTTATTTTTTTTCGTTTCCACACTTGTCATGTTAATTCCGTCCCCCTTTTACTTCGGAAGCGGCATTAATCTGATGAATGACGAAGATGAACAAGAACGACAGCAGGAACAGGACCAAAGCCATCGTCCACAGAGCTGCGTTGTATTCACCGCCTTCCATGGCGCCGCCCATGTCGGCAGAAATAGCTGTCGTCAGCGTACTGGCCGGCAGGAACAGGGACGTCGGGAAGACTTTCATCTGGCCGATGACCATGGCGACAGCCAGGGCTTCGCCCAAAGCACGGGCTAGGCCTAGGATAATGCCGGTGAAGATACCGCTTTTCGCTGCCGGCAGGACGACGTGGGCAATCGTTTCCCACCGCGTCGCACCGAGACCATAAGAGGCTTCACACCAGGACTTAGGCACGGCGGCCATGGCATCGGCGGCCATCGTCGTAATAGTCGGGAAAATCATGATAGCCAGGACAATGCCGGCAGCCAGGACGGAAAAGCCAAAGGGCATGGGGAAAATGTGGCGCAGGGCCGGGATGAGGACGGTCATGCCGACGAAGCCATAGACAACGGACGGGATGCCCGTGAACAATTCGATAGCCGGCTGGATGAGGCGCCGCCGCTGAGGCGTCGCGATTTCCGTCATATAGATGGACGAAGCCAGGCTGAAGGGCAGGGAAATGATCAGCGACAAGAAACAGGTGACCAGCGAACCGGCCAGGAACATGGCCGCCCCGACCTGGCCGCCGCCTTCGGCGGTATCACTCGGTTTCCACTGACCGGAAAAGAGAAATTCCGTCACGCTGTGGCCAAAGGTGAAAAACGTATCTGTACCTTTAATGAAGAGAAAAGCGCCAATGAGAAGCGGCACCAGTGCCATACCGATGCCGCAAATAGTGATGAACGTTTTGGCTGCTTTCTCGTTGCGGTGAGCCCGTTGGACTACCGTTTCGATTGCATTCATGTCGTTCCTCCAGTAAAATTAGTGAACTTCTTTGGTCTGCATCTTCGAGCTTACGCCATAGCCGAGTTCTTCGATGCGTTTGCCGTAATCGGCGCCCGTAATGTATTCGATGAAGGCTTTGACGGCAGCTTTCGGTTCTTTGCTGGTGTAGATATGTTCATAGCCCCAGACGCTGTAGGTACCGTTATAGGTATTTTCCAGGGTCGGTGCTACGCCATCGATGGAAACGGATTCGACTGTGTCGTTATTGAGCAGGTACGGCAGTGCAACATAGCCGATAGCGCCCGGATTCTGAGCGACGCTCTGGATGAGGATACCGGAGTTATCCGTTTCCAGGGATTTATTGTCGGCTTCTTCCGCGCCATTGATAGCGTACTGTTTGAACAGGGCCCGCGTACCGGACGTCTTCGGGCGGGTAACCAGGACGATAGGCATATCTTTGCCGCCAACATCTTTCCAGTTGGTAACTTTTGCCGTGAATACGTCCTGCAACTGCTGACGAGTTAAATTCTTGACGCCGACATCTTTATTGATGATGGTAGCGACTGTCATGACACAGACTTTGTGATCTTCCAATTTTTCCGCTTTGGCTTTGTCCAGTTTCGTTTCAGCCGCTACGTCGGAGTTCCCCATATCGACAGAACCATCGGAAACCTGTTTCAGACCCGTGCCAGAACCGCCGGCATTGAGGGTAATCGTAACGTCCTTATTGTTGGCCTTGAATTTTTCGGCAGCATCTTTGACCAAAGGCAATAAAGCTGAAGAACCAGAACCGGTAATGCTTCCGGAAACAGCAGTGCCTTTCCCGAAATCAGCTTTCTGCTGCCTTCCGCAACCGGCAGCCCCAATGACCATGGTAGCAGCTAAGGCGACAAGAACTAACTTTTTCCACTTCATAAAAAATCCTCTCCTTTGAATAAACGAATCTGAGATGTTCCTGATTCTGAATACAGTCTTATCCTACCAAGGAGATGTAAGGACTTTATGTATGTAATGTAAAATATTGTAAAAAAGGCGCTGTCCCATGAAGACAGTGCCTTTTTAAGTTTGAAGTTGAAAGTTTGATGTTTGATGTGTCGGACGGGTGTGGGGCCCCTGACCGGAAAATCACCCCTACGGATGGCCCTCCTCCCTACATCGGCAAGGTGATGGTAATCGTCGTGCCTTCGTTTTCCTTGCTGCTCAAGGCGATAGTGCCGTGATGCTGTTCGACGATGTGCTTGACGATAGCCAGGCCCAGGCCGGTCCCTTTGATTTTGCGGGACCGGCTGGAATCGGCCCGGTAAAAGCGTTCAAAGACGCGCTGCTGTTTGTCTTCAGGGATGCCGATGCCCGTATCGCAGATGCTGAAAAAGGCCTTATGGTCGTCGTGGCGGACAGTGATGCAGACATTGCCGCCTGGGCGGTTGTACTTGACGGCATTGTCCAGGAGATTCATGATCAGTTCCCGGAAAAGGCCGCGGTCGGCCAGCACTTCGGTGTCGTCCATGGTACAATGGACAGTAACTTTCTTTTCCATCAAGACCGGTTCCATAAATTCTACGATGTCCTGGACGAAGTCGCGCAAGCATAGCCGTTCCAGGTTCACTTGGCGCTTGCCGTCTTCGATGCGGGCCAGGTGCATGATTTCTTCGATCATCTGCAAGAGGCGCAGGGCTTCCTTACGGATGAGCGTCCCGAAATGGATGACGTCGTCTTTATTCTTGAAGAGGCCCGTCGACAAGACTTCGGCAAAACCGCTGATGGAGGTAAGCGGCGTCTTCAGTTCATGGGATACATTGGACGTAAATTCCCGCCGCAGCTGTTCCCGGTGTTCTTGTTCGGTCACATCATCGATGATGAACAACATGCCGTAGAAATCATCATTTTTATAGACTGGCTGAAGAGTCAGCAGATAGAGGCGGTCCGCCCGCATGAGTTTCGTCTCACAGACACTGTCCATATGCTGCAGCCTGTCCCAGGGCGCATCGGGAAGGAGTTCCTGGAGGTTGCGCTGCAGGACAGCCTGTGTATTCCCAGCGCCCAGGAAGCGGGCTGCCCGCAGGTTGAGGCCGGCAATGCCATAGGATTTATCCGTCAGGATGACGCCTTCCTGGAGATTTTCCATGATGAGGCGCATGATATTGCGCTGTTGTTCCAGACTGCGCATATTATCAGCAATGGTCTGGCTCTGCAAAAAGACCTTGTCCACTAAGGGCTGTAATTCATGGTCGACGCGCGGCGGCTGGACCCTCTTCACATCGCTGTCATTAATCTGGCGGATGAACAAAGCCGTCTGCCGGAGCGGGCTGAGCAGGCTCGCCGTCAGCAGGCGCGAGGCCTTGACACAGGCCAGGGCCGACAGTCCCAAGAGCAGGAGGGCCCACGGCAGGAGGCTGAGGAAGTGAGCATAAAACGTATCCCTTTCCAAGCTGATCCGCAAGATGGTCCCATCAGGCAATTTCTTGGCATAATAATAGAGGGCCTTAGACAGGGTCTGGGAATCGCGGACGGCTGTCCCTTCCCCATTTTCAATCGCCGCCCGTACTTCCGGCCGGGCCAGGTGATTTTCCATGATTCCTTTATCGTAATCCGATTCAAAGAGGACATCGCCGCGGGCATTGATCCAAGTGATACGCAGGCCGTTCGTATGATGGATGCCGATTTTCTTCAAATACAGGGACGTATCATGGCCTTCTTCAAGGGCCGTTTCGACGACATCCATGGTCATCGTCAATTCCTGCTGAATCTGATGCTGTGTAGAACGCCAGAAGAACCACGTCGAAATGAGCAGGGTCACAGCCATACAGGTCAGCCCCATCGTCAGCAGGCTGAGGTAGACTTTCCGCTTCATACATTCCCTCCGATGACATAGCCGACACCGCGCACGGTATGGATGATTTTGCCGCCGTCGCCCAGCTTTTGGCGCAGGCTCTTGATGTGCATGTCGATGGTCCGGCTTTCGCCTTCATAGGTAAAGCCCCAGACCGCTTCCATGATCTGTTCCCGCTTGAGGACAATATCCGTATTGACCAGAAGGTAGCGCAGGAGTTCAAATTCCTTGACCGTCAGGTGGCAGGGCTTACCGTCGACTGTCACGATATGCTTTTCCCGGTCCAGGGAAACGGGACCATACGTATAGAGATTCGTTTCCATACTCTGCCGGCCAGAACGGCGCAAGACTGCGCGGATGCGGGAAATGATTTCGACGATACCGAAAGGCTTGCAAACGTAATCATCGGCGCCGCCATCCAGGCCCTTGACGATGTCGTATTCGCTAGTCTTGGCCGTCAGCATGATGACGGGCAGCGTCTTGTACTGCTGGGTCTTGCGCAGTTTATCGAGAATATCGTTACCGCTCTCACCGGGCAGCATGATATCCAAGAGGAGCAGAGCCGGTATCCGTTTCTCTAAAGCCAGCCAGAATTCCTTACTGTCGGCAAAGGTTTCGACTTCGAAATCCTGGCTACGCAGGGCATAACCGACGAGTTCACGAATATTTTCATCATCTTCTACACAGTAAATCAAAGGCATAAGGCTACCTTCCTTTCATATAAAATTCAGTGTTTCATTTTATTCCATTATAGCGCAAAACCGGCTAAAAGCAGTGTAAAAAGAGAGTAAAAAAAGGCGCTGTCTTCGTGCGACAGCGCCTTTTTTGAGTTTGAAGTTGAAAGTTTGATGTTTGATGTATTACCTCAAACATTAAAGAGAACGGAACCACGCATGAGGACATATACCCCCATGCGACAATCTCCTTTTTAGAAATCGAAGTCCTTGGCCTTGATCTTGACCTGCCATTCTTTATCGACTTGTTTATACGTGATAGTCGCAATGAAGGAGTGGAGGTCGCGGATCCAGGTATAATTGCGGTCCGAAATGTGGTCATCGTCGAGGTCCTGCGCCCAGGTAAAGATGACCGTATCCCGCGGCGTCAGGACGTAGCCGATGGACAGACCATGCTGACGCGGGTCATCGAGGGTATCGAAACGGTACGGCGTGTAGCCGCTGACATTGTGCTTCTTATACCAGAAACTAGTCCACAATCGGTCGTTGATACCCTGGTTGAGGATGACGCCCGAATAGGGATCGCGGCGTTGGGCATCATTCGTAGAATATAAATCCTTGCGGTAGCCGGCAAAGAAGCGCACATTGGCACGCTGCCACAAGGGAATGGGCGCATGCGTGATTTCCGTGCGGAAGCCTTTATGGGTCCCCGTCTTGACGCCATCTTCGGCCCAGCGGCCCCAGTTTGCACTGGAATCGATGTAAATGCCGGTGTCACCGAGATGGATACGCGGTGCAAAGTATTCCAGTTCCGGCCACTTCGTAGCCCAGATGTTATCGTCGTTATCGGTACTTTCTTCCTTGCTGTAGCCAAAGCGGAAGGACCCGATTTTGGTATTCTTCTGTATCCGTGCCGCCGGCTTGAGGCCATTCTTGGAGTTCAAGGCATAGCTGGCATGGAAGGTCAAATCACCAGAATCGTTGAGCGGTATGTCGGCATAACCCCGGACGCCGATGCCGTCATCGCTGTTATACGTCGGCCGCGGCAGTAAAGTAAAGATGTAAGGCTTGGTTTTATTCTTGTTATCCAGCCGGCCTTCATAGTGACCATAGGTAAACAGGCGGACGTGCTTGAACCAGAGGGCCGTATTTTCAGCCGTGAACTTTTCCCCCGGATAGATGCGGATATCGTCACCGGTAATATAATAGTCCGGCGTCTTGGCAACGGCATGGGGCGTCGTAATCAGGCCGTGCTTGACGTAGCCGATATTGTCATACATTTCGGCATCGGTCCCGCGGATATAGGTCGTAGGACCCATGAAGCCTTCGACCTTATCCATGTTCATGCCACCATTCTGACTATTATAGGTCACATCCTGGCCCGTCAGCGCATTGGTTTCGTTGACGTAGACGACAGGACCTTTCGTATGGTAGACGCCGCTCTTCATGTTGCCTTCGACATAGTTGGCGTGGACTTCATCCATGCCCTGCTTGATGTCGACATTGCCCCGGCTCTTGACATAGCCGTCGGCATTACGGGCGAAAAAGGTATCGGCCGTCATATGGACGGGCTGCTGCGGCAGGACGACGTCTTGCGAAGCAGCGGCCTGGTCCAAATCGACAGGCAGGATTTTCTTTTCTGTCACGGGGACGGCCATGACCTTATCCGTATGAAGTTTAGCTGTATCAGCGGCACTGGCCGAAAGAGTCAGCGGCAGCAGGGCTGCAATCATCGCCGCTGTCCACGTTTTATTCATTCGCGTCACCTGCGGTATCGGATTGAATCGTCACGACGGCCTGCTGGTCATCGTTGTGTTTGCTATTGTCCAGGTCGACAGGCGTTACCGTACCATTTTGGAGGCCGGCCTGCAAATCGCCTCCACTGCTCTGGGGAGCTGTATCCGTATCAGTATAGGCCCCTGTATCGCCATTCCCGCTATTGTCGACGTCATTGTTGGCAACGGGCGCAAAGGACGGGACCTGTACGCCGCTGGCTGCCATATTGGCCGTCTTCATATTGTCCATGACGCCGTTTTCCTTGAATCCGACGACTTCGGCATTTTCCTTCGTTTCGGCATACATCGTCGTCCCTGCAGGAATATCGACTTCATTGCCATGGACGAAAAGACCGCCGACCAGGCCGACCGGGCCGAGGATGATGGCGCCAGCTGCTGACGCGCCGACAGCGCCGGCCGTCCGCTTATATTCTTCCTTGGTCTTATCGCCCACCGTAAGGGCTACCGGTGATCCATCGGCAGCGCGGACATTGTCATAAGTAATCTCAATCTTGCCATCTTTGCCAAAACGGCCCGACTTCCGGGCTTTCGTCACCGTCCCCGTCGCTTCCATGCCGCGAGGGATGGCGATGACATCGCCGACGCAGACGTCATCAGCCACGGCAAAGCGGACGACGTCACCTTCCTGGATGGTCTTAGAATTGAGGGCATCAATATTAGTCATCGTCACCAGTGTATTGGCCGGGATCGTGACGGTCTGGGACACGTACTTCTTATTTCCCAGAAGTGCCTGGCGCAGGGACAGGACGCGGCCTTCCAGAGAACCGCTCAAGGTCTTGCCATCGATGCTCTGTTCCAGCGATTCCACCCGGACCAGAAGAGGTTCATCCGTAATCTGGCCGGAGTACTGCCACTGCATGAGATTGACTGCCGTCAGCAAAGATAAATCGGAACCCGAATTTCCATATACATCTTTATATAAGGCATTGGTCTTGTCCTGCAGGCTGCCCGAAACGGTCGACTGCCCATTGAGCAATTTGTCCAGGGCAGCAATACGGTCGTTCAAGGATCCAGTCTGCGTCATCCCGTAGACCGTCGTTTCTACTTTATCCGCTTTTTCCAGAATCGTATAATTCGCTGCACTGGCAGCCATGGTCCCGCACAGGGCCATGACCGCCAGGATGCAGGCAGCTTTCTTTTTCCACATAGGCGTAACCTCCAAATTTCAGTCTCGTTTTATAATCATGATATCGTCTAGGCTTTTATGGATACTATCTCCATTATATAGGAGTGATGTCTAAATTGCAATAAAATTGACCGTGAATGGCCGGTTCTTTCCTGCCTCATTTAATTAATAATTATTTTCAATTAAAAGTTTTGCAAAATTACTCTTGATTTTCCCCTATCGGTCTGTTATAATGTAGCCATAACAAATAAAAGTTATTTGTTAGTATTCAGTTAATATCCATTTTATTCAAAATGTATTATAATATCAGGAGGAATGAATGATGAAAAAATTTGTATGCGGCATCTGCGGTTTTGTTTATGAAGGTACGGAAGCTCCGGAAAAGTGTCCTCAGTGCGGCGCTCCGAAAAAAAAATTCACGGAACTCGTCGCTGGCGTCAAAGAATACGCTGACGAACATCGCGTAGGCGTTGCTAAAGGCGTCGACGAACGCATCCTCGAAGGCCTCCGCCTCAACTTCACTGGTGAATGTTCCGAAGTCGGCATGTACCTCGCTATGAGCCGTGTCGCTGACCGCCAGGGCTATCCGGAAGTCGCAGAAGCTTATAAACGCATCGCTTTCGAAGAAGCTGAACACGCTGCTAAATTCGCTGAACTCCTCGGCGAAGTCGTTACCGACGACACCAAGACCAACCTCGAAATGCGTGCTGCTGCTGAACAGGGCGCTTGCGCAGGCAAGAAAGAAATCGCCACCCTCGCTAAACAGCTCAACCTCGACGCTATCCATGACACGGTTCATGAAATGGCAAAAGATGAAGCTCGTCATGGCCGCGTATTCGATGGCCTCTTGGCTCGCTACTTCGCAAAATAATAATCCCTTGGGGATACAAAAAGGCGCTGTCGCATGAAGACAGCGCCTTTTTCTATATTCAATGAACGACGTCGCAAATGACACTGATGACGGCTTTATCGGCTTTGGACAAATAACGTCCCCGTTTATAGGCTAAGACGACATCCCAGTCGTCCAGATAGGCCCGCAGGGAAAAATACTTCGGTTCCACGGCCGGCGTATTGGCTACAGCCAGGCCGCCCGGTACGATAGCCGCGCCGACGCCGATGCCGGCCAGGGTCTGCGCCGTGGCCATGTCCGTCGTTTCCAGAGCCACGGTCGGCGATATATCCAGGGCTTCGACAAGGGAAAAAAAGGAATGGCGCAGTTCCTGCCCTTCTTTCATGACCAGGAAAGAATAGCCGTCAAGGCTATGATAATCAAAGACCGGGTAGCGGGAGTGGCGCTTCTTATCATACAGCGGTTCCCGTTCCAGGTCCCAGGCCGGTGAGATGGCCAGGAGCAGTTCTTCCTGGAAAAGCTCAACATATTCCAAATCCGAATGGCCGGCCGTCCTGACGACGATGGAAAAATCCGTCTTCCCTTGGAGGGCGAAATCTTCTAGTTCCCGCGTCGTCCCTTCTTCCAGGCAGATATCGATATGCGGATAGCGCTCATTGATGACAGGGATCGCCTTGGCCAGTATCGTCGAACTCCGATAATTGGAACTGCCAATGCGCACGGTCCCGCCAATGGTCTGCCCCAAATCCTGGATCCGTTGTTCCCGTACTTTACACAATTCCTGTATCTGTCCTTCGATGTCCAGATAAATCCGCCCGGCTTCCGTCAAGGTCACGGGCTGATGGGAACGGTCAAAGAGTTCGGCTCCGATATGGCGCTCGATACGGCGGATGAACTGGCTCAACGACGGCTGGGTGATATATAATTTGTCTGCTGCTGCCAGGAAACTCCCTGTTTCGGCAATTTTACGGACATATTCATATTCTCTTCTTTCAAAATCCATAAGCGCTCCTTTATGCAATAAAAACACTTCGTATATCTAATTATAACGCAAAAACTATAACTCGTATACGACAAAACCACTTTGACGCCAGCCTCCTTCGAGATTATCCTAAAGATACCCTTGAAGGAGGTATTTTCATGAAATCATATCATCATATCCTCGTCCCCATCGACGGGTCTGATTATGCAAAACAAGCCTTACAACATGCCATCGATATTGCCAAACTGACCGGCGCTTCGATTACGCTGCTGAACGTCGCCAATATGGCCGACATCATCAATCAGTTCAGTCAAATGGAAAATACGAGCGAATTGACAATAGACGAACTCTCCGCAACTGCTCAAGCCAACAGTACGGGCTTATTGAAAGAATTCGCCAGCCTGGTCCCGACGTCGATTCCGGTCCAATCCCTTTTTGAACTCAGTGCCCCGGAAGTATCGATTCTACAAGAACAAAAAGCTTTGCCAGCCGACCTCATCTGCATGGGCCGCGGCAGTAAACAGCCTCTCAAGAATTTCCTGCTCGGCAGTGTCAGCACATACGTCATTACCCACGCACCGTGCCCGGTCCTCCTGGCTCACGACGAAAAGAAAGGGCCGTACCGTCACATCCTGGTACCCGTAGACGGCTCGGAATCATCGCTCCAGGCCCTGAAGCAGGCCGAAATCCTGGCCAAGGGAGATCAGGCTTCGCTGACCGTCCTTTACGTCGCCAGCATCAGCGACAGCCTGCACGATACAGCAGTCCCCGATACGATGGAACCGCATAAACTACAGGAACTGGCAACCCACATGCGGTCCAAAGGCCATAACGCCTTCCTGCGCTGCCAGGAACAACTATCGTCTGACCTCCCCTTACAATGTCTTTATAAAATCGGCTCTCCCGGCCCGGTCATCTTGCAGACCGCAGCCGATATTGATACAGACCTCATCGTCATGGGCAGCCGCGGCCTGAACCGCATCCAAAGCGTCCTCTTAGGCAGCGTCGGCCGTTACGTGGCCTCTCATTCCGGTCTGCCCGTCCTCATCATCCGCTAACAGCGGCTTCATTCATTTTCTCAGGAGATGATACCCTTGAATACACTCGTACATAAAGCCCAAAAAGAATCGGTCGCCCTGCTGGTCAACCGCATCATGGCCGAAAAAAATCCCGAAGACCGCAAGAAAACCTTGAAACGCCTGACGACGATCACGGAAACGTTCTTCGGCGATTTATTTGAAAAAGAATCGTTCGACAAGGCCCGCAAGCTCATCGACGAAGATGGCAAGTGGTTCCAGTTTCTCAACCGCGCCTTGGACACCTTGAATCCCAATGTCGTCCGCACCGCCGTCATGGACCTCGGTTTTGAATCAGGCTTCTACGGCCTGCGCACGCGGGATGCAGCCAAAGCCAAATACCACTGCAACATCCCCTGGGCCATCCTCTTCGACCCGACGAGTGCCTGCAACCTGCACTGCATCGGCTGCTGGGCTGCGGAATACGGCCACACGCTGAACCTGTCTTATGAAGTCATGGACAAAATCGTAAGCCAGGGGAAAGAAGTCGGCTGTCATTTCTACCTCCTCACCGGCGGCGAACCGCTGGTCCGCAAGGCCGATATCCTGAAACTCTGCCGGAAGCATCCGGACTGTGAGTTCCACGCCTTCACGAACGGCACCCTCATCGACGACGATTTCTGTCAAGAAGTCGTCAAAGTCGGCAATCTGAGCTTCTCCCTCAGCGTCGAAGGTTTCCGCGAAGTCAATGACAGCCGCCGCGGCCCAGGCGTCTTCGACAGGGTCATGCATGCTATGGACCTGCTGCGCCAGTACGGCATCGTCTTCGGTACGTCGATCTGCTACACCCGCAAAAATATCCAGACCGTCACGTCGGACAAATTCTTGGACCTCCTCATCAGCAAAGGCGCCTGGTTCACTTGGTACTTCCACTACATGCCCGTCGGCAACGACGCTTCTATCGATTTATTGCCCACGCCGGAACAGCGGGCCTATATGGTACGCCGCATCCGTGAAATCCGCAGCGTCAAAGGCGGCAAGCCGATATTCGCCATCGACTTCCAGAACGACGGCCAATTCATCGACGGCTGTGTCGCCGGCGGCCGCAATTATTGCCATATCAATCCCAACGGCGACGTCGAACCGTGCGTCTTCATCCACTACTCCAGCGCCAACATCAACGACCAGGACCTCATCCCCTGTCTCCAGCAGCCCCTGTTCCAAGAATATGCCAAAGGACAGCCCTTCAACCATAATCACCTCCGACCCTGCCCGATGCTGGAAAATCCCCAGGCCCTCATCGATATGGTCAAACGAACGGGAGCGAAATCGACGGATATGCAGTCCCCAGAATCGGTCGAACACCTCTGCGCCAAATGCAAAGCCTATGCTAAACACTGGCAGCCGGCAGCCGATAAGTTATGGACCAATATCGTCCAAGACGATAAAAAATCGTCAGAACAGGAAATTTCGTAAACCCGTTTACCTCAAACATTCAGCTTCAAACTTAACAACTTCAAACTCCAAAAAAGGAGGCTGTCACATGTTGTCCAATGTGACAGCCTCCTTTTTTATTTCACCTTATTTCACCCTATGATAACGTTTTTTTTTTATGTGACGCTTACGCCACCAAATGATGCCATAAATGAAAGAAACGACGGCTACCAAGATGAGCAGGCGGCCCCAATGTTCCTGAATGCGCAGAAGATCATGGCCCAGCCAGACTTCTACCAGGACAGCCGGCATCTTGCCGAAGAAGTTGGCAATGAAATGGTCACGGTAAGAAATATGGCTCAAGGCACTGAAAGCAGTGACGACGACATTCGGCGCATACGGGATGGCCCGGCCCATCATGACTGTCTTGATGCAGCTATAGGAATCGAGTTTTTCCAGCATCTTGCTCTTGGAAATGACTTTCTGTGCCTGTTTGCGGAGCAGCGTCCGAGTCAGACGGAAACTGATTTCAATGCCGATGACTTCCCCAATCCAGGAAATGATGATGCCCGGGATGAGGCCGAAGATGATCCCATTGACCGTCAAGAAAGGAATGGACGGCAGGCCAATGGCATTGACAAAGGCAATCATGAAAATACTGATGCCGATAGCATAGAAGCCAAAAGAAGCAATGTAATCGGCTAACCCATCCAAGTCGCCGCTGACAGTCAGATGCCACATGATGGAATAAAAATCAGGTGCCATGAGCTGAATCGACAAAAACATCACGATGACGAGCAGGCCCCCGCCGATATGAAGGAGCCAGCCTAAATATTTATCATTCATAGAAATACGGTCCTCACGTAATAATGAATTTTTTCGTACCCTTTATTATACCATATCTTCCGTTTCCCTGTCTGCTATGAGCTTCACTTTTTCCGCCTGTCCCAGGCGCTGGCTCAGGACGAGGAAGTCGTCGAGCTTCTGCCGGGCCAGGCCGCTGTCGATGAGGCGGGACGCCTTGCGGATGCCGACATAGAGATTGAGGACGCTGCCGCCGACGTAGAGGCCGGCGCCTGCGTTGAGGAGGACTGCCGTCCGGGCCCCGCCCTTGTGTCCATCGAGGACGGCACGGATAATGGCCGCGTTATGCTTCGGCAGGCCGCCGCGCAGTTCATCGCGCGAAGCCCTGGGCAGGTTGAAATCTTCCGGCCTGATTTCATACGTCGAAAACGATTCCGGCGTAAATTCACAGATCGTCGTCGCCGCAGACGCCGAAATTTCATCACTGCCATCCTGGCCATAGACAACCATGCCGTGACGGACACCGAGGGCAGCCAGGACATGAGCCATGGGCTCGACCAGATGCGGTGCATTGACGCCGAGGATCTCATATACGGCGTGAGCCGGATTGGTCAAAGGCCGCAGGACATCGAAGACAGTATAAATGCCCAACTGTTCGCGGACAGCATCGATGCGTTTCATCATGTAGTAGTAATACCGCGTATAAAAATAACAAAGGCCGATCTGTTGGAGCATGTCCAGACAACTTTCGGGACTGAGGAAGATATTGGCCCCCAAGGCCTCCAGGACATCGGCCGACCCGCTGCGAGACGTCTTGGCCCGATTGCCATGCTTGGCGACGCGGACGCCGCCGGCGGCGATGACGAACGATGCCGTCGTCGAGATATTGAAGGTCTTAGTCCGGCCGCCGCCAGTACCGTCGATATCGAAGACGTCCATCGTGCAGGGGACGTGCATACTATATTGCCGCATAGTCCGGGCAAAAGCCGTGATTTCTTCTTCCGACGCGCCTTTCGTCGTCAAGGCTGCTAAAAAACCGGCCAACTGGACATCAGAAATCGTCCCTTCCATAATCTGCTCCATGACGATGGAACTTTCCCGCTGCTTAAGGTCCTTTCCCTTAGTAATGGTTTTCAGTAAACTGGTCAGCATCATACTCACCTCCGCCTGAAAAAACGGAACCATACTATTCCCTTTTATTATAGCATATTATGCCCATCAGCGCCGCAAAAAGGCTCATTCTTCCTCTAACTCGGCAATGCGCTGTTTCAATTCCCGTTCTTCGTAAAAAACTTTTTCCAGGCACAGGCCCCGGGCTGGTGCCGTCGCCCCCAGCTGGGTCCGGTCGCCACCTTCCAGGATTTCCCGGAAGCGGTCCGACGTCAGGCGGTGGAGTCCCAGGTCGACGAGGCCTCCGGCGATGTTGCGTACCATGTGGTAGAGGAAGCCGTCGCCGACGACGTCGATGTCGAGGACATGGCCCCGCTCGTGAAGGGTAATAGAGTACATGGTCTTGACGGGATTCATGGGCGTCGTATTCTGGCCTTCAAACGCCGAAAAATCATGCGTCCCCAAGAGGATAGCCGCGCCTTCGCGCATGGCCTGCCGGTCCAGGGGTTTGCGGATGAACCAGGCATAGCGCAGGAGGAAAGGGTCGTGCATGCGGTTATTGTCGATGGAATAGCGATAGTGCTTGCCGACATTATCATGGCGGACGCTGAAGCGGTCCGGCATCTCTTTAGCCGATAAGACGGCAATTTCCGGCGGCAAATAGCCCTTCATGGCATAGGGTATCTTTTCCGTCGGAATCGAGCCCTGGCCGTAGAAGTTGACGACCTGGCCGTAGAAGTTGACGACCTGGCCGCGGGCATGGACGCCGGCATCGGTGCGGGCGGCGCCGTAAATGGTGATGGGCGTCCGGAAAATAGCCGACAGTCCCTGCTCGAGGCAGCGCTGGATTGATTCGGCATTGGTCTGGCGCTGGAAGCCGTGGAAATCGGTGCCATCATAGGCGATGACGAGGCAGATATTCTTCTTCATCATAACCACCGCATAGTCGCCAGGACGGCCGTGACGATCAGGACGGCGGCCATGGCGATGCCGTCGCGATAGGTATAGGACAATTCATTCATCCGCGTCCTCCCTTCGCCGCCGCGATAGCAGCGGGCTTCCATCGCCGTTGCCAGGTCATCGGCCCGGCGGAAAGCGCTGACGAAGAGCGGCACCAGGAGGGGAATCATATTCTTGCCGCGCTGCAAGAGGCTGCCACTGGTAAAATTAGCTCCCCGCGCCGTCTGGGCCTTCATGATGCGGTCCGTTTCTTCCAGGAGCGTCGGAATGAAGCGCAGGGCGATGGTCATCATCATGGCCAGTTCGTGTGCCGGCACGCCGATGCGCTTAAAGGGATTGAGCAAGTGTTCGATGCCGTCGGTCAGGACGATTGGCGACGTCGTATAGGTCAGGAGCGACGAAAAGACGATGAGGAAGACCAGGCGGGCCGTCATGAGCGCCCCCTGGTACAGGCCTTCCTTGGTAATGTGGAAGATGCCGTACTGCCAGAGGACATCGCCAGGCGTCGTGAAGATATGGACGCCCATCGTGAAGATGATGATGACCCACAGGGGCTTCAAGGACTTGAGGATGAATTTCACCGGCAGGCGGGAAATGGCAAAACTCAAGGCGACGAAAGCCGTGACTAGGGCATACGAGGCCAGGGAATGGGCAAAGAAGATGGCGATGATGAAAATCATCGTAGCTACGATCTTGATGCGCGGATCGAGTTTATGTAAGAAAGACGTGCCGGGAAAATACTGGCCCAGCGTAATATCAGTGAGCATGGCCCTTGCCTCCTTTCAGGCAGTCGAAAATAGCCTGTGCCCCTTCTTCGACGGTCCGGACCCGGTCGTCGACGGCAAGGCCCCGTCCCTGGAGATATTGGAGCACTCCCGTGACGGGCGGCACGGATACGCCGGCATCGTGCAAGGCGCGCTGCTGGGTCGCAAAGATATCCAGCGGTTCGCCGTCGAGAACGATATGGCCCTGGGACAAGACCAGCAGGCGGCTGGCCAGGCGGGAAATATCGTCCATATTATGGGAGACTAAGATGACCGTAATGCCCTTCTCCTGATGCCAGCGCTGGATTTCTGAAAAGATTTCCCGCCGGCCGATGGGATCCAGGCCGGCCGATGGTTCATCCAAGATAAGATACGACGGGTGGATGGCGATGACGCCGGCAATGGCAACGCGGCGCACCTGGCCGCCGCTCAGGCGGAACGGCGAGCGGTCGGCATAGGTCTTGTAATCGAGGCCGACGAAGTCCATCGCTTCTTTGACCCGTTCTGTCACTTCGTCTTCGCTCAGGCCGAAGTTGCGCGGCCCGAAGGCGATGTCTTTGGCAATCGTTTCTTCAAAGAGCTGATATTCCGGGTACTGGAAGACCATGCCCACTTTGTGGCGCACGGCCATGGCTTCTTTCGTCTTCTTGCCGATATCCGTCCCGTCGACGGTCACGGTCCCGGCCGTCGGCTTGATGAGGCCGTTGAGGATCTGGACCAGCGTCGATTTGCCCGAGCCGGTATGACCGATGATGCCGACAAATTCCCCTTTATGGATTTCGACATCCGTATCGTAAAGGGCGGTCTTCTCGAAAGGCGTCCCGATGCCATAGGTATAGGTCACATTGCTTAACTTAATCGACATAATGCATCTCCTAATTCTTCCTCGGTAATGATGGAATCCGGCAAATCAAGGCCTTTCTGGCGCAGCTGTTCTGCCAGTTCGGCAGCTACGGGCACGTCGAGACCCATAGCCTTCAGTTCCTTGACATGCGTAAAGACGTCGCGCGGCGTCCCGTCCATCTTCATTTCGGCCCGGTCGACGACGACGACGCGGTCGGCCTGGACGGCTTCTTCCATAAAATGAGTGATGATGATGATGGTAATGCCTTCGTCATGGAGCTGATGGAGCGTATCCATGACTTCCTTGCGGCCGACGGGGTCAAGCATGGCCGTCGGTTCGTCCAGGACGATGCAGTCACACTGCATGGCCAGGATACCGGCAATGGCGACGCGCTGCTTCTGGCCGCCGCTCAAGAGGTGCGGCCCGTGTTTAGCATAAATAGTCATATTGACGCGGCGCAGGGCATCGCTGACACGGGCCTTGATTTCATCAGACGGGATGCCCAGGTTTTCCGGCCCAAAAGCCACGTCTTCTTCGACGACGGCGGCGACAATCTGGTTATCCGGATTCTGGAAGACCATGCCCACGTGCTGGCGTATCTTCCAGATATTGTCGGGGTCATCGGTCCGCATGCCGCAGACTTCACACGTGCCGGACGTCGGCGTCAGGAGGACATTGAAATGCTTGGCCAACGTCGACTTGCCGGAACCGTTGGTCCCGATGATGGCGACAAATTCGCCCTTGCCAATTTCCAGGGAAATATCCTTCAAGGCATAGACCACCTTGCCGTCTTCATCTTCATAGGTATGGCTGAGATGATCCGTTTTAATCATAAGTTCTGTCATACTACACTCCTTAGTTATTAGTGGGACTATCACGCCAAGACATAGGTCATTATGCACAGTCCCATTTTCTTTATAGTATATAGGTCAGATTTAACGAGCTCTCGCCGTGTGGCGAGCTCGGTGAACGTACTCCCGCCTATAGAGGCGGG
>OLPH01001147.1_pt1 | contig 27907 bp, 15 predicted proteins | sample 1672951 | NCBI WGS metagenome assembly OLPH01 (sample SAMEA3136740, study PRJEB25190) | human gut metagenome | reverse complement strand
CGATTTTTTGACCGCCGTTTCTCTTTCCCGCACTTTTCGCAAGGCGGCTGCGCTGCGCGCAACGATGATTTTGATTTAGTTTTAGCAGGCCCGCAGCCTGTCCGATCGCCGTGCTTGATCTTTTGGTGCTTTTGGATCAAGCCAAAAGCACAAGAAATTCAGTGAGAAGAAAAACTTCCGATCGATTCTTCGGGAAGTATCCCGCACCTTCGATTCGGAGATTTCCAGCGAGGAGCATGTTTACCACCTTTTTGTTGCATAATACTGTCTACGAGTTTGCAGCGCGGACATATTACCCTCGCCGGATTTCGAAAAGCGGATCGGATACACCTCTGACCCTACATTATGGGATAGCCTTATCAGTAATTATAACAGCTTACATCCCGATGAACCGCTTACAAGGTGGATGTAATTCGTTTTTTGAGAATAAATGGGAGAAATAAAACATGAACAACTTCAAAGATTTCTGTCCGACCTTCGAAATTGTTCATGTCCCCTATTTTCTTACACTGAAATATTTATGACTATTTTATTCAGAATAAATTTTGCGAGGCTATTTTTCTAAGAAGTCTTTCTAATGGTCTATTTCGAACGTTTTGGATGACAAACTTTACTGCGAGCCAATATGCCGTCCAATGTCGTAACTCCTATTTTGTCTCGTCTCGCCCTGCTTATCTTCGGAGAGGGACATCGTCGTGCAAAGCGCGAGCCGCCGAATCAGGTCCAGTCTGTGGGCTGGACCTGATTACGACATGAAGATGTATGATCTCACTTCGTTTCATTCGGTTCGGCCGACTACCACGATACCTTTTGAGTATAGAGGTTTCCGAACCTGTCCGTAACACGCACCTCACCCTCGCGGATTCCTTCCGACGGTTTGATCCGGAACATGTGGAACGAATTGACGGGCTTGCAGTATTTGCGCGTCGTCTTGTTCGTCACGGTAGCGTAGAGGTCGACATAGTCGGGATCCAACGCATCGTGCGCCTCCATCTGGCCGACCTTCACTCCGTTCTCCCACCATTCGACAGCACCCCATTTGTTATCGTGCGCCCAAATGTTGGCCATCACGTATTCGCCGCCGGTGCGTGCCGGAGGATAGACCTTCATCTGGTAGTTGCGATCTTTGCCACAGCAGAGATAGTACCACGAAACCTCTTCGCCGTCGACATCGACGACGAAATAACCCTGCGGCGTACCGTCATTGTTGAGCAAACGGTTCAAGCGCAATGCCCCCGTGGACTTGGTGACGGTGATCGAGGTGAGGTTGTCGATATCGTAGTTCCGCTCGGGTTCGCTCGTATAAAGATAAGTATGGTGGTTATGTCCCGCCCATGAATAGACATACTTGAAATCGAGCAGCGCCTTGCTATAAGCCGCAAAGTTCTTGTTGCGGCGCACCATGGTCGTCTTTTTGTTGAACATCTGGGCATGGGCGCAGATCATGATGATCTTGTCCTTGGGCACATATTTCAAATCCTCTATGAGCCAGTGCACGGTCTCGTCATAGAGGCCGTGGCGATACGATTCCTTGGCATCCTTACGGTCGTAGAGTATGTCGTCGATAAAAATGTAATGCACGCGACCGATATTGGCCGAATAACACGTAGGCCCCAGATGCATCTCGTAGTGCATCGTGCCGAGCGAATCTTTCAGCAACGTGGTCTGGTCGTGGTCGTGGTTGCCGATGACATTGAAAGTCACCATGTTCACACGGTCGGTATTGTGCAGATAGACAGGATAGACCGTCAGCTCGTTATAGATCACGTCGCCCAGTTCGATGCCGTAACATGGCGTAGCGATACTCTTGCGCGTCTTGATGATGTCGGGAATCACCACATCGCGGTAGGCCTCCGCCGAGTTGTCCCAGAAGAAATCCTTGATCTGCGGGTCGCCCTGCACGATGAGCGTATGGTGATCGGACGACTCCTTGCGCGGTTCGAGTACGAAATCGGCTGTGAAGGTTTCGACGTAGCGGGGAATGCGTTTGAAAGGAATCGGCAGGCTGTGGCGAGCGGGAATTTCATACTCGGCAGGCACCGACAGCATGATGAAATGACGGTTTTCGAGATCGCTCGTCAGCGTATAACGGCCGTCGGAATCGGTCTGCGTGCAGTTCAGTCCGTCGCTGACGACGGCTCCAGCGACAGGGCTTCCGTCGGTCGAGGTAACCCGTCCCGACACGTTGGGGATTTGCGCGTACACGGCACATGCCGCTACGAGCATTGCGAATAATAGGGTGAATCGTTTCATCTATGTATGAATATTATTTCGTTCCGTTCCAATAGTAACAAGGTCTTACTTCGCCGACCTCGGCATTGTTGCGCTCGGTATTGCGTCCGAGTATGAACATCCCGTAGTTTTCGGCCGTCACACGCGGAGCCTCACGCCCCTGCGCCGGCGTACCGACGGCGCCGCCGACACCGCAACCGTCCACCCTGTCGGTGTCGTTGCGACTCTCGGCCAATATCGATGCCGTGAAGCCGAAGCGGCCGCAGATCACGCCGCCGTTGCGGCAGTCGGTGATGGCTGTATACCGTTTTGGGGTCTGCGTCGTACCCACGATACCTCCGGCATTGCCGCTTCCTTTGAGGAGCACATCGCCGACATTCACGCAACCGTACATGTCGCCCGCCTCGAACAGACCGCTTATGCCGCCTGCCACCGCAGCCGAGCCGTCAACCGTACCTTCGTTCACGCACTCCTGCACATCACAGAACGACGCCAGCGCCATAATGCCTCCGATGCGGCCCGATTCGCTGTGGACAGCTCCCGTATTGGAACTGAAACGCACGACGGCATTGACGGTTTCGTTGCCGGCGATAAAGCCGCACAGGCCGCCCACATGAATGCCGCGGGCGCTGTTGTAGGTGTTGGCGGCATAGCCGCACGACACGTCGCCTTCGTTACGGCACTCGACCACGGCAACGGCCCACTTGGCATCGCCCTTGGCAAAAGCGTTGCCGATAATCCCGCCCACGGCAGTGCGTACTTTGGGGCTTTCGCCGGCGAACTTCACGGCGGCCTTGTTCAGACACTGCACTGCCACGATCGGACGTGCCGCCTGACCGACGATGCCGCCGACCGATCCGCCGGCAAATCCCGAAGCCGTGACCGCGGCATAGTTGACGCAATCGCCGACAGTCAGCGCGGAGTGCGTCGAACCGGCGATGCCGCCCGCCATCGTGAAGATGTCGCAGCGGGCGATGATCTCGCCGAAGTTGTCGCTGCAAACGATGTCTCCCTTGGTCAGACCGCAGATGCCTCCGACCTGCAATCCCTGCGGGACATCGGATTCGGAGATCGATTTGGCTGCCACCGTAACGTTACCTCGATTGGTGCAGAACTTGACCTTGACATACGTGTGACTCCCTGCGATGCCGCCGATATAGTTGTTGGGAAAAGCTCCGCTATAAGTTATCGTACCGTGATTGTCGCAATAGCCGATAAAAGCGCAGGAGAGGGGTCGGGTGGGGCTGCCTCCGACCACGCCACCCAGATAAATGCCGGCACTGCGATTGTCGAGATTGCCACCGAAATTACCCGACGACGAAACATTGCCGTAATTGTCGCAATTGATGACAATATATTTATTCATTCCGCAAATTCCTCCCACGTAGTTGGACATCAATGATTTGCCCGACCGGTGCGAAATCTGGCCGCGGTTGATGCACCCCTCCAGCGTTCCGTGGTTCACGTCAGCGATGAATCCTGCGTAGAACTCCTCCTCGCCGTTGTCCGTACATTTCATCGAACACGAGGCGTCGATCGTAAGGTTCCGTACGACGGCCTTTTCCGAAACGATATGGAAAAGCCCTGCCGTCGTTTTCCAGTTGGAGATCGTGTGGCAGCCGCCGTCAAAAATACCGTCGAAAACAGCTATCGGTACAAAGTCCTTCACCTTGGCCATGTCGATGTCAGCCGTAAGACTTATTACCCCCTCGCGGTCGGCCCATGGGGTAATATCCTCGCCGGCATTGGCCGCGGTTGCGAACGCCACCAATTCCCTGGCCGAAGATATGCCCTCGGCCATAGTCGTCCCGACCGACAGCAACATCGAGACGAACGATAACAGAATGATTCTCTTCATTTGCATTATATAAGTTTAAAAGTTTTGCGATTTACAGGGCCATATCCGACGTTGACGCGGAATCCCAGTCGAGCGAAGCGGAGTAGCGGCGGCCGAAACGGTCGGTAACCTCGACCGTGCAAGAGGTCGCTCCGTCCGACGGCTTGATGCGAAACAGGTGCTTGACATTGGTGTCCGGCTTGAACTCCTCTTTGGCGAGGTTGCCGGGTTTCGAGTTGCTCCGGTCGCAGCACTCCTTGTATGCCTTGTCGTAACTCTCGATACGGGCCATCGGTCGGCCCGCCACGGCATTTGGGCCGTTGTCGGTATAGAGTACGCTGCCCCACAGGGCGTCCCACGCCCAGACGTTGGCATAGACATAGCCGTCGCCGTAGTCGGACGGAGAGTAGACGCGCATCTGGTAATCGTCGCCCAGTCCGTTGGATACGCCCAACTGGTTGCCGCACGGATGGTAATGCCATTCGATCTTCTCGCCGTCGACATCGACGACATAGTACCCGCGCGGCGTCCCGTCGGAGCAGACCCACTCGTTGAGCCATAAGGCTCCCGTAGCACGCGCAACGATATGCCCTTCGATATTGCTCAGCCGGTTTTCGCCGCTTTTGGAGTAGACCTTGTTGAAGTTGATATGCGAATGTCCTGCCCACGAATGCACGTATTTGTACTCCGAAAGCTTCTGCGCATAGAGCCGGCCGTTCTTGTCCACGTCGACGGGATCTTTCCCGGGCTTGCCGAACATCGAAGAGTGCGAGCAGATCATTATCATCTTCTCCTTCGGGACGTATTTCAGATCGTTGCACAACCATGTATAGACCTCGTCCGAAAGACCGTCGCTGTATCCTCCCGCGCCGTCGCCCTTCATGACGATGTTGTCCAGACAGATGAAATGGAGCCTGCCCAGATCGAACGAATAGTTCGTGGGACCAATATTCTCCTCGTAGGGACGTATGGCCTCGCCGTCCGTCGGCGCTTTGGTATCATGGTCGTGATTACCGATGACGCCGAACATCGGGAACGAGAGCGTCTTGACCCCCGATCGATAGATCTCCCACATGTTTGCATCCTCGTGGATCAGATCGCCCAATCCGATGCCATAGACCGGACGGTCGGTCATCGTCGCACACAACTTGTTCATATCGCGGCACATGTCCTCGAACATGTCGATGGAGTGATAGGCGAACTTGTCATAACCTCTGTCGCGGGCGCGTATCTGCGGGTCGCCTACCATGAAGACCGTAAAGCGGTCGCTATTGCCGCGCCGGCTGCGCAGTCGGAATTCGGTGCTGAACGAGGTCGAACCCTCTGGAATGCGGTCGAAGAACTGCGGCAGCCCCTCCTTGGATTCGATTTCGTAACCCGACGGAACGGTAACCGTCACGAAACGCCGTTTCGACAGGTCGCTGCTGAGCCAAAAATGACCGTTGCGGTCGGTCTGGGTCGTTTGCAGGCCGTCGCTTACGACAATTCCTTCGAGCGGGGTTCCGTAATCGTCGAAGACGGTTCCCTTGACGTTACAGCCCTCCTTGTCGGGGATGCTGAACGGATCTTTCGAACCCAGTTCGTTATTACCGTCGGTACATGCCGCAAGCAGCAGCAGGGTAACGAGCGTATGGAAGAATCGTTTCATCTCACAATCGTTTCATTGTGGGGCAGGGAGGCATCACCCTCGCCTGCCCCTGTGCCTAACGGCGTGAAGTCCCTACTCCTCGCCGTTCCAGTAATAGCAGCCGCCGACCGTTGCGGTCTTCCCGCTGCCGATAATGCCCTTCGCATAGCTATCGGCGTCGAGCGTCAGGATCAACTCTTGCGGTTTCTCGCTGGCACCCAGATAGAACGATCCTCCGACGCCGCAGTTCGTAACGGTAGTCGTTCCGGCGTCTATGCCCACGATCATACCCATACCGAAGAGGTTGTCAGGCGTGACAGATGCATCCTCCGTACCTAAAACCGTACTGTTTCGAATAAGCGTGGCGTAGGCCTTGCAATCCGAAACGGACGACACACCCACAACGTATGCCGCAATGCCGCTGACCCCGATCAACGAGGGGCTCGACGCATTGTGGCCATAGATATTCTTGGCTTTGACCGTACAGCCCGCAATCGTCGAGTTCGCCAGCGTTCCGGCGATACCGCCTGCGAAGTGGGGGCCGCTTCCCTCGATTCCGCCCGTGAAACCGCAGTCGGAGATATCCGAGAAACGGGCATAGCCCACGATGCCCGCAGCCCCCGAGCGCTTGCTTTCGACCATGCCCGAGCACGAGCAGCCCGTAATCGCGATGCGGTTGGCCTCATCGGCGCCCAATGCACAGCCCACGATGCCACCGCCGTTGGCAGCCGACAACGGATCGTCCCACGTATTGTTGTACTGATAGTGGCGCATGTCGGCCGTCACATGACACTTCTCGATAAGGGCCGCAGTCCCTTTGACAGCACCGACGATACCGCCCGTTGCCGTGAAGATCCCGTTCTCCTTGGCATTGGCATTGTTCACGTTGATATAGGCCGCACCCTCGCAGTTCCGCACCTCGACGGGGTGTTCCGTATAGCCGAGAATCCCGCCCGTGAACGACGGCAGAACTTTGAATGCGTTATCGGTGGTTGCGAAGCCTATTTCGGCGCGATTGGCGCAATCCTCATAGATGTGGGGTCCGTCGTCGGTCGGCCGGTAGTTGATTCCGACAATCCCTCCCACGAAAATCTTGCACATGCCTTTGGTCAGCAGTTGGTTGTTATTCAATCTCAGGCTGCCTTCATTGACACACGACGAAGCGCCGCACTCCACCGAACCGGCGATGCCGCCGACGGCGTAGTAACTGAACTTCGATTGCAGATCGACCGTCATATCGCCGGCATTGGTCAGATTCGAGAGCACGGTTCCGGGATAGGCGAACCCGACGATACCGCCAAGACGCAAATACGCCCCTTCGATGCTTTCGATACCGCTGACCGTGACGCCGCCGCGGTTGGTCGTCGCCGCATCGGCAACCGTCTGTGCCTTGCCGAACGAACCGTAAACGCCGCCGACCGTGGCGAGCGTAACCGCACCGCCGATACGGACCTCTCCTTCGTTCGCGTTGCCCGAGAGCGACTCGGCAGCATTTCGTACGAATCCGCAAATGCCGCCGGCATTGACGGTACGCGGATCGGAAGCCTGATCGATCGTACCCCTGTTCGTGCAGTCGACGATGCTGCCCTCGCACTGGCCGATCACGCCGCCCAGATGCTCCTGATCGACGACAGCGGCATTTTCGGAGTTGAACTTGCGCTCATACTTGGTAGTAACCGTGGCTTCGGTCTCGTTGGTGCAGCCGCTGATGCGCTGGCCGCCGAAAACCGTTCCGGCTACACCGCCGATACGCGTCTCCCAGTAGTACGACGTCGAGCTGACGTCGCCATGGTTGGTACAACCCGAGATCGAACCGCTGTTCTGCCCCGACACGCCGCCGACGAAATTCGAACGGTTGGCCTGGACTTTGTTCACAGCCGTGCTGTTGGAGACGACCGTGCCCTTGTTGATGCAGTCCCTGATTACACAGGTGCCGTTCGATGAACGGCCCACGACGCCGCCGACGCAGAGGGTCTTGACGTCCGAAGAGTTGGTAACCGTACCGTTGTTGGTATTCGAGTGAACTTCGGCGGTATCCCCCGCATCATCGCTGCGATCGAACGTACCGAGAACTCCGCCGGCGCATACGACCTTCCCGGACGCCTGAGCGGCAGCCGACACATCGCCGTTGTTCACGCAGCCGCTGATACGTCCCGTGCGGTAGATACGACCTACCAGTCCACCGACATAGATGTCGAAGCCGCTCGTACCCGCATAAGATACTTTGGCATTGTTCACGCAATCCTCGACCACACCGCGCCCCATGCCGACCAATGCACCGAGACTTATTTTGTTGTCGGGCGACAGGGTATTCGCAAACTCGCACGAAGCGTCGATCGTGACATTCTTGATCACCGATTCGCCGAGCGTGAAGTTGAAGAGAGGCCATGCCGATTTGAGGTTCTTAATCGAGAATCCGCGCCCGTCGAACGTGCCGTTGAACGCATTGTTAAGATCCCCGACTCCGATACCTTTCCAGTCCGAAACCTCAGCCATATCGATGTCTCCCGCCAGATAGTACGAACCACCGAGGATGCCGTTGCGGACATTTTCAGCGAGTGCGAGCATGTCGGCGGCACTGCGAATCTCAGTCTCGGCCACCGTTTCGGTCGGAGCGAACGCCACGGCAGGCATCGCCAGCATCTTGCCGGCAGAGACGACCTGCTCCTTGTCACTCCTCATACGCATGAGGTGACCTTCGGGATCGACGATCTCGACCGTGAAACCCGCAGCGAAGGTCTGCGCCGGAACCGCCACGACGAACGCTTCGGCATCGGCATCAAGGGTTATCCCTTCGCCGCACGCGAGTATCACGCTCTGGCGGGACTCCTCGACCTCCGCATCGGGGATCACCAGTGCCGACGCGGTATAATCGATATCGAACTCGCCGCACAGGGGCTCGTGCGAATTGCCGTAGAACCGGATGCGATCCACGGCATCGCAGCCCTCGGTACCCTTCGTCAACCGGATCTTGACGAAACCGCATGCGTTTTTCAGCACGACCGACGGCGTCTGGCCGCGTCCCACCAACACGGCCGCCCCTTCGGCAAACGACGCTCCGTTGCGGTTCTGCACCGCAGGCAGTACGACCTTGCCATCGACATACGCCGAGGCGGGATAGATCACGTCATAGGGAGGATTAATAGCCTCGTTCACAAAGAACGCCGCGGAAGCCGTACCCTCCTCGACATTCGAGAGCGCGTCGCTCTGACGACCGTTGACGGCGATGCAGTCGCCGTTCGACCAGTAGACCTTGTACAGGCCCGTATTTCCGTCTTTGTCACCGAGATGAGTACGTGTACCTTCGAGGGCGGCGGTCAGTTCGGTCGTTCCGCGGGCATTCGTAACATCTTCCGAAATATCGGTGGTGCACGAACCTATCGTCACGGCCGCCAAGCCCAATACCGCAAAAATCTTTTTCATGACACTCAGTTCATTTGTAGTTCGACTTCCGATTACCATTCGCTCTCTATCTCTTCGATCTCCTGCAACTCCTCGGGCGAAAGTTCCCACTCTCCCTCGCTCGCGGCGAATCCAGCCTCGATGGACACCGACCACCATTCGATTTCGGGAGAATGGTATCCCTTCTTGATTTTGTTCATCATATAAAGTTTTGGTTAGTAGAATCTGTTTCTTGCATTTCCAGCATCCGTTTACTCCTGTCCGTTCCAGTAGTAACACCCGCTCGGCGTGACATTGCCGTCGCCGACGATGCAATTGCCGAAATTGTCGGACGTAACCGTCATGATCACATTCTGAACCTTGCCTGCCGACCCCGTATTGAGCGTTCCGCCCACACCGCAGTCGCTGATGGTCGAACCTGCCGTCGAAATGCCCGCGATCAGTCCCATACCCACATGCATCTGTTCGTTGGCAGTCGAACCTACATTCTGGATCAAGGTGGCGAAAGCCTTGCACCTCGAAACCGATGACTTGCCGTATAGGTATCCGACGATTCCCGCTGCCGGAAAATGGTTGATGCTGTTGAAGCCCAAACTACTGTGACTGTAAATATCCGGCGATTTCACGATGCAGTCGGTCACCGAGGCATCACTCAGGCAGCCTGCTATACCCGCCGCAAAGTGGGGACCGCTGCCAACCACGCTGCCGGTGAAACGGCAATCCGACACGGCCGCATACTTGGCGAAACCGACGATGCCCGCTGCAGTCGAACGCTTGTTTTCAAGCGCACCCGAGTTCGAGCAGTTCGAAATCTTCACGATGTTCGACTGGCTTTCGCCTACGGCACAGCCGACGATACCGCCGCAGTGGCACATCTTAAACGGATCCATATCGATGTTGCGGTTGTAGGCATAGTTGCGGATATCGACCGAGACGATGCAATCGGCCACCTCAGCTACCGTCTCGACAATGGCGCCGACGATGCCACCTGCTGCCGAAAACAGGCCGTCGTATTTGTTATTGGCGCCTGAGGAGTTCACATAACCGTTGTTTTCACAGCCTTTCACCGCTACGGGCATCTCGGTATAGCCCAGAATGCCTCCCGTGAATGCGGGAAGGATGTTGAAGTCGTTCGATTTGGTGCTGATTCCCACCTCGCCGTCGTTCACGCAGCCCGAGTAGGTGTTGAGGTCGCCGGCTACATTGCGGCCGGCGATACCGCCGAAGCAGATCCTGCTCGACGTGTTTTTGAGCAGGATGCCGTTATTGATCATCAGGGTTCCCGAGTTTTTCGAGTCGGAGATTCCGCACTCGGTCGAACCCGAGATGCCGCCGATGGCGAACGCGGTGAAGTTCGCTACCAGATCGGCTGTGATGGCGCCCGTATTGGTGAGCGACGACAACGGTGATTCGGAATCGATATAGCCGGCGACTCCGCCGAGATTCAGGGTAGTCGAATTGTCGGCAGCCGTCTCGACATTAAGAACCGTAATAGGGCCGCTGTTCGAACTGTTCTTGTCGGAGTCGCTCTGCACGGCACCGAACCGACCGTAAAGACCGCCGACCGATGCGTATCTCACACCCTTGACGGCCGACGTGGCGTCGCCCTGCAAATCGAGTTTAGCGACATTGACATTGTTTTCGGCCTCGCCCTCGGCAAAATCGCCCGCGATACCGCCCATATAGAGATATTGCTGGTTCGACGACGAAATCATCGAGCCGCGATTGGTACAACTCTTGATACTGCCCGACGCCTGATAACCGACCACACCGCCGGTATACTCATTGTAAACGGCATCACCGCTACGATAGAGCGTAGTGGACACGGGCTGTGCATTCACGCAGTCCGATACCGCCGCCGTAGAGTATCCTGCTACGCCGCCGCAATAGACCGTACGCGAAGCGTCGGTGCTGACGATCAACATTTTTTCACCAGTCGAACAGCCGCTCACCACTCCCGCAGCTTCGCCTGCGATGCCGCCGATGCGCAATGCCGACGAGACCTCCGAAATACGGGCATAAACGTTCATGCTGCCATCGTTCGAGCATGAAACGATCGACGAACTCTCGCCGTGACTCTTGCCCGCAATGCCACCGGTATTGAGGCTCGCATTCGAGACGACGCTCTCGGCCACAGTGAACGAAGCCTTGTTCTTGCAGTTGCGCACGGTGCCGTTGTCGCACAGGCCGACAATGCCACCGAAACCCGTTTCGGCCGAGGCGTCCAGATTTTCGACCGCTACGGCAGCCCGGTTCTCGCAGTTTTCGATCACGCCGTACGATACGCCGGCGATCACACCGAACCAGCTTTCGGAAGTTACGCTGCCCGAGAAGGTCATCGAGCAATCCTCGTCGACGATGATGTCCTGAACCGTGGCGCCGGCACCTACATGTCCGAAGAGCGACGCATCGCCTTTCCACGCCTTGACAAGCCAGCCGTTACCGCGGAACACACCATCGAACGGACGCGCGGCGGTGCCGATCGGCGTCCAGGTCTCGACTTCGCTCATATTGATGTCCGAGAGCACGTTCACGAGCACGCCGCCTTCGTTTTCAGTGGTCCAGTAGGAGATATCTTCGCCGGCGTTCCATGCCTCGGCGAACATCTTGAATCCGGGTCCCGTAACGATGCCACCTGCGGGCACGAAGTCCTGCGTGATGGCTGGCAACGCGATGGACCGGCCGCTGTCCTTGACCGTGAACTCGACAACGCATTCGCGTCCGGCCTTCGTGTCACTGAGGTTTTTGCCTATCCAGAATTCGAAAACCGAGTTGAGGCCATCCTCTGCCGGCATTTCGGTACACTGAACCCAGTAGGGAACCTCGACCTTCTCGATAATACCGAACGGAGCCGTGACCTCGAACGAGACATTGCCCTCGGCTGCCACGGCGATCTTGCCGTCGTCAGTCATGTTCACTTCGCTGCCAAATTGGAAAACAGTGAACTCGCCGTTATAGCCTTCCGTCGGAATCAGCTGCACGGCTCCGTAACGCGACTGCTCGCCGGGATTGGCGTCGATGCTGACGTGCATGACGGTCGTAGTCTGGCCGAACTCGTCGACTGTCGGGGTACCGACCTTCTCGGCCTTGATCCAGTCGGGGGCTTCGATCGTCCACTCCGAAGTGGTACGCACCTCGACGTCGTATGAAAGCGCCTCATTGGAACCCAGAATCTTATAGACATCGCTCATGACGAAGACATTGCCCGCCTGATCGATCTCGACCTTCTTGGTGTAGCGCCCCGCTGTGACGGTCAGCACGGCATTGCGCTTGTCGAACGAGTCATTGGATTCCACCACGAGTTCGACTTCGTCGCTGCCCGTATGGATCAGGTCGGAATCGACCTTGCACCACTCGCTGTCGGACGAAACCTGCCAGTGGATCGTCTGCACATTGAGATTAACCGTCAATTTCACCGTCTGACTCGCGCTGGTAATGCCGCGTGTTATGTCCCACGCGGGTACGATCTCTATATCGAGCGATGAAGGGCCGTTCTCGATGTTGTCCGTCGAACATGACATGACCGCCAACACTACTGCTGTCAATATCAAAATATATTTTTTCATAGCTGCAATCGATTATTCTTTCTTTCTCTTCTGGTTGTGGTCAGCCCACCAAACCTCGGTTTTCATGTTGTTCACCCCGCCCAGCCAGCCGTTGACGGCCTCGTCGTAGTTGACGGGATTGCGGAACTCTTCGTCGGCAGGATAGAGCAGGCGAGTCGGCAGCACGCCGTCGTTGCCCGCAAGCGACTTGACCGGCATCTCGGGATATCCCGTACGGCGGTAGTCGCACCATGCCTCGATACCGACCAGAACGGTCGATATCCATTTCTGGGTCATGATACGTTCGAGTGCGGCATCGTCCCTGAGTCCGTCGAGCGATACCAAAGGATTCGAAAGGAACGACGATACGATCGACTCGGAGGCATCGGGATTCCATTCGTAGATCGACTCGGCGACGGCTCGGTCGTAGTAGCTCTTGGCCGTTCCCGATATCCACTTGCGATGCGCCGCCTCCGCCCAGATGAACCATATTTCCGAGAAGCACATGATCGAGAAGTGGTCGCGATTCTGGATCAGGCCGCGGTTGTAGTGGGCCACTATATCCACATAGGGGACCAGTTCCTGATAGGTAACCTGCGTGGGCGCACCCACGCGTTTGTTGTCGAAATAGAAGCTCAGACGCGGGTCGGACAAGATCACGTTTTCATCGGAGTCGAGCACGTACATCTCGTTCATCAGCCGTTCGCAGATCATATTGCTGTTCCAGCTGCCGGCACGCCACGAGAAGAACGGCGTCTGCTGGGCGGCCACCGCATCGTTGAAAGGCACATCGGCAGCGTCTTCGCGGCTCTCGAAAACAGGATAGTCCGCCGGATAGGAGAAAATCTGGTTGAGTTTCGACACGGCGAAGAGGCTCTCGGTCTCGACATCGACCTCGTCTTTGAGCGCCGCACGCATCAACAGACGCAGATAGATCGAGTTACCCAGCTTGCGCCATTTCTTGATGTCTCCCTTGTACATGTAGTCCTCCGAAGCGTCGAAGTTCTCCTTCGACTGCGCCAGCAGCGTATTGGCCTCCTCGAGCAGCCGGAACATATCGCGGTAGATCTCCTTTTGGCTGTCGTAGCGGGGCGTGAATTCCGTACCGCCCGAAGTATATCCCTGCAACGCCTCGAAATAGGGCACATCGCCGTAGGCGTCGGTCAGAGTGGACATGGCGATGACCTTGATGATGGAGGCGACGGCCAGCGCCGCATCGTTCTTGTCCTTCTTGGCTTGCTCGAGCATTGCCTGCGCATTGCCGCCGACCGAATAGAAATCGTTCCAATAGCCCGCCGCAACGCTGTTTTGAATGCGATAGTTACTGATTTTGTCGGCATTCTGCTGGTGGCCGACCGTATACTGCATGAGTTGCGAGGTCAGTGTGAACGACCGGTTGATCATGCGGTACTCGTAGTTAAAGACGGTCGGCTGCACGAACGTAGTGGCCGTCGTATTCTGCACGGCGTTTCGGTTTATGTTCATCTCTTCGAAACGCGAACACGAGGTTGTGACGGTCACCGATGCAACCAGTGCGGCTATCGAATATTTTATCTGTTTTGTTCTCATAATCATCACGCTGCTCTGTTAGAAAGTTATCCTTACGTTGCCGCCGAACGTCGCTGTTCCGGGCATCTGCAACATCTCGAATCCGGGAACTACCGACGCACCGCGCATGAAGGCGCCCTCGGGATCCCACCCCGGGAACTTCGACCAACAATAGAGGTTACGGCCGTAGACGGAGAGCGACAGTCCCTTGATGAACTTGCTCCTTGCCAACAGCTGGCGCGGAAACTCGTATGCGATGCGAATCTCGCGCAGTTTGAGGAATTCGGTGCTGACAAAGTTCTGCTCGCAGTTCTGGAAAGCATATGCCAGACCGTAGTACTCGACGATGTCGGCTGTCTTGTGGGTATTGCGAATGAAGTTGCCGTCGGGCAACTGGTTCACTCCGTCGAGAACCAGTCCGTCGTAACGTCCGGCGAGCGTAAAGCTGCCTTTGCCCCGTGTACCGAGAACGGCGTTGGTATAAGAGTAGACGTTTCCGCCGTGCTGGCCGTCGAAAGCAACCGACACGGTCAATCCCTTCCACTTGACACTCGTGCCGAAACCGCCCTTCCAGTCGGGCGTACACTCGCCGATGTACTGCAATTCATCGCTGTACTGGGGATAACCGTTCTCATCGACGATGATCTGTCCCGATACGTTCGTGATGCTGCCGTCCTTCTCGACGATGTACGCTCCTTCGGGAGCGCGTTTGTACCCCAGTCCGTACATCGCCGAGAGCGAACCGCCCTTGTAGGCGGTCATGTAAGCGTGCGACGAGTAGGAAGCCACGATCCACGAATCGACGCCTTCGCCCAGATCGACTACCTCGTTGCGGTTCTTCGACCAGTTGACATACGCCTTCCACTGCACGTCGCGTGTCTTGATGAGCGTACCGTTGATCTGAAGCTCCCAGCCGTAGTTACGAATGGTTCCGGCATTGGCGAAACGCTTGGTCACACCCGAAGCCGAGCTGACCGGCATGTTCACGATGAGGTCTTTCGAGGTGTTGTTGTAATACGCCAGATCGACACCCAATCGGTTGCGGAACATGCGCAGGTCGAGACCCACCTCCCACGACGATACGATCTCGGGACGGAGGTTGGCATTGTTCATCGTGCCCGGTATCTGATAATTGCCGGCGAAATCCGACGACGAAAGATAGTCGGTCGTACGGTAGGGTTGGGTGTCGTGTCCCACTTGTGCGAAGCTGCCGCGCAGTTTCACCAAATTGACGACGTTGCGCGCCGCACCGAAGTCGATGAGTTCGTTGAGCAGTACGCTCGCCGATACCGACGGATAGAAATAGGAATTGTTGTTCACGGGCAGCGTACTCGACCAGTCGTTACGACCCGTAATGTCCAGGAACACGGCATCGAGCCACGAGATTTGAATCAGACCGTAGAGGCTGTTGGTCTGGCGTTCGTAGTCATAGTTGTTCGGCTTGACGCGCTCTACGGAGTTTGCCAGCGAGTAAACGCCGGGTTGTTTGAGCTGCTCGGCCGTTTGGGTCGTTTCGCGGAACATGCGGTTGATGATGCTGCCGCCGAAATTGAGCTTCATGTCGAATCCGGCGCCCAACTTGCGGCCGTACTTGAGCAGAAAGTCCGTGCTCAATTGCAACGAACTGACATTTCCCTCACGATACATGCCGTAACGCTGCGAATAGGAGCTTTTGGGCTGGCGCATGGTGCGGTGGTCGCGCGAAAAATCGATACCGCCGCGCAGCATCAGGTCGAGACCTTTGTAGAGATGCAGGTCGAGCGACGTGTTTCCGAAGATGCGGTCGCGGTCGAGCGTATTGAGGCATTCGTAGGCCACGAAATAGGGATTGTTCTTGGCGCCCGTCAGGTTGGCATTCTGTTGCACGCCCGGATCGATCCAGTAATCGCGTGCCCAGTCCATGTTGATGTTGGGCGCCATGCACCACAGCGAGTACATGACCGACGCTTGGCCGTAACCCATTTGCGGCAGGTTGTCGCAATCGCGGCGATAGTAAGTGATCGACGTATTCATCGACAGCCAATTGTTGACCTTGTTATGCGAATTGAGCTTTATCGATTGTCGCATGGCGGGTGAGTTGGGTGTAATCGACTCGCTGCGCGTGTCGGATATCGAGAGCCGCATCGAGTTATTGCGGTTGAGCTTGGCCGACAGCGACAGCGAGTTGGTCGTTGTCCAACCCGTTTTGAAATAGTCCTTGAACCAGTTGCCGTAGCTGACGAACGGCGTCTTGACGCGCAGACCGTTCTGATCGAGGCCGATACCGCGCTTCTCATCGTAGAACTGGTAGTAAGGCGTACCGTCCATCTTGGGACCCCACGATGTAGCGTCGGTGGTCGTAACCTCGTTGCCGTCGACCGGCTCGCCGTAATGGAACGTATCGTGTCCTTTGGTACCGCCCTGGCCATAGACGTACTGCAAATCAGGCGACGTATTGACGACCTCGGCGACGAAATCCGACGAGAAGGTCACGCTGACGTTGCCGTCCTCCTTGTCACCCGACTTGGTGGTGATGACTATAGCACCGTTGGCGGCCTCCGAACCGTAGAGAGCCGTGGCCGCAGGGCCCTTCAACACCGTGATGTTGTCAATATCGTCGGGGTTGATGTCGCCCGTACCGTTGCCGTAGTCGATGGCATACGCCGACTCGCCCATGCCCGACGAGGTGTTGAACATCGGCACGCCGTCGATGACGAACAGCGCTCCGTTGTTGCTCAGGTCGAGCGATGACTCGCCGCGAAGCGTGACGCGCATCGAACCGCCCGCGCCGGCACCTGTCTGCTGCAATGTCAGTCCGGCAACCTGTCCCGTCAAACCCGAGAGCCAGTTGGTGGATGTCGCGGATGATGCGAGGACGTCACCGTCGACCTTGGAGGCGGCGTAGCCGAGCGATTTCTCGTCGCGTTTGAGGCCCAAAGCCGTGACGACGACCCCGTCGATGGCCTGCGCCTCGTCCACGAGTGTGATGTCGATGGTCGATTTGCTGCCCACGAAGACCTCCTGCGTCTTATAGCCGAGAAAGCTGAACGACAGCTCGTCGTTGGGACGCGCCTTGAGTGCATAGGAGCCGTCGGTACCCGTCACCGTACCCGTGAGCATGCCCTTGACGATAACACCCACACCGGACATCGGTTTGCCAGCCTCGTCGCGGACGATACCCGTTACGGTTACCGTCTTGTCCGACGATGCGGAGGGTTGCGAACGCTGTGCGGAGGGTGCCGGAGCAGCCGTACCGGACCCGGACTTCGCCGCCGAAGGTTTTGGCGGGAGTTGCGGTTTCGACAGGGCGTCGAAGGCGAAAGCCGTGTCGGCCGTCGCCAAAGCCAACGTTGCCAACACGCCGGCTGTAAAGCGGCGGAATGAGGAGCAGCGTTTTCGTAAAGTCGAGTGCAGAGCCTGACTTACTCGGACTAAGCCAAGGCGAGAAAACGGCCGCCCAAAAATCGAATGATTTTTCGACTTGTCTAAATTTGCCATTCAATCAATTATTTCGGTTAATATTTTAAGTTGGAAATTTTCAGATATGCGAGCGCTTCGACACGCATAGCGCGAGGATGAACGAAAGGGCCGCGGCTGCGATCCAGAAGAGGGCTGCGGCCTCGAAATCGTAGCGAGCGACGCCGTCGACGACCGTTTTTCCCTCGTTGATGAGCCACCCGCTCACGATGTCCTGCAACCCCGCGCCGATGTAGCTGGCCATGCCGACGATGCCCAGCGCCGCGCCGGTTGCCTCGCGGGGTACGATGTCGATGGCCATCAAACCTCCGAGGAAGCAGATCAGCACGCCGATGGCCATACCGAAGAGCACCATGCTCAGCATGTTGACGAGTATGCCGTCGCCCGAATAGAGGAACAGACACAGCGCGACGGTATTCAGCACGCCGAAACCGAAGGCCAGCACATTGCGGCGTCCGTGAAACAGCGTATCGGACAACCAGCCCGAAAAGACCGTCCCGACGATGCCCAGCAGCGCGTTGACCGAAATGACCTGTGTGGCCAGAGCCAGCGAGTAGCCCTTGACCTCCTGCAAGAACAGCACGCCCCAACCGTTGACGGCATAGCGCGAGACATACATGAAGGCGCTCGACAGGGCCAGCACCCAGACGAAGGGATTGCGGATGACCGAACGCTGCAAGTCGGAGGTCGAACCGTGGTCATGGCTCTGTCCGGGCGACTCCTCGCCGGTCAGCACCTCGATCGGAGGCAATCCTTTGGATTCAGGGGTGTCGTGAAGCAGGAAGACGATCACCGCTACGCCCAACACGCCCGCCACCGACGAGCCGACGAAGCCCCATTGCCAGCCGAAGATGCCGACGACGGCCCCGACAAAGAGGAACGACAGGAATTCGCCGAGGTTGTGGCTGGCGCTGAAAAAACCGTAGTAAGTGCCGCGTTTGCTCAGGGGATACCACCTCGACAGCGCGATGATCGCAGGCGGTGCGCCCATCGATTGCGCCCATCCGTTGACGCCCCACATCACGGCGAAGGCGACGAACAGCGTCATGTTGCCCGCCAAGCCCGCGCCGCCCGCGAATCCCAGCACCCCGACCAGCAGGTTGGCGACGGCCGAGACGCACAGTCCGGCCGCCATGAAGCGCTTGATGTTGCTGTGGTCGGAGAGAAAGCCGTTGACGAATTTGCCGATGGCATAGGCGAACAGCAGCGCCGAACCGATGATACCCAGCTGCGTGGCGTCGAGCGCCCCGCTTTCGAGAATCGGTTTCTTGACCACGTTGAGACTCGTGCGGCAGACGTAATAGAGACTGTAACCGACCGTACCGGCGATGAAACTCTGGAAGCGGAGTTTCCGATACAGTTTCATGCGCGCCGCGTCGTCTCCCGCGAAGGGTGCCGACGGCGCGCTTTTTCGAAAGAAAGAGAGAGGGTTCATTCGGTTGTTTACACTAGGTGTTTCGGAATTCAAAATTGTCCCATAAAACGACATAAATAACGGTATCGTTCGGGAAAGTAGTCGTGCAGGAGACTTAATCTGTTCAAAATAAGCGATATGATATTCTGTTCCGTCCGTAAAATAGTAGATGGAATTCCGATTTGTCGTGCGATACGCTCGCGACTTTTTGTCCGAACTCCGGTCGGTCCCTTGTTTGGCAAGCCTGCGGAAACGAAGGCGGGAATCTACTTTATTCGAAGCCGGCCGAAAGAGGAATCCGCTGCCTTCTAATATTTTGCAACGTAACAAGAACTCTATTTTTCTCTTGAGATTGAATTCGAAGCGCTTTATGGAATAAATTTGCAAACTGATAAATTGATAAACCCCGCTATCCCTGATCGTTCCATCCGGCATGATTTCGAAAAAGAACCGGACTTCGACCCAAATCTCACCCGCAATGAAAAAGTTACTTGCATCCTTATTCTTTGTCTTCGCGACGTTGTTCACGTATGGACAGCAGTTTCATGTAGCATCCTATAATATCCGGTATGCGAACCCGGCCGATGAGCAACGAGGCAATGGGTGGAGCCAGCGATGTCCGGTCATCTGCAATCAGATCGCCTACGAATCGTTCGACCTGGTCGGCATGCAGGAGGTTCTTAAATCCCAGTTCGACGACTTGTCGAACCGTTTGTCTCGTGACTACGGTTGTATCGGAGTCGGCCGCAACGACGGCAAAACGTCCGGCGAGTACGCTCCGATATTCTATAAAAAAGATCGCTTCATCTTGCTGGATTCCGGCTGTTTCTGGTTGTCGGAAACTCCCGATAAGCCGAGCGTGGGATGGGATGCGAAATATCCGCGTATTTGCAGTTGGGCACAATTGCAGGACCGAAACACCGGAAATACCCTGTACTTCCTGAATACGCATTTCGATCACGTCGGAAAGCAGGCTCGGAAGGAGAGCGCCTGCATGATCGTGAAGTGGATCCGCAGGCATTCGGACTGCGGAGAGACGATTCTGGTCGGAGACTTCAATGTGGATCAACGCAGCGAAAGCTACCGGGAACTCGTAAAGACTGGATTCCTGACGGACTCTTTCGAAGCGGCACCCATTCGCATGGCTGCCACCGGAACGGTCAACGGATTCGACCCGCAGAGATGGACCGGCCAGCGTATCGACCACGTTCTGGTCACTCGAGGCATCGAAGTCCTCCGCTACGGTTTGCTAACGAACCCCTATTGGTCGGTGGACTGCGCGGGAAATCGGGAAGCCCGCCTGCCGTCGGACCACTATCCCGTCAGCGTATACCTAACGATTCCGTAACTCACATCCGGTTTCCACGAGAAATTCACGGCAGATGTTCCGATCGACAATCCCCTATGAACTTTTAACGATATCATGAAAATATGAAAAATGCCATTACAACTCTTTTGACACTCCTCGTGCTGGTTTCGTGCAGGCCTCATCGTACCGGCTCGGGGATGATGTTCGAAACAGATTGTCCAAAAGTAAACGAAGCGTGGGAATTGGCCGTGAAGACGGTCCGTTACAATATTCGCGACAGCATTCTGGCGGCAGGTGCCGACTATGGCGGAGAGTGGACCCGCGATGTGGCCATCAATACATGGAACGGGACGGATCTGTTCATCCCCGAGGTGATGGAACGCTCCCTGTGGCATGTAACCGACGGGCGACGAACCGTCGGACATCAATATTGGGATAAGATCATTTGGGTGCAGGGAGCCTATTATCACTATCTGCTTACCCGCGATACGAATTTCCTGAAAGAAGCCTATATCTGCTCGCGCAATACGATGAAACAGCTCGAGACGGTGGCTTACGATCCGAGCTACGGCCTGTTCACGGGACCCTCGGTGTTCAACGACGGCATATCGGCATTCGAAGAACCCATTTACGATGCATCCAAACCGGACCTTTCGGGCGTCATGCGGCATAATACGCAGAATATAAAGTGTCTGAGCACGAACTGTGTTTATTATATGGCGTATCGGGCTTTGAACGAGATGCACCGGATATTAGGAGAAACCGAGCATGTCGAGTATGCAGGCAAAGCTGAAACATTGAAGGAAAATATCCGCCGAAATTTCTTCAGTCCGCGGGGAAAACTCTATTATGCTATCGACGAGCAAGGCGGAGTTCATAAGCATCAGGAGGCATTGGGAAATGCCTTTGCCATTCTCTCCGGTATCGTAACCCCTCTGGAAGGACACTTGACGCTGATTCGAAACGAAACGACCGAGTACGGAGTCCCTTCGATCACGCCGACATTCAAGCGATTTTCCAAAGAGCGTCCCGGACGGCACAACCGTTTGATCTGGCCCTTCGTCAATGCCTTTTATGCAGAAGCCGCCTTGGTGACCGGTGACTGGGATATTTTCGAACACGAATTCAGGGCGATGGCGGCCTTGGCGTTGGATGAAGATAAGGGAAATTACAATTTCTATGAGATATTCGATCCCGAAACAGGGAAACCGGAAGGTGGAAATCAGGCCGGCCGCGCCGTATGGCACTCCCGCCGCCACCAGACTTGGTCGGCGACAGGATACATGACTATGGTCTGTCAGGGTATCTGCGGCCTTCGTCCAAATCCGGACGGCATAGAGATACGGCCCTATCTGCCGAGAGGAATCAATCGGCTGTCTATCAAAGGACTAAAATTCGGGAAGATGACACTCGACATCGACTTGCAGGGACAAGGTTACCGAATCGTCGATTTCCGGGTCGACGGCCGGAAATCCGCGAATCATTTCATCGCGGCGGACGAGACAGGACGGCGACACATCGAGATCCGGTTAGATCGGCCTCGATTCCCGTGATCGCGCCAACCCTACACGCGTCTGCCCGAAAGCGGTACGGAGAATCCTCCGCACCGCTTTTTCTTTGCCCGAAGGTAAAGAACGCTCATACGGCCGTTCGATTCTGAAATATCCCGCAGCATTCCCTTTTCCCGTTCGGATCACTTGCTCGTGCCGACACGTTCTCCGCCGATCTTTCGCACCCGGATTTCGAAATCATCGCGTGAGACGAGTGCGCAATTGCGCACTTTTGTGCGATAATTATATACGGTAGAGATCGAGCAGCGCAGGAACGAAGCGATCTTGGCACTATCGGTAATACCCAGCCGCAGTAACGCGTAAATGCGAAGTTCCCTGTTCAAAAGATGCCCGGATTTGGGAACGATCTGTTCATCTTTTTTCAACAGGGCATTGAAATCGGAGACGAAATTGGGATACATCCCCAAAAATATGTTGTCGAAATGGGTATACAGTTCGTCTATTTCATGTTCGATCAACCGGTTCGATTTCAATTGCTTGAAAAGTTCCTCCATTTGCCGGTTTACAGCCAGCCTGTTCAACGATTTACGGTAGGTTTCGAATTTGTCGATGTAGTTCGAATGCAGGTCGAAGAATTGAGTGATATACTGTTCCTTGACCATATTCGATTCGGTAAGCAGACTATTCGTTTCGATGATTTCCCGGTTTTGCTCCGTCAGTCGGACATTGCTCTCGGAGAGTCGCTCCTTGATCTTGGATATATTTTTCATCTGTTTGAGGATCTGAGCGATAAGCAAAATAAGAGATAGGGACAACAAACTGATGAGTAGTAGCGACCACTGAAGGTTGTGTTTTGCAGCGGCCTCTTTATCGCGAAATGCGGCGTTGACCATCGTATAAAACTCCGCCATTTGCGTGGTACGAACCTGCGCACCGCCGAATACGGCATCCTCGATGGCAGACTGGGCATATTTGAAAGCCCGTTTCTCATCGCCTGCGTCGAAATAGATAAGTGCTAGATTTTGAAGGGCGGAGGTCTCCTTGATAGCGCACCGGATGTCCGTTATGGCAGAAATCGTGTAGTATTTCTTGGCCAGATCGAGTCGGTTCATCCGTTGGTAGAGTTTGGCCAGCTGATGATTCGAACTGGCATAATCGGGAGTGTCTCTCGGCGTTTGAGCGAGAAGGTCCGCAAGTATCCTTTCGGCAAGAGCGTAGTTCGATGGATCGCCGCTGTTCATAAGCTGTGTCACGCGATTCGAACGATACGTTCTGGATCGGGGAGCAGCTGTTTTCATTAGCGAATCGCGTAGCGCCGTCTTGATATCATGGTATTTGTTCGAGCTGGCCAGACCGTAATGGTCGTAAAATTGGATGCAGACTTCGTAATACCTGCTGAGCATCTCTTCGGGGAGCTGCGAAGGATCGATCGATTTCAGAACCGCCTGGGAGTCGATATACCGGCCGGAGAAAGAGTATAACGGCGCCAGTTGCAGCAGCGATTGATATATTTTTCGAGAGGATTTGAGTTCGCGAGCGATTTCGAGATTCCGCTCGACGTAGCGCACCGCCGAATCGAGGATGTATTTTCGGTACTCCTCATAGAGTTTCAGATTTATATCGTACTCATGTTCTGCGGAGAGCGAATCCGCTCGAAGCATCCGTTTTGCCTCTTCGATCGTTCGGTCTTTTTCCCGGATGAATGATACCTTGTTGTCGATAGCATGATCCAGGCAATCGGTCAGTTCGTCCGGCTTTTCACCGTAACAACCTGAAAGTCCGGATAAACATATCAGCAAAACTACGTGAAAGAATCTTGTTTGTGCTGACGACATACCGAGCTTCATATCTTAGGAGTTTATATTTGATGTCATCAGTATTTCATTAAAATCAGGACACTGATGAACTGATTTGACAAATCTACTGCAATATCTGAAAGATGTTTTAGTACCTGGTAGGGGCTCTTCTCAATTATACAAATTCAATATGCTTTGACAAATTTACTAACTTCAATGAGAATAATCGTATCTGATATAAGATTTATGTAGTTTATAAAGACGGTTCCCGACAATCAATCTATTTAAAACTTGATTTAAAGGCTTCATAAATCTCATCAAGTGAATAACCGGGTATGGGAGACCTCCAGAAAGAGTTACTGTGCCCACCTCCTTCACCATCTTCGGAAGGATAAACGATAACCGGAGGAATCATCACACTCGTCGAATCACGGGCCTCCATTCCATCGAGATCGATCAACCGGATCGGATTGTTCCCGCAGAAAACATACGGACTATGGTATTGCTGCAAGGGATCTTGCGAGAGCCACCGTCCTCGTTCTCGGTCGTACATTCGGGCGCCGTAGTCCGAGAACGGCAGGCCTGCGAACGATTGATCCTCCTTTCCGTTGAAGCGGTCGCGGTTATCCGAAACAGGCAGCGACGCGGTATCCCACCGTTTGCCGAACGGTTGGTAGTCGTTGCGTTCGAGCACGTTATCCTTGTCTGTCGCCACGACACGCACGCTTCCTAAATGATCCGTCAGGGAATAACGCACCTCGGTGTCGTTGCCGCTTGTTGCTACGATCCGCCCGCCGCTGAACGCTGCACTTTCCAATCCAATTGTATTGGCATGCTTCTCATATACCAAAGAACCCCAATAGTACAAGCCGTTCTCTTCGGTGTCCGTCACCGAAAGTTTCGTACCGTCTGCAAGGTACGAATATTTCGCGACAATCGTATGTTATCTACATCGAATAATATTCTTTATTCCACTTAGTCTTCGATTAGTATGAACAAAGAGGAGCGAAAATATTTTCGCTCCTCAATATAGTCTCTCAATATGCAAATAAGCCCTTAAGAATTTTAAGTTTATGTCATATAGTCAATCGATATTTCGTAATTGACCTCATTAACATTGATATCAATTAGCTACGAACTATGATAAGAAATGCGAAAAAATCATGAAAATATTAGGAGCATCATTCATTGTATAAACTTTGATCTCTATAATATTCTACAAGTGTGAATGTATTCTTTGCAGCATCATATTCATAGGTTATATCAGTATATCCCTCTGTCCAAGAATGCAATGCATACGGATTTTTATTCTTCCAATAAGAAAATTCTTTAAAGTGATTTGTAGAATTTACCAATTTTGTCTTTTCGTAATCTCCCAGCAGAAAAATATAGTGCCCGTAATAATGAATATACGCAATCTTATCGTTATTGTTTCCTATGATTGCTGATTTACCTTCTAATGGTATAGGCGTAACTTTAATATTAAATCTATGTCCACTTAGTTGCTTAATACTGATAGATATATACCAATTAATAGAATATTCAGTACAGTATTCTTGTTCATATGCTATAAAATCTCGAATAATTGTTTTAAAACTATTATCATAAATTTGAAACTGTTCAATAGTCCGATGGGCAGAAATATACGGCTGTGTATTTCCCGTTATCGCACAAGCAATAGATAGAATATAACAACACAATAAAGATTTCATAAACTTAATTTCTAATTAATCCATAACCAATCTTGGCTCTTCATATGGTATACAATCTCATAAGTCTGTTTCTCTTTATTATATACATGTAAAAAATTGTTTTGAAAATGCACGTTCCGGCCGTTTACGAATTTTTAAATATGCGTCGTTGTTATGATTATGAGTAATGAAGAGCACTTACAAATGATAATTTTCGATCAATTTATCTTGAAAATTTCGATTTTGTCCGAATTCTTGTTCTAATAAGGGCTCCACTTCCTCAAAACCTGTTCCTCTAATATTAAAAGCGTCTTTAAATGCCGGTATGTATCTGTCAATACACCCTATCAATTTTATTGCTGGATATTCACATAAGTAAATTCCCCAATTCGGATTTGCTCCAAAAATATAAAAATTCGATAAAATCAATCCAAAATGAGGATCGAATGTAGTTTCTAATCTTCTAAATGCATCAAAGCCTTCGCAAGTTTTTATTACTCCTTTAAATGGACTATCACTTGCATATTGGTTATCAATATGTTCAAGCAAACATATATACTCTTCCCCGATAGTATTTAATACACTCGAAAATTTTATATATTCATTTTTATTGTCCACGAACGCTCCTCCCGATGTAATTAAGAACTTAAACTCCCTATTCACAAAAATCTGAAACGGAAGATGCGTCTTGGTGTATTTGTCTGCTATATGGAAAACTGCTTGAATATTCTCACAGAAATTTTTCATGTTCATTCAATATTAATACCGGTTTCTACTCTAATTTTAAAAAGCTGTCCTTGCTTATTTATGTGAATTGTTGGTACCCCTGTCGTGGAAGAAGAATATTTAGTTATAATAGTACCATCAGGTAATCGAAAACTATTTTTTCCTATTCGCTGTCCTCCTTGTGAAATGGATTGAAAAATTTCATCTATATTGCCTATTACACGACCTTGTCTAACTCCACCTTTTAATCGCTTCAATTCTTTTGCAGCAGAAATCAAATCGTCTGCATTTTTATATATTTGTTTTTTTGTGGATTTTGTAATATTCCCTGAAGACCTAAATAATTTTGATATACCCCACGAGATTGCAATTGAACTCCACAGATTCATTCCCGTGACTAAATTATTATTGAATGTCGAATTTACATGACCGGTCGCATTATTCCACATTTCACCCCATTCAGCAGCAGACCACATAAAGAGTAATACCGCATTAGACAACGGGTTATTTCTATAAGTAGTAACTGTTATGGGGTCAATATCAATAACTTGTACTGAGTCTGTTTTGTGTACAGCCATTCCTGACGGGTCAATGTAGCGGATTGGATTATTTCCACAAAAACCATACTGCGTACTACTGAAATAGTCCTCGGATTTGGGATCTTGCGAGAGCCATCGTCCTCTTTCTCGGTCGTACATTCGGGCTCCGTAGTCCGAGAACGGCAAGCCTGCGAACGCCTGATCCTCCTTGCCGTTGAACCGGTCGCGGTTGTCCGAAATTGGCAGCGATGCAGAGTCCCAGCGTTTTCCGAAAGGATAGTAGTCGTTGCGTTCGAGGACGTTGTTTTGGTCTGTCGCCACGACGCGCACACTGCCCAGATGATCCGTCACGAAATAACGAACCTCGGTTTCATCGTCGACCGTCCCCACGATCCGCCCGCCGCCGAACCGCGTACTCTCGAATACGCGGTCGCCTCCGGCATCCGCACGGTAGTATGTAAAAGAACCCCGATACGCAAAACCGCAGTCGTCGGCATTCACCGCAGTGAGTTTCGTACCGTCTACAAGATAACAATAATTTATGACATTCGCATCGTTGTCCGAGGTATATTCAAGCAAATTCAGACAATTATATGACATATCCAGTCCTCGCTCCCAGTCTTTTGTAACGTTACCGTTCGCATCGTATTGATGCAGTTGAACGGTTAGGGGAAAAACGATCCCTTTCTTGGGGACAATAATCTCTCCGATACCTACGTCCTCCCGTTCGAAGACTGTTCCCGGACAATACGAAACAAGTCGATTCCCCGAATAATTATAGCTGCTGTTCGATACACAGGCGCCATTCTCATAACGAATAAAAGTTTGAAGGTTTCCGTTACGGTCATAGGAAAGACAGCGTTCCACATTCTGCCGTGTCTTCTCGTTGTTTACATACTGGTCGGTATTCGTCAGCTGCGAGAGGTCGTCATAGGTGAAGTTATAGCGGTTCTGCGGGCCGTTGCCTGTCGGGTCGCCCTTGTGCTGCCACTGCCAAGAGGTGATGTTGCCCGTATAGGATGGCGAAACATCATCTATGCGTCCCCACTTATTATAGTAGTCCAAAGACATATCGAACAGTTCGCTGTTCTTCTCCGTAAACCAGCCCTGAATATTGTATTCCATCGTCTCGTGAATGGCGTGCGTTCCTGTACCATAGGTCTTTCCAGAGAGCTGACCGACAGCATCGTAGCTGTAAGCCACCACGGCCAATTCGCCGCCGTTCACCTGTGTCGTCTCGCTTAATAACCGCCCGCGATCGTCGTAGGTGAAGG
>OLPH01001137.1_pt1 | contig 28125 bp, 18 predicted proteins | sample 1672951 | NCBI WGS metagenome assembly OLPH01 (sample SAMEA3136740, study PRJEB25190) | human gut metagenome | reverse complement strand
ATATAGCTGTCTTCGGGCTTGCGGAACTGCTGCTGGCGCAGGAAGCAGCCGATTTCGTCGAGGAGCTGCGTGCTGTCGTCGTCGATGACTTCGCCTTTTTCATTGAAAACCATCGTGGGGGAGGTGTAGTCTTCCGGCTTCAGCGCGGGGTCCAGCGGCACATCGGCAAAGCTGGTGTGGTCGAGCTCCTGGCCGGGGTTGAAGCTCACGAAATCGAAACCGCGGGAATAGCCGTACTTGGGCAGGCGCATGGGCGGGGTGTCGTAGACGAGGGCCGTCTGCATGTTCTTGCCCCACATGATGTCGGCGACGGTGGTGTCGTCAGGAGCGAGAGGCTGCCAGCCGCCGTAAGGCAGGGTGAAGCGGCCGGTCATGAGGGCGCGGCGCACGGGCACCGTGGGCAGGCCTTCACTGTAGGCGTTTTCGAAGAGGAAGCCCTGACGGGCGAGGCGATCGATATTGGGGGTCTTCACAACCTTGTTGCCGTAGCAGCCAAGATAGTTGAACTGGAGCGTGTCGAGCATGATCAGCACGACGTTCTTGATCTTGCGGTCTTCTTTCATGGCGGTTCCTTCCGTAGAGAGGGTTGGAGGGTCGCTGTGCGACCTTGTTCTTGCATCCAGATTATTGTTGATTTTTTAAATGAATTTTGAATTTTGAATAATAAGGAGAATTATCAGACAGATAACTGGCAGTATAGAATATGGCATCCCCCGGCAAATCTTTAGAAAATCGTCCTCCTTGGATTATGAATTTCTGAAACTCATCCCAACCTTTAATAGTTTTAACAGTGCCTTCACCTTCTCCGTTATACACTACAACATTTATTTCCGCTTCTTTGAGAATTTTTTTTTGCTCAAGACTAAAGTCTAATTCCCCATTTATGACTTTTGCCTGTAAAGCCACTTGTAACGCAACTCTTAACTTATCATAACTTTCAAAAGATTCCATAGAAATTAGAGCCATCCTTCCATAAGTAATAGAACTAATATATACCGGATCGTATCTACCTATATTATTTATTTCATCATGATTTAAAAGCAGATTTCCATCAATAGGAAGATCCATGTCAACTGTATAATTCCGTTGTATTATTTTCGCAAACAATCCAGTTTTTCTTCTGATTTTTCCTTTATCAACACTAATATCAATATCAAGAATACGTGCAATATTCACATTTGCCCCAAAAGCTAATTTAAGCTCTTCAAAATAAGTAAATTGTCGCATATTATAGCTAAAAGAGCCTAATTGTTTACCTTCCATTCCTTCTTTATTCATTATGTTCTGTAAAGATTGCCTTTGTGCTGACAGACTTGGTTTCATGATTATGTCTGTCACCCAACGGGCAGGAAAAGAATAGGATATTGTTATTGGATCAACAGGTTTTAAAACAGGAACAAAACGTTGTTTTTCAATAGAACCTCCCTGAAGAATTGAACCTAAATAAATATATCTCATTAACTCTTGAGTCGGAACATGTTCATTTGTTTCATAAATTAACGTATGCCCTTTTCCATCACTCCACACACTGTCCTTTAATAATTCAGAAGAACGAGTAATAGAAATATTACTAAAATGTGAAAAACTTTCAGGGCTCTCCATTGAAATATCTATAACTTTTTGGGGATATTTTGAAACGGGAACTGAATTAGACATTTCTTCCAATTCGTTATCGGAACACGAAGAAAAAAAAGCAATAAAAAAAACAGATAGATATAAACACTTTTTCATAATACTTATAATTTAAATTTACAATAGGTATGTTAAAAATCAAATGTACCACTTCTAAATGCGCTACGAGAAGGTCTATAATAATCCTCACCAAGAGTTTGAGGTTGTACAAATTCTTGCTTAAAAATTTCCTGGGGATTGCCTGTTATTAAATCTGCATCATTGGGATATATATTAAAATAGCATTCAGGTTTTGCTTTTTGATTATATGGACCTTCCCCCTCAAAGGTAAATTTATAAAACCCTACTGCGTCTCCATCCTTTTTTACATCAATATAATTTACATTTCCAGTATTTACTTTTTTAAACCGCAACCCTTTCAATGATGAATATCCCTCCTCTATAAAACATTCATTCAAATAGACTTGTTTTTTACAAGTAAAAGGTAATTCAAATTTACCTCCTTCAGCTGGTAGGAAAAAAGGATTCTGTTCCGAATGGATTTTATACACAAATGTCAACTTCCCTTTATCTATAATTAGGGGAATTTTTTCTACTTTTATACCATTAATAGTAGAGTAAGAAATCTGTAGATCAACATTCAAAATTTTATCTTCCTTATTAATATTTGAGGTTATATTTAATACAACTTGATCACCCTTTATTTTTGTCTCTATATCAGAAAAAAGAGTTTTATCAAATTCTATCGAAACATCCTTGGGAATAATCGGAACCTCTGAATCTAAAATATCATCTATCAATGTTTTTTGAATAATTGTAAAAGTAATAGTACGTTTCTCCCCCAAACAACTAAATGGTTTAGATACGTTCTCACTTGGCAGCAACTGATATTTAAAAATTTTATTATTTTCTTCTTTTTCACAGGAAAATAATGCTAAGGAAACGAACAGAAGAATGAATATTTTTTTCATATTAATACTATTTAGTTTTTGCAAATTAAAGAATTTTTCCTGTACAATAAAATACCAATTAATTGGTATTTTATCACAAATAACCATTCAATTTCATTATTATGCCCAAAGCATGAAAATAAAAGTATAACATACAAGAGCTGTAAACAAATCCACTATCAAAACAATAAAATAAATCGTTTTTGCATCTTTGCGATATGCATTTATGCAAAATCATACAAATTTCTTTATCAGTAAAATACCCATTAATTAGTATTTCATTGACAAAATGAAATGTACTTTAAAAGCCCAAAGTTATATTCAATTCATAACCTAAATGCCTATCCAATATAAAAATAATGCGTTTAGCACCAAGATACAAACATAATAACACAAAATCAAGCTCTAAAGGAATGTATTACTATTATAAAAGACAGAATTATTCGGGAGATTCCCTACTCTAAAAAAGTTAAAGAAAGAAAATGATTCAAATAAATATTAGTATAACAATATCACCAACAACACAATATCCCCTTTTCAAATTATACAATAAATAATAGCTAAGCAACCAAAGACAGTGCAAAGCCAAATAAGTAATAAAAGAACAAAGTATTAAATAAAGCCAAAACACCCAATTTTACTTTTTAGGGTGTAAAATTGGGTGTTTTTCTTGTAAATTACTGATTTTCAGCATTTATTGCGGAGAGACAGGGATTCGAACCCCGGGTACCTCGCAGTACAACGGTTTTCAAGACCGCCGCAATCGACCACTCTGCCACCTCTCCAAGACTCCTTTTCAGAAGTACTTTCTGTTGAAAGCGCTGCAAAGGTACGACTTTATTTTAAATAAGCAAATAGTTTACCAGTTTTTTTGCTATAAAATTTTCAAATCGTATTTTTGCATACGAATAATAAACGAAAGAAATAAATCATGATATACCCTCAGAATTTCGAACAGAAAATAGGTTTCGATTCCATCCGTCATTTACTAAAAGAGAAATGTCTCAGCACATTAGGTCAAGAAAGAGTAGATGAAATGAACTTCTCAGAATCCTTTAAGGATATTAATGAATGGCTGGAACAGGTGATGGAATTCATACGCATCATACAAGAGGAAGACAGTTTTCCCGACCAATATTTTTTTGATGTACGCCCATCACTAAAACGTATCCGCGTAGAAGGTATGTATTTGGATGAGCAAGAACTGTTTGATTTACGCCGTTCTTTAGAAACAATTCGTGATATCATCCATTTTCTGACACTGACCTCGAATGACGAAGAACAAGAAAAAGAAAACTCCCCCTACCCTGCCCTACAAAAACTGGCAGGAGATATTATCGTGTTTCCTCAACTCATTACGCGTATAAACAACATCTTAGACAAATTCGGAAAAATCAAAGACAACGCTTCTTCCGAATTATTACGCATCCGCAGAGAGCTGGCCTCGACAGCCGGAAGCATATCACGCAGTTTGAATGCAATTCTACGCAACGCTCAAGCAGAAGGTTATGTTGATAAAGATGTAACTCCTACCATGCGTGACGGAAGACTCGTCATCCCTGTCGCACCGGGATTAAAACGGAAAATCAAGGGAATTGTACACGATGAATCATCCACCGGCAAAACAGTTTTCATAGAACCGGCCGAAGTAGTGGAAGCAAACAATAGAATACGGGAATTGGAAGGAGAAGAACGCCGGGAAATCATCCGTATCCTGACAGATTTCTCTATCATAATCCGCCCACAGGTCCCCGCCATCCTCCAGTCATACGAGTTTTTGGCAGAAATTGATTTCATCCGTGCCAAAGCCCATTTTTCCATTCAGACGAACGCCACCAAACCATCATTGGAAGACAAACAGATTTTGGACTGGACCATGGCCATACACCCACTATTGCAACTCTCGCTGGCCAAGCATAATAAAAAGGTTGTTCCTCTAGATATAGAACTAACTAAAAATCAACGCATTCTAATTATATCCGGACCGAATGCCGGAGGTAAATCCGTTTGTCTGAAGACTGTGGGATTACTACAATATATGTTACAATGTGGTATGCCGGTTCCGATGCATGAACGTAGCCATGCCGGATTATTCGGCAGTATCTTTATAGACATAGGTGACGAACAAAGTATCGAAGACGATCTGAGTACCTACTCCTCACACCTTACCAACATGAAAACAATGATGAAAAGCTGTAACGAACGCAGCCTTATCCTCATTGATGAATTCGGCGGAGGTACAGAACCACAAATTGGAGGAGCCATAGCTGAAGCTGTGTTGAAACGTTTCAATGAAAAGGGCACATTCGGCGTTATCACCACTCATTATCAAAATTTGAAACATTTTGCCGAAGATCACGAAGGAGTGGTTAATGGTGCCATGTTATATGACAGGCATTTAATGCAAGCTTTATTCCAATTACAAATAGGAAATCCGGGAAGTTCATTTGCAGTAGAAATAGCTAGGAAAATAGGTTTACCGGAAGAAGTTATAGCCGACGCATCCGAAATTGTAGGGAGTGAATATATCAATGCTGATAAATATCTACAAGATATCGTACGTGACAAACGTTATTGGGAAACTAAGCGTCAGAACATCCGCAAACGAGAAAAACAGATGGAAGAAACCATCGCCAAATACGAAGAAGAACTACAGGAACTGGAGAAAAGTCGTAAAGAGATTTTGCGAAAGGCCAAAGAAGATGCGGAAAAATTGATACAGGAATCAAATGCCCGAATTGAAAATACCATCCGTATCATCAAGGAAGCACAAGCCGACAAAGAACGTACACAATCGGCACGTCAGGAACTGACTGATTTTAAAAATCAGATAGAAGATATCGAGAAAAAGAACAAGGAAGATGAAATCATCCGGAAAATGGAAAAACTCCGTGAAAAACAAGAGCGGAAAAAAAACAAAAAGGATAAAGCCAAGACGGAATCTTCCCAACTGTCAATGCCCAAAGAACAGCCTATCACTGTAGGTAGCACTGTAAAGATCAAAGGTCAATCCAGTGTCGGAGAAGTACTAGGAATTAATGGCAAAAATGCAATAGTTATGTTCGGAATGATAAAAACCAATGTAAAACTGGATAAGCTGGAACGTAGCACACCAATACAGCCCACCCAGAAAACAATGGTAAAAAGTACCTTCGTCAGCAGTGAAACACAAGATCGGGTATATGAAAAGAAACTAAATTTCAAACAAGATATTGATGTACGCGGTATGCGTGGCGATGAAGCGATACAGGCAGTAACTTATTTTATCGATGATGCCATACTATTGGGAATAGACCGTGTACGTATCCTTCACGGAACAGGTACAGGCATACTGCGCACCCTGATTCGCAGCTATTTGGGAAGTGTTCCAGGAGTAGCACACTATCAAGACGAACACGTACAATTTGGTGGGGCAGGTATTACTGTAGTAGACTTAAAATAATATTTTAATAGAATAAGAGGCTGTTTTTAATTAATTTTCTCTATATTCGCACTAAAATTAGAGAAAATTAAAAGCAAAGGTGGCAGCGGGAACTTCTCATACAACTATAAGTATTAAGCTTAATGAGCAAGGGTTTCATGATATTTTCAATAAATATTATGTAACTCTATGCTTATTTGCCAATCAATATACAGAAAACCAAGAAACTTCAGCAGATATTGTACAAGATTCATTTGCCAAACTATGGCAAATAAGAGAAGATTTTTTTTATCTGCATCAGGTAAAAGCATTTTTATATACAGCTGTACGCAATAAAGCACTCAACGAACTGGAGCATTCAAAAGTAGTATATGAATACGCTCAAAATGTCATCGAAAAGAAAAAGGATTCCTTTTTTCACGATGCAATCGTTGAAGAGGAAACTTATCGTATCGTTTCTGAAGCCATAAATAAATTACCTGACCAAATGAAAGCCATTATGCAACTATCTCTGGAAGGGAAAAAAAACGCAGAAATAGCAGACAGACTAAACATATCTACAGAAACAGTCCATACATTAAAGAAAATAGCCTACAAGAAACTCAGAGAGAATTTGAAAGACTACTATTACTTCCTCTTGTTCTTTATATAAAAAGACATTAATTTGTTTTTTTTCAAAAAAAGTCGTTTTATTATTCACCCGAATTTCAAACAGACCTGTTTTATTATAAAAGAGATAAAAAACAGGTCAAAATATGATAAAACAAGATTTCTATATAGCCAACCTCATAGCAAGGTATCTGTCGGAAGAAATAACCCCGGAAGAAACAATAAAACTAACTGCTTGGAGAGAAGAATCTACAGCGCACGAGATTTTATTCAAGAAAATTTGTGATGAAGAAAACCAAAAGCAACATTTCCGGAAAAATACGGCATTCAATCCTTCATCCGGATGGAAAGAAGTGGAAAAGCGAATCAAAAGAAATAATAACAGAAGCAGATATATCAAAATAGTAAGTTATGCCGCAATCATTCTGTTACCTGTCCTTTTTGTAAGTATTTCCATGAAATTCACCTCGCCCGTTTCTCTTTCGGACAAACAGTTCATCGCACAATCCATTCTACCTGGGGAATCCCAAGCTATTCTGACATTGGAGGACGGCCAGACAATCCATATAAATAAAGAAACAGAGAGTCTGCTTGAGAAAATAGACGGAGCCCGAGTCCACATGGACTCTACAATGCTGAATTACCAAGTAACATCAAAAACAGCTAAAAAAAACAAGCCTGTATATAATAAAGTGGAAACTCCACGAGGTGGAGAATATGCTCTATTGTTAAGTGATGGAACAAAAGTGCATCTGAACGCAATGACCAGTCTCCGCTTTCCTGTGACATTTGATAACGGTCCACGCAAAGTGGAACTGGAAGGCGAGGCCTATTTTGAAGTCTGCAAAACAGGGCAACCATTTATAGTATGCACTCAAGGCATGCAAGTAGAAGTGTTGGGAACCACATTCAACATCTCTGCTTATCCACAGGAAGAGTATCAGACAACTTTGGTAAACGGTTCTGTCAAAGTAAATACAGAAACTGGAGAAAGCTGTATTTTAAAGCCTTCCCAGCAAGCTACCATCAGCCTCGGAAACAGCAGCATACAGATACGCATGGTAGATGCCGGATTTTATACTTCATGGATAAAAGGAAAAATTCATTTCAAAGACCAGCGATTGGAAGATATCATGAAAATACTATCACGCTGGTATGACATGGAAGTAATTTTTGCCAATGAGAAAATAAAAGACCTACGCTTTGGATGCAATGTAGATCGGTATTCGGAAATCACTCCATTTGTACGTTTGTTGGAAGAGACTCAAAAAGTACACGTAAAAGTCAATAACAAAACAATCACATTCTATAACTAATAAAAATGATGTATTATGGACAAAAAACACAACTACACCAATCACGGTAAAAGTAGTAAACGTTTGTGGATTACGTTCCTATTTTTCTGTATCATTACCACAGGTTTTATGCAGGCTGCCAACAAAGTGTTTGCACAAGCCACTGTCACAGCCTCATTCAAGAATGCCACGTTGAGTGAAATTCTTTGGGAAATCCAAAGACAAACCGACTTTACTTTTGTATACAGCACCAATGATGTAAAACAAATAAAAGTCCAAAACCTAAATGTAAATAACGAAAAAATAGCCAATGTGCTTGATAAATGTCTTATGAATAGCGGTTTGACCTATTCAGTTCACAACGGCGTTATTGCTATCAAGCAAATTGAAGAAAAAGAGTCTGCTGTTCCTCAACAGAAAACAACATTAACCGGTACAGTACTGGATGAGACGGGAGAACCTATTATTGGAGCGAATATCTTAGTCAAAGGTACTACGAATGGAACTACTACAGATTTGGACGGGCACTTCTCATTAGATGTAGACCGTATACCTGCCACTTTGATTATCTCCTATATAGGTTATGGCAAGCAGGAAATTAAAGCCACTGCCGGAAAGATACTGAAAGTAGTCATGGCTCCTGATAATAATGTTATGGAAGAAGTGGTTGTTACCGGTTATGGTACTTTCAAGAAATCAGCATACGCAGGTTCTGCTTCTACTGTGAAGGCTGATAAAATGAAAGATATTCCGGCTGTTTCATTCAAAGATTTACTACAAGGTAATGCACCCGGGGTACAATTCAGTTCATCGTCAGGTCAACCAGGAGCTTCTTCCTCTTTGAATATTCGCGGTATGGGATCTTTTAATGCCAGTAATTCTCCATTATACGTAATTGACGGAATTCCTATGCGTTCAGGTTCTATCAATACGATGAGTTCAGATGCAGGTCTTGACATTATGTCAACTATCAATAGCTCTGATATTGAAAACATAACAATCATTAAAGATGCCGCTGCCGCCTCTCTCTACGGTTCACGTGCTGCCAATGGTGTAGTACTTATTACTACTAAAAAAGGTAAAAGTGGAAAGCCACAAATTTCATTCAAAGCAGATTGGGGTAGTTCTGATTTCGCAATGGATTATCGTCCTGTTATGGGGGGAGAAGAACGCCGCGAATATATTTATAACGGTCTAGTAGCCGGTGCGTTAAGAGACGGAAATAGTCACGACGAAGCCATAGCATATGCTAATGAAAATATTGACGATTATGCTCCTGTTCCTTGGTGTGGATATGTCGATTGGGATGATATCATGTTCAAAAAAGGAAATCACCAGACTTATGAAGCCTCCATTTCTGGTGGAACAGACAAATTCAAATATTATTCATCTATCTCTTACCTAAAACAAGAAGGTATTGCTATCAACTCCGGTTTAGAACGTATCAGCGGACGTTTAAATGTAGATTATCAAGCAACTGATAAATTAAAATTAGGGGCAAATATGTTATTTGCTACCGTTAATCAAGATGTATATGGTGAAGGTACCTCCTACACTTCTCCTTTCTATTCATCACGTAACGCTGTTGTCCCCTCAGACACACCATACAATGAAGATGGAAGCTGGAACCGCGATTTTATCCGCAACGGTGATCGTAATCCACTATTATCTGCAACTTACGACTATCAACGTGAATATGTTAATCGTGCTTTCAACACTATTTATGGCGAATATGAATTTATTAAAAACTTAAAATTCAAATCAACATTCAGCTATGACTACACCAACACTAAAGGCAAGGATTGGAGTGATCCCCGCACTTCCAATGGTGAGGATGTAAATGGCGGCATGAGCAAAAAATTCTACGAATACAAGAAAATGGTATGGGCAAACCAACTGAGTTATAAGTTTAATATAGCCAACGATCACCATTTTGACGCATTGGTAGGTTATGAAATTGATGACCAATATCGTGACTATCTGTCAGGGTATGCAACTAATTTCGCTACAGCAGACAAAGATGAAATAAGCAATGGTATGAAAACCGAATCCGTTGGTGGCAGCTCTACCAGAACCCGCATGGTATCTTATCTGACACGTGTAAACTATGACTATAAAAATAAATATTATCTAGGTGGTAGTTTCCGTACTGACGGTAGTTCCCGTTTGCATAAAGACAGCCGTTGGGGTAGTTTCTGGTCAGTATCTGCCGCATGGCGTATGATTGAAGAGGAATTCATGAATCCGGCCAAAGGTTGGCTGACCGATTTGAAAATACGCGCATCTTATGGTGTCAATGGCACACTTCCATCTGACTATTTCGGATATATGGGTTTGAGTAGTTTAACCAATGGTTATTTGGAACAACCGGGTATTATCCAATCACAAATCAAAAATACAGATTTAAAATGGGAAACTAATTACAACCTTAACTTAGGTCTGGATTTCAGTTTGTTCAATCGTATAAACGCAACTTTGGAATACTACACTCGTACTACTAAAAATTTGTTGATGGATCGTCCTATCTCTATGACAACAGGTTTCGGCAGCTATCTTATGAATATTGGTGAAGTAAAAAATAAGGGAGTGGAATTGGAAATCAGTTCGACCAATATAAAGACTAAAGATTTCTCTTGGAATACCACTTTCAACATCTCGCACAACAAAAATGAAATTGTGACATTGGATGGCATGCAAACAGAAATTATCAGTGGTACCCAAATACGGAAAGTAGGAAAATCATACCGTACATTTTATATGATAGAGTTCGCAGGGATCAATCCCGAAACAGGCGCTCCCCAATTCTATACCAATGATTTGGACGAAAACGGCAACTATATAAAAGAGATTACAGAAAAATATAGTGAAGCCAATGCTATTGTATTAGATAAGCATGCAGAGCCTAATGTTATCGGAGGTTTATCAAATACATTACGCTATAAATGGTTCGACTTAAACTTCATGTTCTCTTACCAATTTGGCGGTTATTCTTATGACAATTGGGCACAAAAAACAGAGCATGGTGGTAACGACCTAGAAGCAAATATACCAACCTATTATCGCGATAGTTGGAAACAACCTGGTGATATCACAAAATATGAACTATTTATTGAAAGTCCTGATGTAGCGATGAACAAATCCACTACTACTCGCAGGTTACACAGTTCTGACTTCATCCGCCTGAAAACATTAACTTTTGGAATAACTCTGCCCCAAGTATGGACACAAAAAATAGGAGTTAACAATGTACGTGTATATGCTTCCGCAAACAACCTTTGGACATGGGCTGCTTATGATTATTATGATCCTGAAGCTGTCAGTGGTGGTAGTGCCATCTGGGGAACTCCTCCTTTGAAGACTGTAACCTTTGGTCTAAGCGTTAATTTCTAACCCATTAAAAACTTGAATTATGAAAGTATTTAAATATTTATTTATCAGTTCCATTATGTTTGCCGTCACTTCGTGCGGAAATGACTGGCTAGATCTAGCCCCCTCCACACAAGTGGATACAGAAACCAGTATCAATGTTTTGTCAGATATTGAATTCACATTGAACGGAATCTACAGCACAATGCAAAGTTCAGATGCATACTCCGGCCGTCTGGTATATTATGGAGATGTAACTGGAGATGACATGCAGGCTGTAAGTTCAACGAAACGAACCGGTAATTATTACCGTTTCAATTTTACTAAAGACAATGGTCCCAGCAGTCATTGGTCATATCTGTACTCTATTATCCAGAACTGTAATCTGATTCTAATGAATGTTGATAAACTATCTATAGATGAAGATGAAACCGAATATAAAAATGATTTGAAAGGCCAGGCATTAGCCATCCGTGGTATGGCACTATTCGACCTGACACGTATTTTTGGTTATCCCTACCTAAAAGATAACGGAGCTTCATTAGGCGTGCCCATTGTGAAAGAGTTATCAACCATAGACAGTAAACCCGCACGAAATACAGTAGCCGAATGTTATACGGAAATTATTTCCGACCTCAAAAACAGTACAGAGCTGCTGAGCGGTGATTTTAATAAAGGAAAAGTAAACAGATGGGCTGCTATGACATTGTTGAGCCGAGTATATTTATATAAAGGAGAATACAATGAAGCATTGACCATGGCTGAAAATGCAATAAAGGGTGCAGAAAAAGAAGGCTACGCTCTTTGGACAAACGAAGAATATCCAACCGCATGGGGCAATGACGCATCAGCATCCAATCCTGGTGAAATATTATTCGAAATTGTCAATCTGACTACAGACAGTCCGGGCAAAGAAAGCATGGGATATCTGAACTCATACAACGGTTATGACGATATGTGTATTACTTGCTCTTTTTATCAATTATTAAAGAAAGATCCCAAAGACGTCCGGTTGAAAATCTTGAGTTTTGACAAAAAGTACTACGCATACGTCAATAAATACCAACCTCAGCAAGGAGAAAACATAACCGATGCCAATATTCCGCTTATACGCCTTTCAGAAGCCTATCTGAATGCTGCTGAAGCGGCCGTACAGACAGGAGATAATGCCAAAGCAGTGAAATATTTGAATTCCATAGTACAACGAGCTAATCCGGAAAATTCAGTGGAAGGAAAAACATTAACATTAGAAAATGTATTAGACGAACGTCGTAAAGAATTGGTAGCAGAAGGACATCGTATGTACGATGTTATCAGAAATGGAATGACTGTCAAACGAATCGATGTGAAAGACAGTGATATAAACAAAACCAAACATAATACTGCTTACATGGAATATGACTGGAATTTCCATAAAATTCTACTTCCTATTCCCAAAAAAGAAATGGACGCAAATCCTAATATGAAACAGAATCCAGGATATGTCGATTAAATAATTCAAATACCAAATCGATGACAAGCAAGACTAATTTTATCAACTACTTTCTTCTTGCATTTACCCTCGCCTTCATCAGTTCCGGCCTTAGTGCCGGAACTCTTGATTTCAAAGACAAGAAGAAAGACAAAGAGAAAAAAGAAGAATTAACAGCCGACGGTCCATACGTATTGTATCAGCCTGACGGCCAAATCAGAGTAATCAATGTAGATAAGAAAGGGAATATCATTGATACCACTTATACCACATTACCTCAAAACTTTACCCTGCATGTGACAGACCACAAAGGCAGGTTTCCATTTGATGTAAAACTACACCCGGTAAAACGTCCCGGATGGAATTATCCCCAGGCAGACAAAGTTTTTGTCATGTCCGACCCTCATGGAAGGCTGGACTGTGTAATCAGCCTGTTACAAGGCAATCATATCATCGATAAAGACTACAAATGGAGCTTCGGGAAAAACCATCTGATGATTATCGGTGATATTTTTGACAGAGGAAAAGATGTACCGCAAATCTTCTGGCTATTTTACAAACTGGAAGAGGAAGCAGCCAAAGCCGGAGGACACGTATCGTTCATACTGGGAAATCATGAACCGATGGTACTGGCCAATGACCTCCGATACACCAAAGAAAAATATAAAATATTGGCTGAAAAACTAAAGATGGAATACCCCCGGCTATTCGGTCCCGATACCGAACTGGGCAGATGGTTGGGAACCCGTAACACCATGCAAATGATAGGTAACGACCTATATGTACATGCCGGACTGGGCAAAGACTTCTATGACAAGAACTTGAGCATTCCCACTGTCAATGAAGAAATGAGTAAAGGGCTATTTATGACGAAAAAAGAACGCAAAGCGCTTTCTCCACTCACAGCCTTCCTGTATGGAAACAGCGGTCCCATCTGGTATCGCGGACTGGTACGCACCGATGGCAAATACAATCCGCTGGCAAAAGACTCCCTAGAAATGATTATGGACCGTTATAAGGCAAAACATATTATTGTGGGACATACCATTTTCAAAGATATTTCCACTTTCTATAACGGCAAGGTTATCGGAGTAAATGTGGACAATAAAGAAAACCGGGAAAAAAAGCGCGGACGTGCCATGCTGATTGAAAATAATCAGTATTTTGTCGTCGGTGACAAAGGTATCCAAAGACAATTAGAATAAAGACAATACACCAAATCCTACCGGTGGTTTTCCAAACTCTCCTGACAACTTTCCTATTTGTCAAGAGAGTTTTTCTTTTCCTTTTTTGCTACTTTCCCCCTTTTATTTTATACCTTTGTTCCTCATAATAACTAACCTTATAAAACGAAATGAAATCTATCCGAGAACTATACCGCATCGGCACCGGTCCGTCCAGCAGTCATACTATGGGACCGCGCAAGGCTGCTGAAATCTTCTTAGGAAAACATCCCGAAGCCAAAGCTTTTCAAGTTACTCTTTATGGAAGCCTCGCCGCTACCGGTAAAGGACACATGACCGATGTAGCCATTTTAGATACATTGCAACCGCATGCGCCTACAGAAATTATCTGGAAAGCCCATGTCTTCTATCCGTTTCATCCCAATGGAATGACTTTCAAATCTTTGAATGAAAAAGGAAAGGTGACAGATGAATGGACTGTTTTCAGTGTAGGCGGAGGTGCTCTAGCCGAAGAAGGACACGACAAAGGCTCAACTCCGGAAATCTATGATATGAACCGTATGAGTGAAATCCTCTACTGGTGTGAACGTACCGGGCGCAATTACTGGGAATACGTCCAGCAATGTGAAGACGAAGACATTTGGGACTATCTGGCAGAAGTATGGAAAACCATGAGAGAAGCCATTGAGCGTGGTTTGGATCAAGAAGGCGTATTACCCGGGCCACTCAATCTGCGCAGAAAAGCCTCCACTTACTATATTAAGGCAAAAGGTTATAAGGACAATCTGCGTTCCCGCGGGTTAGTATTCTCATACGCTCTGGCAGTCAGTGAAGAAAACGCCTCAGGTGGCAAAATCGTCACAGCCCCTACTTGCGGATCATGCGGAGTGGTTCCGGCTGTACTTTATCACTTGCAAAAAAGCCGTGACTTCAGCGATATGCGGATTTTAAGAGCACTGGCTACTGCCGGATTGATAGGAAATATAGTAAAACACAACGCCTCCATTTCCGGAGCCGAAGCCGGTTGCCAGGCAGAAGTAGGAGTGGCCTGTTCAATGGCATCCGCCGCTGCCAGCCAATTATTCGGAGGTAGCCCGGCCCAGATAGAGTATGCAGCCGAAATGGGCTTGGAGCATCACTTGGGAATGACTTGCGATCCGGTATGCGGATTGGTACAAATCCCTTGTATCGAAAGAAATGCCTATGCAGCAGCCCGAGCTCTTGATGCCAATATCTATTCTGCCTTTACAGACGGTAATCACCGTGTATCCTTTGACAAAGTGGTGGAAGTAATGAAACAGACCGGTCATGACCTTCCTTCCTTATATAAGGAAACCAGCGAAGGCGGTCTGGCAAAGGATTACGAGCCGATGGATTAATAACAGGGCAAAGACCGAGAACTGTATTTATAATACATAAGAGGGTGAATCAAAATTCGTTGCAACTATCTTTTTCAACGCTGATAATAAAAAGATAGTTCAATTTATTTCTGATACACCCTCTTATGGCATCATTACTATAAGGAGAGATAGTTCCCCTATTACAGAAAAAATCTTTTTTAATCGCTCAACTTCAAGAATCCTCCAAACTGATCGAAGTCTACTTCCAATCCATTTTCCAATGTCAGTTCATATCCCTTGCGGTTACGTTCTATCTTCACCGTTTTATGCCCGTTATAATTAGCTTTCATATACTTGGAAATAGCCTGAGGGATAAAAGTAGAAGGAACCGACTTGTTCTTGCAATCTATCTCAAGCCACTCTCCCTTTGAATTGAACTCCAATTCAATGCCATCGGCCAATTTCACATCATAGGAAGTGGTCTGAAACAAGTCCTTTTCAATCTTGATATACGCAACTTTAGTCTGGGAGAAATGTTTGCCGATCATTTCACGTGCGGCAACAGGAAGCTTATTCACATCGCGGGTCACAACATCGCCTGCCATGGCGAACTGAAGAGAGCATACCAGCATAGCCATTAAAAATAAAATCTTTCTCATAATCTAATTTATTCTTTAGTTAGTTAATGCCATACCAACAACTAACCGCCTAAAAAGATTATGACGCGAAAAATTATTCCTGTATTTTAGATTTAATTAAGGCTGTCTCCCAACATGGGAGGAAGCTCCTCCATATCCTCATTTTTAGATATGCTCATTTTTCCTTCAGGAGTAATAGTGATGGAGAAAGGAATATACAAATCTGTCTGAGGATAACTCACACTGGCAGCCAATATGATATTTTTTCCCTCACGGGTCTTCTCTTCATCAAATACCACGCCCTCCAATATAAAATGACGGAGATGATCAGCACTTACGAATCCAGAGAAACTTTGCTTGGTAAAAGTTTTGGCAAAGACCCGGCTCCCATTTTCACGGGAAATTCTAACGATGATACGATTGTCGGCAAAAATCCCCAAGTCACTTTTGACTGAAGGCAGAGAATCACTGGGAGCACGCTCTATAAACAAATTATATTTTTTTCCGCCACTGACAATATGCTGGTCAATACGTGAAACCTGCATACGCTGCAAACCTGTCACATGATCCACACTGTCTATTTGGAACATCAATTGTTCTGCATCAACGGAAGCCTCTTTCTTACCTCCGCAAGCGGTCATTACAACCAGCAAAACGACAAATAAAAAATATATCTGTTTCATCTAAATCTCGATTTCTAGGTGACAAAGTAACAAAAAGTAACGGACACTCACAAGAAAACCTCCATAAAAAGCGAAAACCGGGCAATATCACATTGGCCGGCCTTCAGAGAAAACTAAAAACTAAACTAAATTATTTATTAAGTTAGACTAAACCCAAAAGAAAAGGTTTAATCTCACTTAGAAAAAAATATTCTTTCTTTGAAAGGCATTCCTGCTACAACGCCTTCCAAAAATCCATAAAATTCTTATAAAGCCCATAGCAGACCAACTGATCTTCCTCCTCCAACTCATAATTTTCCTCAAAATGATTCTCCACCTGATGCTCCAATATCGAAATACCCAAACCGTTCAGCACTTTCTCCCCTTTTATCAATGCAATGATTTTTATATTGAATTCCGTTTCTAATGACAGATCACTCACCTTATAGCCTACAAAACAAGAAGGAAGTTTGAACTTCATCACATAATGTTCCTCGTCAATCTGAAAAGACTCCACATTGACGTGTAAATCCAACAACTGAACCAAGCTCCGTGCCGCTTCTTTCTCCGGTGTCAGAATACTATCTAAATTAAAAGCCTCAAGCACGGTCTTATGCACATCATCTACCGCACGGGCATAGATATGTTTCACTCCTTTCTTTTTCAGCAGTGCCACCACACGCACAGAAGCACCAAAATTCTCGCCGATAGCAACAATAACCACATCCACATCTTTCAGTGGCAGCACACTGAGCGATTGTTCGTCCGTAGCATCAATAATAAAAGAAGTCGCGATTTTGTCCTTCAACACATCCACACGATGCTCGTTTGTATCCACTCCTATCACCTCATGTCCCAATACGGAAAGCTCTTCGGCCAACACTCCGCCGTAATTTCCTAAACCAATAATAATGTATTTCATAACTAGTTGATTATGATGTTATCACTCGGATATTTATATTTTGTTATTTTTTTCTGTTTAATAAGGCTGGATATCAAAGTAAGCACCCCTACTCGTCCGATAAACATCAGAACAATGACAATCAGTTTGCTGTCACTTCCCAAAGTAGGTGTCAGATCCAGGCTTGAACCTACCGTACTGAGTGCCGAAGTACACTCAAAAACCAACGCCATCACTGAAGCCTGCGGCTCTAGAATGCTTAAACCGAAGATACCCGCGAAAACAATCAGCAGATAAAGAATCAATGTGGCATTAGAACGCCGGATGGAATCATGAGATAACTCCCTGTTGAAAATATTGACTTTATCGGCACCTATAAGAATAGCACGCAAGTTCAACATGACTACAGCAAACACATTCACCTTCACACCACCGGCCGTAGACTGCGTACCGCCGCCAATCATCATCAGCACCACCATCAGCAGCAACGTCTGCACACTGAAAGTAGTCATGCCCACACTTGAAAATCCTGCCGTACGGGGACAAGTTGCGTTAAAGAAGCCCTGCACCCATTTCTCTGTAGCCGTCATTCCCGCAAAAGCATGATTCCATTCGAAAACAACAATGGCCACAGTACCCGTCACTAGCAAGATAGCCGTCATAATCAATACGATACGGGTATTCAGGTTATATAAATGTATTTTACGGATTGTCCTCTTATTCTTTTTGACATAACGGTGATACAAGCGCTTGCTTTCATAAGAAACCGTTTCATACAGATTTACCAGAATCGGGAAACCTATACCTCCCAAAATAACCAGGAAAGAGATAGTGATATATAGCAAGTTATGATTATGAAGTACCAGTTCGTTACCTAAGTTTCCATACAAAGTAGAGAATCCGGCATTGCAAAAGGCAGAGATGGAATGGAAAGCAGAAAAAGCCAGTTCCTCCTCAATATCCATGCCCATAGTGCCATGTATACTTAAAAAAATAACCCCCATCCCAGCAGCCTCTATCACCAAGGTAAACCCTAATATATATAATAAGGTGGAAAGCAGCGAACTGAGTGACTGCGAGCTTACCATATCACGGACCACCAACTGATTGTAGAGCGAAGTATTCCCCATAAAAAACATGGCAAAGAAACTGGTCAGGGTCATGACTCCCAAACCGCCGATTTGTATCAGCATGATAATGATGAACAACCCCTCGGACGTGAATGTAGAAGAGACATCGACCGAAACCAACCCCGTGACACAAATGGCACTGGTAGCGGTAAACAGAGCATCGATAAAGGAAATGCCATGATAAGTGGCACGCGGAAGCATCAGTAACGCTGCCCCTATCAGAATAAATATGAGAAAACTGGATGCAAAGATCAAAGACGGGTTGGTGCGCCTGCCCAGCAGCCGGACTATCCCATTAGACAATTGCAGCAGCGAAAGCAAAGTGAGCAGCACCACATGATATAAACGACTGTGGAAAAAAGACCAGAAATCATGAATTCCCCCTTGCACCTCCGGTTCATGGAAAATAACCGGAATCAAAGTCAGATAAAGCATCAGACTCAGTATCCATGCCAGTCCCCGGTACTTCCGCTTGGTATCCGAGTAATTTAATAAAAGATGCAGGGAAATATCAACCAGAAAAACAATCCAGACAAAATGATACAGCGTGTTTATCATCTCCATTTCTTCAAAAGAAATAAGAAATCCATGCTCATAAACCAATGTAAGGATGAACAAGGCCGACATCATATAAGTTATCCCGTCCATCCATTTCAGCAATCGCTCTATGTACGGTTTTACTAACTTCTTACGATAGATAAATAGTTTGTGTAAAGGTTCCATGTCGATATCATCTTGCATTAACAGAAAACAAACTTAATCAAAATATTCACATCTCTGCCTATAATAACAAATAACTTCGCATTTTTACTCTGACATCCCTTTTTTTATTGTTCCCGACAAAAAAGCAGTTGAAAATTAGTAAGGAATACTTTTTTTACCTAATTTTGACCGCAAAACTATTAAATTGAAAGATTATGAGCACAAAACAGAAACGTTTTATCTTACCAGAGGATGAAATTCCTAAATACTGGTACAACATACAGGCAGACATGAAGACCAAACCCATGCCGCCGTTGAACCCTAAAACCAAAGAAGCGCTGAAACCGGAAGACCTCTACCCCATTTTTGCCAAAGAACTTTGCAAACAGGAATTAAACCAGACAGACGCATGGATTGAAATTCCCGAAGCAGTGCGTGAAATGTACAAATACTATCGCAGCACACCATTGGTACGTGCCTACGGACTGGAAAAAGCACTAGGGACTCCCGCACATATTTATTTCAAAAATGAAAGTGTCAGCCCCATCGGATCCCACAAACTGAACTCGGCTCTGGCCCAGGCATATTATTGCAAGGAAGAAGGCGTAACCAATGTCACTACAGAAACCGGTGCCGGACAATGGGGCGCCGCTCTATCGTATGCCGCAAAGGTATTCGGGCTGGAAGCTGCCGTTTATCAAGTAAAGATCAGCTATAATCAGAAGCCTTATCGCCGCAGCATCATGCAGACATTCGGAGCAACGGTCACCGCCTCTCCATCCATGTCTACCCGTGCCGGCAAGGATATCATTACCCGTAATCCCAATTATCAAGGTTCACTGGGAACAGCCATCTCCGAAGCTATCGAACTGGCAATGAGCACTCCCAACTGTAAATATACACTAGGGTCGGTATTAAGCCATGTCACACTGCATCAAACGGTTATCGGTCTGGAAGCCGAAAAGCAAATGGAAATGGCAGGCGAATATCCCGACATGATTATCGGTTGCTTTGGTGGCGGTTCCAATTTTGGAGGAATCTGCTTCCCCTTTATGCGCCACACTATCCTGAATGGGAAACAAACCCGATACATTGCTGCCGAACCGGCTTCGTGCCCGAAACTGACCCGTGGTAAATTCCAGTATGACTTTGGCGACGAAGCCGGATATACCCCGTTGCTGCCCATGTTTACACTGGGGCATAATTTCTCTCCGGCCAATATCCATGCGGGAGGTCTCCGTTATCACGGTGCAGGTGTCATCGTTTCACAATTATTGAAAGACAATCTGATGGAAGCGGTTGATATCCAGCAATTAGAATCCTTCCAGGCTGGTTGTTTGTTCGCACAAGCAGAAGGAATCATTCCGGCTCCCGAATCGTGCCATGCCATCGCCGCCGCTGTACGCGAGGCGAACAAGTGCAAAGAATCCGGTGAAGAGAAAGTGATCCTGTTCAACCTTTCAGGTCACGGGCTGATTGATATGGCCTCATACGACCAATACCTGGCAGGTAACTTGATGAATTATGAGTTAAAAGACGAAGATATCCAGAAGAACTTGGATGAAATAAAAGACATGTAATCAGGACATAAAATAAACGAAGGATACGGAAAGGATATATTATCCTATAAACTACGGCAAGCTAAGCGGTTGTATCCTTCAGGTTAAGGGTTCTTTTACTGACAACTTCTATCTCCCAAACTTGCGGAGTTAACTCCATAGCCTTTGGAGTTATCTCCATAAGCTTGGGAGTTAACTCCAAAGGCTATGGAGATAGAAAGGATACGTTCGTTTAAGCTTAGGGATAGGATAGAAAAGGCTTAACCATACAATGAAAGACACAAACCACTCTACCGGCGGGATATAACATTAACGTAAGTTCGATATAAGAAATAACTCGTTACAGGATGGTTTTGAGTTAAATGACAAAAGGATTATTAAAATTCAATATCAGTCTTGCTCATATTCCTGTCAGTTATAAGCTAGTCTTATAATAAACTCATGTTATCATAAGAAAAAATCCGCGTTATCCCGCACAACCCGCACCTAAAAAATGATTCAAAACCACAAAATAACAGGCACTTCAAGCCTTTTTATAAAGAAAATGAACTATTTTACAGGATTATGTATGAAAAGTACAAATTAATTTCCCTTTTTATTCCTTTCTTTGCACAGTTACATCAATAATCCAAATAAGTATGAAAAACATCATGAAGCTTTTCTTGTATGCTGCATTACCTTTGGCATTAATTGCACTAGGCAGTTGTAGCTACCCTAAAAACATCACGTTCAAAGCCGACTCACAAACAGGGGCGCTAAGCGGACTTTATCTGACAAGCGACACTTCCATGAACTGGATCCTGCGTACGGATGGAACACAATACGAATGGGTGGACTCCCGGTATGGATGGGGATTGGGACATCTTCGGATAAACGGCACTGAATACTCCTGGAATATCCCGACAAAAAAACATGACACGAGCCATCACATGACCGTGAAATACCAGACAGGTGACATAGAAATAAACGTAGCCCGAAAATGGAACAGGGACGGGAACCTGGTAGAATCCTACGAATTCGTAAACACCGGAGAAAAAGACGCCGACTTACAGGACATTGCCATCAACACACCTTTCAATGACAATTATCCGGATGCCCGGACTTGCTACGAAGCCCGTTGCAATGCACATATATGGGCAGGAGGAAATGAAGCCTATGTCTATTGCACCCGGATGAGCGGAGCCCCCGGCGGATTGGGACTGATTATGGAAGAAGGTGCCATTAAAGGCTATGAAGTGAGGGAGCGCTCGCAGAAAAAAGGAAGCTCCAACTTCCGCGGTGTTTTCCAACTTAATCCACAGGACAAGACTTTAAAGCCGGGAGAATGTTATACCATACAATGGTTACTCCTATCGGCGGACAACTGGGATGAATTCCAAGCAAAAGCCATAGACAACGGTCTGATCATAGCCTCAGCAGACCGTTATGTAGTAGAAGCAGGCGAAAAAATAAATGTTTCGTTCAAAAGCAACTGCCCCTCACTGAAAGGCAAGCTGTTGCTGAACGGTAAAGAAGTGGCAGAAGTAAGCGGTGACAACATCACTTATACCACCACAATAAATGAACCCGGAGAGAAGATTTTCACACTGGCCTACGGGAACGGAAAGCAAACGTCGGTAGAGTGTCTTGCCGTCAGCAACTTTGACAGCCTGGTCAACCACCGGTGTCAGTTCATTGCCGGACACCAACAGTTCATCAAGCCCGGTGACCCTAGAAGCGGTGCCTTCATTGTTTATGACAACGATACCGAATCCCTTTACATCAACGGAGAAAGTGGCAGCAAACGCTCTGACTGCGACGAAGCCAGAGAAAGGGTAGCTATGGGGATTCTGCTGGCTCTACAATACCAACGTACTTCCGACAAAAAATTAATGGATGCCCTGAACAACTACGTATCTTTCATCCGCCGCATCCAGAAACCGGACTACACAACCAATTCCACCGTAGACTTCAAGAGCAAGAACCGGGGATACAACTATCCGTGGGTGGCCGATTTCTGGTTTACCATGTTCCGCACCACAGGCAATAAACAATATCTGAAAGACGGGTACGGCACACTGCGTGCACTGGTCCGTTATTTCAAGCATGGTTTTTATTGCATCAATATCCCGACCTACGGCTATACTCTATTGAAAGAAAACGGATTTACTGCCGAAGCGGACACTCTGCTGAACGATTTCAAATCAATGGCAGACGTATTTTGTGAAAACGGGCCTAATTATCCGACCTCCGAAGTCAATTACGAACAGAGCATCGTAGCTCCGTCCATTATCCATCTGCTGAATGTATATATGCTCACCGGGGATGAAAAATATCTGAAAGGGGCCGAAAGCCAGCTTCCTTTATTAGAATCATTTGGCGGAAAACAGCCCAGTTTCCACCTTTATGACATCGCTATTCGTCACTGGGATGGTTATTGGTTTGGAAAAGACCGGATTTGGGGAGATACCTTCCCACATTACTGGAGCACTTTATCGGGTATTGCCTTCCGTCTTTATGCCAAAGCGACCGGAAAACAAGAATATACAGAACGGGCCTTGAATATTTTCCGGAACAATCTATGCCTCTTCACCGAAGACGGAAGAGGAAGCTGCGCCTTTATCTATCCGAACAAAGTGAACGGACAAAAAGTTCATCTTTATGACCCGTTTGCCAATGACCAGGATTGGGCAATGGTATTTTGGTTGGAGTATGGCCCGGATTTCAAGTAAATGAGGAGATGCCGAAAGTCCGTCCGATAGTGCTGTCATGTATTCAGCTGTAGGGGCAGGGATTGTCTCATAGCCGTCAAGCAAAGGAAAAACATCTACCGTAGAACACCGACCCAAAAGGGTCGGTTTCTTCATTTTATAAGTTTTAGATAACAGTCTGCAGGTTCTTCCAGAGTTCCGCTTCTCTCCCGACTTTATCGTCAAGAAGCTGCTTACAAGACCACGGTCGGTCATACTTTGGAAAGAGAACCTGCAACTGCTTTCGTACTATCAGGCAGATACACGAGTCTGCCCCTACGGTGGTGAAAATACTATTTGCCAACTCAGATTGACGAATATAAGTTTTTTTGCCTGCCCGAACCAACGGGCACGATCTTGGGAGAATATGCAAATCAGCCTATTTTCGGGCGAGCAAACCTCGCCCTTACAAGCAAAATGATAGCTGAATTCCTTAAATATGTTTTCACCCAGCCACAAACTATGACTCAAAGCTGCGAAGCATTTTAATCTCGTCCCGCCAAATGGTGTCATCGGGAGTTTCAAGAATAACGGGCATATCGTCAAAACGGGAATCCTGCATAAAGCGGCGGAAGAAATCAATACCAATCAGCCCCTTTCCGATACTGTCATGACGGTCTACCCGGCTACCCAATGGTTTCTTTGAGTCATTCAAGTGAATGGCACACAAATAGTTTCTCCCCACTACCTCATCAAACTCGGTAAAGACCCGGTCATATTCATTCACAATATCATAACCGGCGGTATAGGTATGGCAAGTATCCAGGCAAACTCCCACACGAGATTTATCCTCCACCTTATCTATAATATATCTCAAATGCCAGAATTCATTTCCCACATTACTTCCCTGTCCGGCTGTATTCTCAATCACAGCAGTCACACCGGTCGTCTTATCCAAAGTCATATTGACAGACTCGGCAATCCTGTCCAGACACTTCTCTATGGATATCTTATTCAAATGACTTCCGGGATGAAAATTCAGCATTTTCAATCCTAAAAGCTCGCAACGCTGCATTTCGTCCAAAAATGCTGCACGACTCTTCTCCAGCCCTTCCTCGTCAGGATGTCCCAAATTTATCAGATAACTGTCATGAGGAAGAACATACCGGGCATCAAAACCTTCTTTCTCGCAGTTTTCTTTAAACAGAGTAACACTCTCGACAGACAAAGGTTTTGCAACCCATTGCCTCTGATTCTTTGTAAAAAGAGCGAATGCGTCCGCTCCTATCCCTAATGCATTAACGGGGGCCATTTCCACGCCCCCGCTTACGGATACATGTGCACCTATTTTTTTCATTCTCTTTCCATTATTGATAGACACAAAGATAGGAAAAATAAGTTAGAAATTATATTGCGCACTCAAGTTTATACGGTTTGCTTCACGGTTCACATCATTAAAATTCTCTCTCCAACCATGAAGATATTCCGCACCTACCTGCAAGTTATGACTTACATTCCAGAATACATTTGCAACCAGGTACTGACCTTTTTTATACTGAGTTTCATTAAAGTGAGCATAGCAATCTTCTGTAAACAGACGTGACTGGCTATACGTAGCCGATGCGAATACCCGTTTCGAGAAATTATACTGTAATCCGGCATACCACCCTTTCATGGGCAGTACCTGCATACGTCCGGACTCATCGGCCAAAGGAACGATATCTACATTCAAGTTGCTGATATCATTCAAATATTGAGCAATACCTCTACCATAAGTATATTGTCCGTAAAGCTGGAAACTACCCAGTCTTGCTGTTCCCGATGCTTGTATCCCCCAACCGGTCAATGACTTTGCCTTATTATTCACTTGATCCTCATAAGTCATACTTCTCAAGATTCCTCCCACACGTATATGACTAGCCTTTGCCCAAGAATACTGTACATAGGCAGGAATATCCGGCATCCGCTGCTTACCGATTCTCACATCTTGTGCCGGAGTACCGTCTACTGACGGCATTTCCACACCAATGCCTACTTTCAAGCCTTTCATCACATTGGCTTCATAACGCAACTGGGTAGCGCGATAGAAAGTCATCCCGTCAGGTCCTTGAAAATCAATAGTCGGAGGAGCTGCAGCAAGATCCATAAACAATCCGGTATCATACCCCATAGTAAAACCCAAGAAAGATAAATAAGCATTCTGCAATTCAAAAGTCTTTCCACTTCCACGGAAGTTTCCGGCTGTATAAACGATGAAGTTACCCAAATGCTTGGTTCTCCCCACCAACTTTAAAAAGATAGTGGAAGTGCTTGCATCCATCTGGAACTGATTACGGACAGACGTGGATCCCGGTTGCGGAATGAGTGCAGGGATAAAGTCAACATCATCCACTATTCCATTAAAATCATATTCCATTGTAGTTTTCAAATAACCACCGATACCCAATGCAAACTTTCCCTGTTGGTCAGTAAGTAAAAAACGAGGAGCACGGGGATCATGGAAATGCGGACGTTGCGTTTCTTCAAATACATTGATTAATTCTTCCTTGCCATTTTTATCTTTTGAGATAATAACAACAGGTCCCGGTCCTTCCAGCTCCGGATAAAGTTTTTTTTGTTGCGCAAACATCGGCGTAACAATCATTGCGCCCAATACAAGGCAACTCATTGATTTAAAGATACTTTTCATAAAAGTTAAGTTTAGGTAAATAGTCAATTCAATGGACTATGAACAAAAAGTTTAGAAAAAAGTTTGGGAAATGTTTGCAAATTCAAAAAAAGTCACTACCTTTGCACCCGCAATCGAGAGAGAAATCCTCGATAAAAAGGATGGCCCGTTCGTCTATCGGTTAGGACGCAAGATTTTCATTCTTGAAAGGGGGGTTCGATTCCCCCACGGGCTACCAAAAGTCACTTCTTGTATGGGAAGTGACTTTTTTTATTGCCTTTTCCAGCGCGGAAGTTGCGTTGAAATATATAGTCTTCTTTGTTTTCAGATTTTTCTTTTTTTCGTAATTTTGCACAAGCATACAAAATTAACAAACATAACAGAAAGGAAAGATGGGAGGCTTTTTCGGAACAGTCGCAAAGGCTGAATGTGTGACCGATTTATTTTACGGTACAGATTATAATTCGCATTTAGGAACGAAACGCGCCGGTATGGCTACTTATGCAGAAGGTGAAGGTTTCATGCGTTCCATTCATAGTTTGGAAAGTTCATACTTTCGGACCAAATTTGAGGATGAACTTCCTAAGTTTAAAGGGAAGGCTGGTATAGGTGTAATCAGCGATACAGATCCTCAGCCGATTATGATAAATTCTCATTTAGGACGTTTTGCCATTGTTACAGTTGCGAAGATTAACAATTCAGATGAGCTCGTAAAGGAGTTGCTTGACTCCAATATGCATTTTTCAGAAATGAGCATGAGCCGGGCTAATCAGACGGAATTGATAGCACTGCTTATTATTCAGGGAAAGAATTTTGTGGAAGGTATAGAGAACGTCTTCAATAAGATTAAAGGTTCTTGCTCCATGCTGATACTGACAGAGGACGGTATCATTGTTGCTCGTGATAAATGGGGACGTACTCCTATCGTAATCGGAAAAAAGGAAGGAGCTTATGCGGCTACCAGTGAATCAAGCAGTTTCCCTAATTTGGATTATGAGATCGAGCGTTTTGTAGGTCCTGGCGAAATTATTCGGATGCGGGCCGATGGCTTGGAGCAGTTGCGTAAACCGAATGAGAAGATGCAGGTATGTTCTTTCCTGTGGGTATATTACGGATTTCCGGTGTCCTGTTATGAAGGAAAGAATGTAGAAGACGTACGCTTTATGAGCGGATATAAGATGGGACAGAATGATGATTCAGAAGTGGACTGTGCTTGTGGTATTCCGGATTCAGGAGTAGGAATGGCTTTGGGATATGCAGAAGGAAAGGGTGTTCCTTATCATCGTGCCATTGCAAAATATACACCGACCTGGCCTCGTAGCTTTACACCGAGTAATCAGGCCATGCGTTCTTTGGTTGCAAAGATGAAACTTATTCCTAACCGTGCCATGTTGCAGGGTAAGCGTATCTTGTTCTGTGATGATTCTATTGTACGTGGTACTCAGTTGCGCGATAATGTAAATGTACTTTATGATTATGGAGCAAAAGAAGTTCATATGCGTATTGCTTGTCCTCCTCTGATTTATGGATGTCCTTTTATCGGCTTTACTTCTTCCAAGAGTGATATGGAGCTGATAACTCGTCGGATCATTAAAGAGATAGAGGGAGATGAGAATGCTAAGCTGGATAAATATGCTACTACAGATTCTCCCGAATATAAGGAGCTTGTAGAACGTATCCGTGCCCGTTTCGGATTAACTTCCTTGAAGTTTAATACGCTTGAAATTTTGATTGAAGCAATTGGTTTGCCAAAATGTAAGGTTTGTACACATTGTTTTGACGGATCAAGCTGCTTTTAATTGTGAAGTAATATGAACCCAAATAAAAAGGTCGTCTTAGCTATGCTGAGACGACCCTTTTTGTTATATAGAAAATTATTACTGTCCGATAAAAATTTTACAAAACCATAAAATTAGGGCTGACTTCAT
>OLPH01001130.1_pt1 | contig 28192 bp, 23 predicted proteins | sample 1672951 | NCBI WGS metagenome assembly OLPH01 (sample SAMEA3136740, study PRJEB25190) | human gut metagenome | reverse complement strand
GAGTACCCTTAACATAAGTCTTTTCGTTAACACCGCAAACGAACATCGGAGTGTCGTCCTTAGAAGGAGCAGACATTACAACATATTTAGCACCAGCTTCGATGTGAGCCTGAGCTTTTTCTTTAGTCAGGAACAGACCAGTAGATTCTACTACGTATTCAGCACCTACTGCATCCCATGCCAATTCTTTCGGATCTTTGCAAGCAGTTACACGGATTTCTTTACCGTTAACAATCAGTTTGCTGTTTTCAACGTCTGCTTCGATAGTACCGTTGAATTTACCGTGCATAGTATCATATTTCAACATGTAAGCCAAGTAATCAACCGGGCACAAGTCGTTAATACCTACGATCTGGATATCGTTTCTGTTCTGAGCTGCACGGAATACAAAACGGCCGATACGACCGAAACCGTTAATACCTACTTTAATCATTTTGTTTAATTTTAAAAGGTTTTATACTATAATTAAAACACTCACTTCATTTAAACTTCGCGGTTCACTCATCGAATTACCCGTTCCGTTTTTTACGATGCAAAAATACGTATTTCTTTTTGAAACGCAAGTATCTTTCCCTAATATTTTAATAAAAATTTATTGATGTACGACCTTATGCAAAAGCAATTTGCAATGACTTCACAACGATGAGACAGGCTGGAGCAAACACCTTATTAATAATAGGACTATTTCAGATCTCTTGCTTTCCAGATACGTTCCTTAGCCGCATTGATTTGCTGAAGTTTCTCTTCCGCTGCACGACGAATATCTTCACCGAGCGTAGCAACACGGTCCGGATGATGCTTCAAGGCCAAACGGCGATAGGCTGCACGGACTTCGTCATCAGTCGCTGTAGGTTCAACTTCCAGCACTTTGTAAGCCTCAGCCAGAGAATCTCCTTTCAGGTTCAACATGGACTCCACTTCCTGAACGGACAGACCCATGGCTATTGCCACTTCCTTCAGGGCATCTATTTCTTCCATGCAGACATTTTCATCGCTCTGAGCTATCTGAACCAGGAAATTCAGCAGTTGAAGCCGTTCTTCATATCCCAGATTTGCAGCAATCTGCCGGCCACAATCATGAATGGTACGACGGAAAGACTGCGGATCGGTCTGTTCCATACGCTTCCGCTGCTCAAACAGATTCAGCAGAATCTGCTGTCCCTCTTCCACTGCTGCATCTCCAAAATTCATACGCAGGAAACGACGTACGAATTCCATTTCACTGTGCATGATACGCCCGTCCGCACGAATAATGTAGGAAGCCATCACCAGCATAGAAAACAGGAAACTGTTTCTCCGTCCTCCATACCCGGCATCTTCATAATCATTCATATTACCTCCGGTTGTGCGTTCTCCGCCTTGTTCCACCGAACCGGCAGCCGTATCAAAAAGGGAACCGATGGCAAAACCTGCCAAAGCTCCCAAAGGTCCCTGAGCCATAAACCCCAGGATACCTCCTATCCATTTTCCATATCCCATATTTTCTTTCTTTTTAAAACCCCGGACATCAGGGATTCCACCGCAAATTTAACGATTTCTTTCTAATTCACAATTTCCTGTTTCCATATCCTTCCCCGCTTCATCCGGTAAATCTTTTGAAAAACTCATGTTCTCTTTCCGTTTTTTGCTATTTTTGTAAAGTTTAAAGTTATCAAAACACACCGTATATGAAGTATATCAACATCGTAACATGCAGCCTGCTGGCCTGCTATGCCATGACATTCTCCACTGCTGGAGCTGAAAATATCCGCAAGAAGACTAAAAATGCAGCCGGAATAGAAGTCACCTATCAGAGCAGCTATAAAGGAAAAGTCATGCCCGGAGAACTGCTGATGAAAGTTGTCGGCAACGAAGTTTCCTTGAAACAAGTCCGTCCCGAGAAAGAAAAACCCCAGGAAGTACGCAAACAGGACAAGGCTCCCATTGTGGACAACTACATTGATTATCAAGCCTGCAAATCCTACAGAAGAGCCGAATTGCCCGACGGAAAGATCATCTCTTCTGCCACTCCCTTTGAATTCGGAAAAGGGTTCAAGGAAGTCGGAACGGAACAGATCATGGGACTGAACTGCAAGATTCTTCAGACTTCCATCAATTCAAATACCATCCAGGTTTGGTATACAACGGATATTCCTTTCCGCGGAACTCCGCAGGCAAATGTCGGTGTACCCGACGGACTGGTTCTGAAAGTAGTCAGAAACGGAGACATGGTGCAGGAAGCTACAGCAATCCGCCCGGAAAAGAAAGCTGATGCTCCCCTCTTTCCTGAATCCTGGGGCGAAACAATGGATGCATCGGACTTCCAGTACACCATCAACCAGAGTGTCGTTATCAGCATTCCGGTATTCAGCGAACAAAGAATCTGCTTCAACGGAGCCAAATTGCCCGAAAAGGTGAACGATCAGGAATGTTACAGTGCTGCCGGAGGTACAATCATTCTGAAGAAAGTCAAACTGCCCGACTATGTAGCCAACCGGACTGTCTTCGTGGAAGTGGCCCAATACTCCGACGGGGATGCCTACGACCGCACCGGTTCCATTTTCCTCATTCCGACTGACAAGAAACAGTCTTTCCTGGATGCCCTGCGTGACCTGAACAGTGTTCCGGCTTTCCGCTCCGGCGAAACAGACTATCATGGTCTGGTTTCTACGGACAACTATAATGTTCCCATGGAACTGATGCGCTTTTTCACCGGTTTCGGTGTCAGAAGCTTTAACCACAACAAAGTACCGGGACAGAACTGGGTTGATTCAGTTGTCTACAAAAGTGAAGTTACTCCTCTGATTGAACGGCTGAGCGGTGAAGCCTGGATCGGAGCCTACATCGGCAACTGGGATGCCAAGGGACACCGGCTTTCCCTGAAACTGAAATACTATCCGGACGAAGAACACCGGGTTTACAAATCCATTCCGCTGTTCAACACAGTCAATTATATGGAACAGGCAGGACAGCCTTATCCGATTTTCATGCTGAACGACTCGCTGAAGGCAACCTTCACACTGAAGGAACCGGTGAAAAACGCCAAGCTTTATTACGTGACAACCGGACACGGAGGATGGGGAAACGGCGACGAGTTCAACCAAAAGCCCAATACCATCTATCTGGACGGAGAAAAAGTCATTACCTTCATTCCGTGGAGAGACGACTGCGGAACTTACAGAAACTGGAATCCCTGCTCCGGTAATTTTTCCAACGGACTTAGTTCTTCCGACCTGAGCCGTTCCAACTGGTGCCCGGGCACAGTTACCAATCCTGAATATATCTATCTGGGCGATCTGGATGCCGGTACACATACCATCACGGTCAAGATTCCTCAAGGAGCACCCGAAGGAGGCAGCAACAGCTACTGGTGCATTTCCGGAACCTTGATTTACTGATCCGTTCTCCCATCAGAAAATCGCCATCGCTCTTTGCTGGAGTGATGGCGATTTTTTGTATAAATCAATCCCAGGGAAAGACCGTCAGACAAGCCCCCGAGCTTTTTTAAAAACGATTCGACGTATTCATTAAAAGCCCGAAGCGTTTGAATGAAAAGCCCGAGACGTTTTTAGTGCCCCAACGAATTAAAGTTTTATTCATCTACCTTCTTTTCTATGAATGAAATAAAAAACAAAGCTAATCACACGAACTATAAGCTTAGTACACTATTTCCCAAATTCTCTTTTTCCCATATAGCTTTAAGGAATAAATCATAGAGTGAAAGTCCATGATAGACAATTCAAAGCACCTCCACCTCTTTTAACAATAGAAGGCATTTGCACTTGATAAATTCTATCTTGATAATCAGGAAATAATTCTTTTATATGCTGTAAAGCTTCTTTGTCTGTTGGAATACCTAACCCAGGAACAATTATCACATTTTGTGTATGAATCATATTTATATAAGCCCAACTCATATCATGATAATCACTTAATTTTAAATCAATCACTTTAAAGCAAGATTCTAATATGTTTCTCATTGAAGCTGCAACATCATCAGGATAAACATTAAGATTAACCAATACTTTATCAACGCCAACAGCATGTAAGATTCCGTCAGTATGCCCACAAGTATCATTTCTGTCCCATGGCAAGAATAAAAATTTGTGATTGGGAAATAACGTTTCCAATTGACATACAATATCTTTTCTATCCATACCAGAATTCTCAAAAAATATTTTCTCCGTCATTACAACAACAGGAGTATACTTTTCTCCTCTTTTTATACTTCCCAATGTAAAATTACCACCATCAGCAATAATAGAAGAAACAGATATTAAAGAATCCGGAATCAACGATTTAGTTAATGACATTGATATCTCTTTCGGAGTTTCATAATCACGAAGCCCCTCCAAATAGTCTGGATGATATTGAAACTGCACAAAAGAATTACCATCAACTTGTACTGGCATATAATCTCTACACCAATAATCATTAGTTCCCTTCAATACACCATACCGGACATTATGCTTCAACAATATATTAACCAGTTCACTATAAATATTCGGATAATATCTTTTTAAATTATCCGAGAAATATACATAGTCTGCAAACATCTTTAAAACCTTTATTAAATCATAGCATCTAAATTTGTAAAACGCCACATACGATCTGTTTCTTCACCTTCGATTTTATGAACATTTATTCTCGCTGAAGATTTTATACGAACTTTATTAAATTCATCGTTATCTACCCATATAATAGATAGGCCTTGTTTAAAAAGAGTAGCATTACCAAACAAGTCTTCCCACAAATACTGAGGCTTAAACACAATTGCTTTTTTAGAGATATCTCTATTCGTATAAACCTCTCCATCAACCAGCGATTTATATGTATATCCTCTTATAAGAAATGATGCACGATATTTTCCTTCACGTTCAAAAGTCATATCAACGCCAGATCTATTCGGACAAAGACTTCCTATAGGAAAATAGGGAAGCTCTTTTATATGATACATTTGTGGTTCAATAATTGTTCCTTTTTCTTCATCATGGTAATAAAACTCTATTTCTATCGGATGTATTTCATACTCTCCATTTACAACAAAACGCCCATTAAATACAACCTGAGCAATATTCTCAAACTGTATTGTAAGCTTATCTATAGAATTAGCTGGTGTAAATTGTTCAAGAGTCTCTTGTAATTTCTGACAAGTTTCCATAAATTCAAAATTTTTCCAAACGCAGGACAATAAAAGATTTATCAAATTTCTCTAGAAAATAGTCAAAGCTTTGAGAAACAAAAACTATTTAACTCATTCTAATAAAATTCGTTAGTTATTACATTAATATCTATTTCTATATGGGAAAGAATATTATTCAATTATAAGCATATTCTATATTTTCATCTATTCTACATTCTCCCATTGTAAGGCTTACAAAAATATCAAAACTTTTCCATATTCACTACATTAACTTGTTTTTCCTTCCACTTTTTAAAATAATCACATCCGCCTCCACAACAATTTTGATGCGAAGCGGTTTTAATGTCATTTCTACTATTTCGCAAGGTTATTCCAGAGATTTTATATATCTTTGCAGAAATGTTATTTTAACCCGAAAAACTTTATGCAGGAAAAAATTATTATTCTCGACTTCGGTTCACAGACCACGCAGCTTATCGGCCGTCGTGTACGCGAACTGAACATGTATTGCGAGATTGTTCCCTACAACAAGTTTCCTCACAACGACCCGTCTGTCATTGGCGTCATCCTTTCAGGAAGCCCCTTCTCTGTTTACGATGAAAAGGCTTTCAAGGTAGACCTGAGCGGAATCCGCGGTAAATATCCTATTCTGGGTATCTGCTACGGCGCACAGTTCATGGCTTACACAAACGGCGGAAACGTAGAACCGGCAGGTACACGTGAATACGGACGTGCTCATCTGGCCAAGTTCAACCACGAAAACCCGTTGCTGAAAGGTATCCGTGAAAACTCTCAGGTGTGGATGAGCCACGGAGACACCATCACAGCTATTCCGGAAAACTTTGAGATCATCGCTTCGACCGACAAGATTGCCGTTGCTGCTTATCAGGCAAAAGGTGAGAAACTTTGGGGTGTACAGTTCCATCCGGAAGTATTCCATAGCGAAGATGGTACGCTGATGCTGAAGAACTTCGTAGTGGACATCTGTGGCGGAAAACAGGACTGGAGTGCCGCTTCATTTATCGAAACAACTGTTGCCGAACTGAAAGCCCAGCTCGGAAACGACAAGGTTGTTCTGGGATTGAGTGGCGGTGTTGACTCTTCAGTAGCTGCCGTATTGCTTAACAAGGCTATCGGAAAGAACCTGACCTGTATCTTCGTTGACCACGGTATGCTGCGCAAGAACGAGTTCCGCAACGTATTGCATGACTATGAATGTCTGGGACTGAACGTTATCGGTGTAGATGCCAGTCAGAAATTCTTCTCAGAACTGGCCGGTGTAACCGAACCGGAAAAGAAACGCAAGATCATCGGTAAAGGCTTCATTGATGTATTCGACGAAGAAGCTCACAAGATAAAAGACGTGAAGTGGCTGGCACAGGGAACAATCTATCCCGACTGCATCGAATCACTGTCCATCACCGGAACAGTCATCAAGAGTCACCACAACGTAGGCGGACTTCCCGAGAAAATGAATCTGAAGCTCTGTGAACCTCTGCGTCTGCTGTTCAAGGACGAAGTAAGACGTGTAGGACGTGAGCTGGGTATGCCGGAACACCTCATCACCCGCCATCCTTTCCCGGGTCCGGGTCTGGCTGTACGTATTCTTGGAGACATCACTCCGGAAAAAGTACGTATCCTGCAAGATGCCGACGATATTTTCATTCAGGGATTGCGTGACTGGAAGGTAAAAGACGAAAACGGCAACGAAACTTCCCTGTATCATCAGGTATGGCAGGCCGGAGTAATCCTGCTTCCGGTTCAGAGCGTAGGTGTAATGGGTGACGAACGTACTTACGAACGTGCCGTTGCCTTACGTGCCGTGACCAGTACCGATGCCATGACTGCCGACTGGGCTCATCTGCCTTATGAATTCATGGCCAAGGTATCAAACGACATCATCAACAAGGTGAAAGGTGTCAACCGCGTATGCTATGACATCTCGTCAAAACCGCCTGCCACAATCGAATGGGAATAAAACAAGCCCTATTTAAAGCATATTCAGATAGCCTCAACCCAACAAAGGTTGGGGCTATTTCTTTATATATTCCGATCCGTGAAATATACTGATGCTTTTCCTGGTCAATGGCATTTGTAAATGCGTACCTTGCGCTTTCACATATGAGTTCTGCACCTGTTCTGATATTTACACAGCATGTAATTATTATAGGAACATTCAGTAAATAGAATTTTAAATTTATTTTGCTATGAAGAAACTCTTTTACATTATTATTCTAGGTTGTATGTATTCATGTAGCAGTGGTGAGAAACATCCTGATGGAATAGAAGATATATTTGTTTCCCTGGAAGACAAAAGTCTCACTATCGACAAACCGGCTTTTGAAACATTCGATTATGTAAAACTAGAAATGACCTCTGAATCTGTAATAGGCGATGTATCAAAAGTAGTGATAGGCAATGAAAGGATTTATGTCTTGTCTCTTATAGATCCGCGGATATTTATATTTTCATTGGATGGGAAATACATAAACAGTCTCAAAAGAGGTAATGGACCGGGAGAAGTTCTTTTTGTCAGTGATTTTGAGTATAGAAACAATAACCTATGTTCTTGACAACTACAGAAGTATAAAACAGTATGACTCTGACGGTAATTATATAGCAGAGAAATACAAACTTGACAGTCCGTATTTTTCTTTTACTCAAGCAGATGATGATTGTTTGTGGCTGTTTGATTCCAATATAAATGGAAAAAGCAATCATTTCCTCTATTGTCAATCTGAAACAAATAGTACTTATGGTATCAGTAAACCCAATTCAATAAAAGGAAAACCGTTTGTATACTATAACTTTTATAATAACGGTATTGTTTCCTTGCCGGTTTGCGATACAATTTATTCAATCAAGGCTGATAAACTTAATCCGGAGTATGTGATCCATTTCAAAGGTAGAAACTTCTTTGAGATGATTTCTGAGAAAAAAGATATGTCAGATGATGAATTCGGGAAAATAAATAAGGATAAAACAGTTTACCGTTGGATTAAAGACGTTACACCATATAAGTCGGGTATATACTTTGCTTTCAACTATGATAAGACTTATTTTGTAAAGCATGAAAACCGTATGACTGAAATATATACACGATTGGTGGAAGGTTTGCCTGATATTAATGTGGCAGCAGTAGGTTATACAGATAATCAGATAATATATTCTTTGTCTTCCATGAATCTGTTGGAATATAAAGACAATAACGACATACCCGATGATGATAAGTTGAAATCATTGTATTCCAGTATTCAGAATGAAGAGGACAATCCATATCTGATTTTGGTTCCTACGAAATAAAAAAATATCAATTCCCCGGTAAATAATATGTAATATAGATAAAACAAATATCTTATGAGAAAGACAAACATTTGGTTTCTAAACCTATTATTTTTTACAGGTATAGGCCTGGGAAGCTGTAATCAGGCAGACAAAGACAGTAAATATATTACTGTCAATGTAAATGAGAATTACCCCGAAAAAGAAATAGTCCTTCAGGACTTTATGGACGTTGAGTATATTCCGTTGGAAACTACAGATGAATTCATTACGCAAGGAGCTGTATTGTCAATCGGTGATAAATATATATTGATAAAAAACTATGTCAATGATGGAAATATATATGTCTTTGACAGGAAAACCGGTAAAGGAATAAGAAAGATAAACAGAAAAGGACAGGGCGGAGAAGAATATGCTTTCATTGTAAGTGCCGCTCTGGATGAAGATAATGAAGAGATTTTTGTCAATTCCACAAAGAAAATACTGGTATATGATTTGTCCGGCAATTTCAAGCGTAGTTTCAATACTGCTGATGATGCGGATTATATGGATGTTTTCAATTACGACAAGAATAATCTCATCTGTTATGATATGACAGTATATTATAGGGACGGAGAAGAAAAGGAGAAAGAATTCTATCATTCCATTATATCGAAGCAGGACGGCAGTGTTACCCGTGGTATTTCAATTCCATTCAAAACAGTCAAGGCGCCGTTTATACGTCAGGGAGATGTCATAGCAGCAATCCCAGTACGTGCCCTTATACCTTGTCAGGATAACTGGCTTCTTGTCGAGACATCCTCCGATACTATTTATAGCTATAGACCGGACAAGAATCTGTTGAGTCCTTTCATCGTCAGACAGTCGTCTGGTGAACCGGACGTACTTATCACAATGGGGCCTGTAACAGACAGATATTATTTTTTTAAGAAAATAGAAAAGAAGTTTGACTTTTCAAAAGGTAATGGATTCCCGACTACAGACTTGATGTATGATAAAGAAGAAGATTCATTTTTCGAACCAGTGATATTCAATGCCGATTATATAAATAAACAGGAAGTGAATGTGACAGAAAATGTCGGCAACGGAGATGTTGCTACCTATCAGAATTTGGCAGCAGACCGACTTGTAGAGGCATATGCCGATAATAAGCTGAAAAGTCCGCTAAAGGAAATTGCAGAAAAATTGAATGAAGAATCAAATCCTGTTGTAATGCTTATAAAATATAAAAAATAGAAGCCTGGGGGTATAGAATAATATCTTGAGAATAAGCTATAAAGAGATTTATGTTTCTTCCCTTGTTCTACATTCTAGCTAATGTAGGTATATTCAGTAAATACCTCTAAAATATATAATGGCATATGGAGATGATAGAATATAATCACTCCATATGCATAATAAATACTCAATAGTTATTTATTATGACTAATTATCAATTATAATTTGACTGAATTTATTTATTGTATCCTAATGCTTAATTATCTCGGGCAATTTAAGTATTATCAAATAACAGATTATCGGAATAATGTAGTCAAATAAAAACTATCATGGTAAAAAAGAGATCATTAAAGATTCCCTATTTTATCACCTTATACTTTATATATGAAGGCAGACATCGTTTTGTGGGGATTAAAGATTGATAAAATCTTTTCAAAACAATATCGTATTATCTTCGAACGTCTGCCATTATGGGAGGACTCAATACAGAAAAGAAACATACTCGCTTTTTACACTAAACTTTGTGGTAAGAATAGAAACCTGTTCTTTATAGATTATACTTTTCATGACAGACTGTTTCAAAGTGCTTCTGAGCTAGCCGAAAAGCAGTTCGGGATATTCTTCAAGCTAAAAGTTATAGTTAGTGATGTATGGAAATGACTTGATCAATTATCTTCTTCATTAATCCCGAAACATAATCTAATTAATCTGTGCCGCATTTTTAAATTCAAACTTCCTTGGCTCTTTTTTAGATGACATGAACTTAATGAATAAAGCCCCCAAAGAGATAGATAAAGAAATAAAGCATTGGGATGTCCTGCTTTTTAAAAAGTTATTTTCAAAATCCCTTGATGAATGGCGTATAGAATTGTATGCAAAGTTTGAAGATAAGAAGGCTAATTTCAATGATGTCAAAGATCTCGATTGTTCCCTTTTTGAAGGACTATTTGATTCATTTTTTAACTCGTCCATTTTTATTGGACACTAATGACTTTACATATCTAATAAAATTTTGTTTATCTTTGAGGCATTAAACACTTATCCAAAAACATAATTACATGAATGCTTGGAATACCATTTGTACAGACTTGCTAAATGAAAAATCAAGGCAGGCAACAGAAAAAGACTATCAATGTAAAGTTTTTACGCATTTTTATTATCTGTTAGGTTGGTATAGTGAAAGAGTTGAACAGCAATATCAGCAAAGAGTAGGTAGCAATGTACAATATGTATATCCAGATATAGTCTTTTTTGCTAATAACGAAAAGTTATTCGTTGTTGAAATGAAACAACCTAATCACACTCAAACTAAAGAAGATATAGAACAATTATCTTCTTATATGAAATTATTACCAGTACAATTTGGTGTTTATATTGGAGAACACATAGAATTATATTACAAACCATTTAATTGTGAAAGCCCCACAAGTGTTTTAAAGATAGAACTTAAAACCGACTCCGATAAAGGCAAAACATTTGTAGAACTATTCAAGCGAGAAAATTGCAATATCGAAAAGCTGACTGAATTTTGTAGATCTCAGATAGAAAAAATAGATAAAGAAAACAGAATTAATGACTACATTAACGAACTTACATCTGAAACAGGGAAACGTTTGCTGATTGAATTATTATCTAGTAAATTATATGCAGATGGCTACACAGAAGAAAGCGTAAATAAAATAATAGACAATATTGAAATCAACATCATAAACAAGAATCAGTTACAAAACTTACATAAGGAACAGACTACCGTTCCCAAAGATCTACAACCCACAGGAGTTGTTGAATATAAACCCAAGAAGAAAAACAATCTCGACCATACTCGTTATTTATTTAATGGCAAAGGAAATTATGGAAAAGGTCGGTTGTCTTTAGAAATCGTTAAACAATTTGTACAAGACAATCCTAATCTTACATACAATCAACTCAAAGATACAATACCATTACCCATATATTCATTTGATGAAATACAATTATGGAAACAAACAACAAAAGACCAGCATAAAGATACTCGATGGTTTGAAGACAAGACTGATTTAATGGTTAGTTATGACGGTATCACTTTTGCTTTCACAACTCAAATTGGCAGTGGGAATATTGGTAAGATTGTTGAGTTTGGCAGAAGACAAGGATATTCAATAGAACCTATCAAATGAAGTTTGACAACAGTACACTCATTCAAGAACGAAGCAAAAGTTAAAGGGTTAATAATAAAGTTATAATATCAAACCATATTATAACGATTAACATCGAGTAGAAATAACCTTCCCGCCTGAAACAAGGATTTCATAACAATCCAAAATACAAAAAAGGAAGTACATCCGAAATCAGAATCTTAAAGATAGTTCGAAATGCACTTCCTTTTTATATAAAATGTACCTGAAAAAAGCAAAAACAGACCAAAACCATTCTTCCCGTTCAAGTGTTATATTGATATATTATCCATTTTAAAAAGGAAAGAATATGAAGAAGTTGACATTACTTATTGTCTGTCTGATTGCCGGAATGGCAACAGCAGCAGCACAGAGTCAGGGTGACAAGGCACTCGGTCTGAATTTGAATTATGCCAGTGAAACCTCCTTCGGTCTGGGCGGAAAATTCCAGTATAATCTGACCAACCATGTACGGATCGAGCCGGAATTCAATTACTATTTCAAGCACGATCATGTTTCCTTCTGGGATCTGGGAGTAAACTTCCATTACCTCTTCCCCGTTGCAGCTGATGTGGCTATCTACCCGGCTGTAGGATTGGGATATGCCAATGCAAAGGCTCATTTCGACGAATATTCTGCTTCCGACGGGAAGTTTCAGGCCAAGTTTGGAGTAGGAGCTGACTTTAAACTGGGTTCTGCCTGGAAACTGAACATTGAACCCAAATATCAGTTAGTGGACGGATTCGACCAGTTCATCATAAATGTCGGACTGGCTTACTGCTTCTGATCCGGCAAAATCAAATGCACCCGCTTCCCGGACAATCCGGAAAACGGATGCATTTCTTTATTACCTGACAGGCACTGCTTAATCGTCAATGTCTACCACACGCATCTGAGAGTCGAAAGAGATTTCCCAACGGTTGGACAACTTCACTTCATATCCCTTACGGTCACGTTCGATACGAAGAATCTTGGCATCCGGATAGTTGGTTTTCACATAATCACGGATAGCAGCAGGAACAATCTTTGAAGGTACTTCGCTTTGTGAACACTTCACTTCTGTCCATTCTCCGGACTTGTCGAATTCCACCTTTTCGCCATTTGTGAAAATGACATCATAGGTTTTATAGAACAAATCACTCTCCTGCTTAGCCAACGCCACTTTGTGGCTCTTGAAATAAGTGGTCAGGAAGGTCTGGGCCTTTGTCGGCAACTGTCCAACCTGGATCGGTTTGTCATTATCAGCCAAAGCAACTGAAGACATTGTAAACACACACACCAATAAAAAAACTAACTTTTTCATACACCTTTGTTTTTAAGAGATTAATCATTCATTTAATTTTCTAATACAAAGGTGCGACAGGAATCTGAAAAGAATCTGGAATCAGAAGAAATTTTCAGGAAAAATGCAAAATTCTTTTCTGAAAGCCTGTTCCGCAATATAAACACCTATCCTACTCTTTCCGATCCGGAACAGCTGACCGTAAACCGATGCATGCCCTCAGTGAATTCGTAACGGATATCCAGCCCGCTTGACTTGCAGACAGACTCAGCCAAAGCCAGACCCAGTCCCGTAGAACCTTCTTTCTTATGGCCCTGATAAAAACGCTCAAAGATACGCTCACCGTCAAGGGGCTGCTCACCGCTATTGGCGACAACCATTGATTCCGCCGTAAAGAGAATACGGATCACGCCCCCTTCCGTCACATGTACAAAGGCATTTTTCAGCAGGTTGGTCAGCAGAACTGAAGCCAGCGATTCACTCATCATGACCGTAAACTCACCTTCCGTAATCACCTCCACCGAAACACCCCGGTAAGCATACACTTCCTTATAATCTTCCAGGTATTGCTCCAGCAGATGATTATAACATATATCCTTTACATCGGAAAACTGCCGGTTCTCGATCTTGCAGAGCAAGAGCAAAGAACGGTTCAGACGCGTCAGACGTTCAAGCGTTTCATGCGTCTTTATCAACTCTTCCAACTGCTTTTCGCTGAGATTGCCTTCTTCCATCAGCATTTCCAGACGGTTCCGGCAGATAGCCAAAGGTGTCTGCATCTCGTGGGAGGCATTTCCGATAAACAGTTTCTGCTGTTCATACAGTTTCTCACTGCGCTCTGCCGAAAGAGTCACGGCTTCATTCAGCTTGCGGAACTCATAAATGCGGGTATTATTCTCCAATGGAGCATTCGAACGGCCGAGCCGATAGGCATCCAGCCAGGCCAGCAAGCGGTACAAAGGATACATATTTCTCCGGAACACCCATACGTTCAACAAAATAACGGCCAGCAGCAACAGTACATAAAGAAAGACAATCCACCCCAGAATAGCTCTCTGCAAATCAGCTTTCTCGATAGTAGGTGTATAAACGACCAGCTCCATAAAGCGGTTTCCTTCGACCTCGAAGATGGTAGTCAGTACACGAGCCGGTTCCTCTTCGTCCTTCTCTGTGATATAAACCATTTCATCGTGATAAGAAATCCGGGGATACATCCGGGCATACGACTCGCTTACTTCATAAAGGAAATACTGGTTGTTGGAGCCATTGCTACGGGCAGGAAGTTCCTCACCGGAAAGCCATCTGAGGATCAATGCCTCCGAATAGTCTTCCAGCGAATCATCCACCTCGTCATTGACCTCTTCCATCACGGCCAGATAAAACAGTCCGGCCCATAAGGTAAGTATCACAATGAGTGCGGCGGACATGCGCCCCAGAATCAGATGAAACAGTTTCATTCCACAACAAACTTATAGCCAAATCCATATACAGACTTAAGCTCCGGAGTAGCACCGGCTTCTTTCAGGCGCTTACGGAGATTCTTGATCTGCGTATAGATGAAATCAAAGTTATCTACCTGATCAATATGATCTCCCCATACAGACTCTGCCAGTGTATTCTTATTGACCAGTCTGCCGGGACGGCACATAAAATAATATAGGATATCGTATTCCTTACGGTTCAGATCGACTTCCTTTCCCTCAACCATCACCCGGAAACGATCGGGAAATACCTCAATGTTTCCAAAGCGCAAGCTCTGCTCTCCTTCCCGCTGATTCCTCCGCAACAGGCTCTTGATACGTGCATGAAGTTCGGCCAGATGAAAAGGTTTGGGCAGATAATCATCTGCACCCAGATCCAGTCCCTGCACCTTGTCTTCCAGTGAATCCTTGGCTGAAAGAATAATGACATTCGTCCGCTTGCCCATTGCCTTCAGTTCTTCCAGCAGATCAAGTCCGCTTCCGTCGGGCAGCATGATATCCAGCAGAATGCAATCATAATCGTAATCTTCTATTTTACACAGGGCTGTCCGATAATCAGGAGCCTGGGATACGACATAGCGTTCCTTTTCCAGCGAACGGGTGGTAATCTCCCTCAGGTCGGCATCATCCTCTACAATCAGTATTTTCATTGGCTTTTGTTTTAAAGTATCTGTATCCGGACATCCAGTCCGTCTGAATGCAAAGATAGCCAATTCCCCGACACGGCAAAGCGAAAGCCCCGGGCTTTTTCCGCAAACAAAAAATACGGCCTGTACATACAGGTGCAGACTTTTTCAATCCACACCTGCTGTACAGGCCGTCATTCTATATATCTTTCCGGTTTACTTAGTCCTTGTTGAACCAGCGTACATAACAGAAGTCCTGACGATGGGGCAGTGCCTCATGTTTCGGGAACATACGGTATGCAACCTTGAAGCTTCCGGAGTTAGACAGGCTGTGAGTTACCTTGAAGGTAAACAGATTACCGTCTCTGTGAACCATTTCCATCGGTTCTACTGAATAAACGTATTCCTTGCCTTCAGCGGTAGTGTAAGTTGTTACTAGTTCAATGCCCACTGCATCATCCAGGCCTTTTTCGTCAACCACGCAAGTGATAACATATTCCTTACCGGTTTCAATGTTACCTTTGTGAAGGTCTTCGCACTTATCCATAGAAACGACTTCAATGGAATCCCACTTTTCAGCCACTTCTTCTTTCCATTTGGCGATTTCCTTAGCCTTAGCGTAGTCGTTGGCTGCCAGTTCATGGAAACGAGCTGCTTCCTTGCCATAGAATTTAGTGAAGTAATCATCCAGCTGACGCTTCATGGTGTAATGAGGAGCTACCTGTGCGATAGAGTTCTTGATAGTCTTCACCCAGCCTTCAGAATATCCCTTCTTGTTACGTGCATAGTAAAGCGGCAGGATTTCAGTTTCCAGCAAGCTGTAGATTGTAGCAGCATCCAGCTGATCCTGGTATTCCTGATTCTGGTAAGTACGTTTTTCAGTCAGTGCCCATCCGGCTCCTTCACGGTAACCTTCCAGCCACCATCCGTCAAGTACAGACAAGTTTACAACACCGTTCATCAAAGCTTTTTCACCGGAAGTACCGGAAGCTTCCAACGGACGAGTCGGAGTGTTCATCCAGATATCTACACCAGAAACCAGACGACGAGCCTGTTTCATATCGTAGTTTTCAAGGAAAATGATCTTACCGAGGAATTCAGGACGGTTAGAGATTTCCACAATCTTCTTGATCAGACCCTGACCGGCACCATCGTGGGGATGAGCCTTACCTGCAAACAGGAACTGTACAGGGTAATCAGGGTTGTTCACGATCTTAGCCAGACGATCCAAGTCTGTGAACAACAGATGTGCACGCTTGTAAGTAGCAAAACGACGTGCGAAACCGATCAACAGTGCGTTAGGATTGATCTTGTCCATCAGAGAAACCACACGCGACGGATCACGCTGGTTCTTCAGCCATGTATCACGGAACTGGTTACGGATATAGTCGATCAGCTTGTTCTTCAAAGCTACACGAGTCTTCCAAACTTCTTCATCGGGTACATTGTAGATAGCTTCCCAGATCTTTTCATTTGACTGGTCGTGCAGGAAGTTCTTGTCGAAATATTTTGCATAAAGTTTCTTCCATTCAGAAGCACACCAAGTCGGGAAGTGTACACCATTGGTTACATAACCTACATGATTTTCTTCAGGGAAATAACCTTTCCAGATGCCTGAGAACATTTCCTGTGAAACTTTACCATGCAGCCAGCTTACACCGTTCACTTCCTGACAAGTGTTGCAGGCGAATGTAGACATACAGAAACGTTCGTTAGGATCACCCGGGTTAATACGGCCCAGATCCATCAGATCCTGCCAGGTAATACCCATACGCTGCGGATAACCTCCCATATACTTGCCGAACAGACCTTCGTCGAAGTAGTCATGACCAGCCGGAACCGGAGTATGAACAGTGTACAGAGAAGAAGCACGTACAACTTCCAGAGCCTCGTCGAATGACATGCCGCTTTCTACATAATCGCACAAGCGCTGTACGTTACACAGGGCAGCGTGACCTTCATTGCAGTGATATACATCTTTCTTGATGCCCAGACGTTTCAGCAACAGCACACCACCGATACCCAGCAGAATTTCCTGCTTCAGACGGTTTTCCCAGTCACCACCATACAACTGATAAGTAATCGGACGGTCGAATTCGCTGTTCATTTCGTTATCTGTATCCAGCAAATACAAAGGTACACGACCTACGTTTACTCTCCATACATATGCATGAACATAATAGTTCAGATAAGGAACATCAAGAACCAGAGGCTGTCCGTTTTCATCTTTAACGCGGTCCAAAGGCAGGCTGCCGAAGTTCTGTGCTTCATAATTTGCAATCTGCTGTCCGTCCATAGACAGGCTCTGAGTGAAATAGCCGTAACGATACAGGAAACCTACACCACACATATCGACATTGCTGTCTGATGCTTCTTTCAGGTAGTCACCGGCCAGGATACCCAAACCGCCGGAGTAGATCTTCAGTACGTGAGTCAGTCCATACTCCATACAGAAGTATGCAACAGAAGGACGTGAAGCATCGGGCTTCACATCAATATATTCTTTGAATTTCTTATATACCTTGTTAATCTTGGCAAGAACAGCTTCGTCAGAAGACAGATCTTCCAGTTTTTCATAACTTATACGCTCCAACAAAGCAACCGGATTCTGTCCGACAACGCTCCACAATTCAGGATCCAGAGAACTGAACATTTCAGTTGCCTCATCATTCCAGGCCCACCAGATATTGCGAGCCATTTCTTCCAGCATCTTCAAGGATTCCGGAATGTGGGATTTCACATTTACTTCCTTCCAGCAAGGAACATTCGCATAATTTGTCTTGATTTTCATATCTCTCAATAATGCTTTAAGTTAAAAATCAGATTCACTGTTACAAAGCAAGGCGTTTCTCAGCATTGCGCAAAGCAATGTCATAAGCCTCATAATAATACTGTATGAAATGTTTCCACAGTGCCTTTTCGGCAATTGCTGCCGCGTTCTTCCGTATTTTCTTGATTTCAGCTGCACTCAGGGCAGAGAAATCTGAAACTGTATCTTTTATGACGTCAGCCACTTCAGAATAGTTGTAGTCTGTACGATGGATCACCTTTACGCCGTCAGCCAGTTCGCTGAAACGTCCTTTCAAGGAGTTAACCCATAAGCCAAACCCGGCCAGATCTGTCGTAACTGTCGGTACGTGGAAAGCGATGCTTTCCAGCGGAGTATATCCCCAGGGTTCATAGTAAGACGGATATACACTCAGGTCATATCCTAAAATCAGGTCATAATAATGCATGTTCCAGATACCGTCATTTCCATCCAGATAGCAAGGTACAAAGATAACCTTGACCTTTGATTCCGGTGCATTCGACATGTTCAAATACTTCAGCATGTCAAGTACCTGGTCATGATTCATGTTATGCAGCCAGTGGGTAATGAAAGGAACCTCCAGAGGAGTCGTAAACTGTTCCTTGCTCTTCAGACGGGCTATCAGGTCTTCACGGGGATCGCCCACCCATCCGGGCACATTGATAAATGCCAGAACATCACGCTTCAGATTCTTGTCGCGGGTCAGCCGGTTCAAGGATTCCAGATAAACGTTGATACCCTTGTTCTTGAATTCATAACGGCCACTGGTTCCGACAATCAGTGTTTCGTCGGTCAAGTTTGTACCCAGAAGCTTGTTCGCCAGATTCAGCATAGCCTGACGGGCTTTCTTACGACGTGAAACAAACGTATTCCCTTTGGGCACAAAGTCATCCTCAAAGCCGTTCATCAGAACCACATCTGCCGACTTGTCAAGCAGTTCACGACATTCATTGTTGGTGATTTCACTGACTGTTGTAAAACAATCAACATGGTGTGCAGTCTGTTTTTCAATGGAATGCTTCGATTGCATATTCAATTCACCAGCCATCTGGTCGCCATTATATGCAAACAAATAGTCATACAAAGGTTTGTTGTTTCCGGCAATCGAGCGTCCGATAGAAGTTGCATGAGTAGTAAAAATTGTTGCAATTTCCGGCACATGCTTGCGCAGATAAAGTGCTCCCAGACCGGTCATCCATTCATTAGCATGATAGACTACCCGATCCTTCTTGCTTAAGCAATGCCGATAAAAACTTTCTACAACTTTTCCTGCAGCATATGCAAACATGGAGGCCTCGTCGTAATCACCGTAAGCATGAAGTGAATCTACCTGAAAATCGCACCAGGCCTGCCCGTAAATATCATTCTTCTGAGCATAGAAAGGAGTGAAATCAACCAGGATTGTAATGGGAGATCCCGGTATATTCCAACGACCGACGCGTATCTTCAATCCATCACTCTCCCGTGCATATGCACACCAGTCTTTCAAACAATTTTCATCCTCAGAGAATAAAGGATTGTCCTTACCCGACCATACATCCGGACCAATAAAAAAGATCTTATCAGGAAATGCATCCTGCAATGTCTTTGCCCTTGTTGAGAGAACCGTGTAAATACCTCCCACCTTATTACACACTTCCCAACTGGATTCGAAAATGTAATCGGGCTTCAAAAGCTCTTTCATCATCATCTTTAATATTTTCTAAATCAGTCGCAAAGGTATAAAAAAAGTATGGATTTTTAAAGTTTTTATAGACCTAATTCGACTATTCATATTCATTTTATTCAAGAATATCGACCAAGATGTCATTCTTTTTACACTGGAATGTCCGTCCGGCCACTTGTATGCTGTCAGAAAGAAACTCAAAATGCCTCGTCAGCATCGTCTGCACGATTCGCCCGCAACGACCGCACGATTCTGCCCCAACGACCGCATAATTTGCCAGCAACGACTGCACGATTCTGCCTCAGTGACCGCACGATGAAAAAGCAACCAAAAAATAAGCCGGACACGGCAATCCGTGTCCGGCTATCTATTTCATCAGGCTAAGCAAGTTAAGCCAGAGCAGAACCCATCAAGAAAGTAGCAGCCAAAGCTACAATTGCATACAATTCAGGGAATACAGCCAGAATCAATGTATTACCGAATACATTGTGACCCTGTCCGATGGCAGCAATACCGTTGGCGCAAACCTGTCCCTGACGGATGGCAGAGAACAAGGCTACCAGTCCCAGACCAATACCGGCACCCAGTACGGCACAAGCCTGAATTGCTGTCATTTCCGGTGTCAGCACACCAAAAATATTCTGGAACATGAAGTAACCGGCAAAACCATACAGACCCTGAGTACCCGGAAGCGCTGTCAGCACCAGGAAATTACCGAATGCACTGTCATTTTTCTTCAACGCACCGATTGAAGCGTTACCGGCAATAGTCACACCATAGGCACTACCAATACCTGACAAACCAACCATAATCGCAATGCCAATGTAGGCAATCAAAAGATTCATTTCCATAATTCAATTATTTTTTAAATTTTTAATTCGTATTACTTTTATTCACTAATTACTTCTTTCTTAAAGGGTTTGTATTCTTTTCCACCACCCTCATAACCGGAATTCTTGAAGAATTCCACGAATGTCAGACGCATGGGGTGAACCATTGCACCCAGTACATTCATAAAGATATTGATGCTGTGACCGATCAGGAAGATCAGAACCATGACAATCGGACCTGCAATGATATTGTCGGGACTCATACCTGCTGCCAGACTGTTGAACACACTGGCCAGGATACCTCCGGACAAACCGAGGGCAAACAGACGTACATACGAGAGCACATCACCCAGCAGACCGGTAGCCATATTGTAGCTGTCCCACAGTCCCAGTCCGATGTTGACAAAAATATTTTTGTCCGGACTGTTGTACAGGTAGGCCATCAGCAAGCCGATACCCAGGAGCACCAGATGTACCGTACCTCCCATTGCCATACAGGAAGGGAAAGCAAAGGCAAAAGCCGTGCTGACAAGTACCAGAATCCATCCGATCGTTGCTACCGCATATTTGAAGCCCAGCTGAATGGTCTGATTCACGGCCTTCAGAATCATACCGAAGATAATCTGAATACCTCCCAGAATCAGAGAAAGGTTAAACATCTGCTGGTTATCCAGCGAAATGGATTCCTTCAGACTCTGGAAAAGAGGCAACTGAATGTCGTACAGATTAAATCCGAAGCAGGTTCCTGTGAGCAGACCACAAACCATTGTGGAAGCTCCGAGCAACTGTACCAGTGTAAGCACCGGTTTCATCGAATCACTCACCTGCTTAGCTGCCAGGCGATAAATCGTGACAGCCAGCACCATGAACAGTCCGTAACCGGAATCTCCCAGACACAGGCCGAAGAACAGCATAAAGAACGGGGCAAAATACGGAGTCAGATCCAGTTCTCTGTATTTGGGCAACATATAAAGTCGCATGATCGGTTCAAACAGACGGGCAAACTTATTGTTCGCCAACAAGATAGGAACATCATCGTCCGGTGTCGGATCTGCAATCTCATAATAAGCATTGCTGGTGTTCAGATATTCCTGTATCTGGCCGACAGAAGCCGCAGGTGCCCATCCTTCCAGCAGCAACAGTTTGTTGTCTGCCAGTGAATCAGCACTCAGTTCCACTTTGGAGAACTCTATCTGCGCATGTACAGAGGCCTGAGCTGCTTCCAGATCGGGCACTGCCGTTGCGGCCAGTTCTTCCATCCGCTTGTGTATATCAGCTTCTTTCGTCACAATCGCAGCCTTGCTCTCCTTCAGTGATGCAAGCGACTTGTCCGGAAGCCGGACTGCTTCCACCTCCAGTTCCACCGGTGAATTTACCGGGGTTACCGTGATAAAATAAAGCCGCGAACCAGACTGGCTGATGATCATCGCATGATATTCCGTCATCCATTCTTCCTTGAAGAGCTTTTCCGGACAGACATAGAAATCAATGCGATAGCCGGCTTCTGCCAGACGGGCCAGATCACGCGGCTCAAAGTTTCCCCACGGTTCCAGCACAGCAATGTCCTTGTCTGTCAGCTGAGCCTGATGACTCAGGCGCTGCATCTCCTGCTGCAAGGCTTCGATTTCCTTCAGGGCTTCTTCTCCTTTACGGACATCGCCTGCATGGGAAGCGCCAGCCGGAACACCCATACCGCGAAGGGTTTTCACCGCTGCCGCATAACGTGACGACAAACGGATGCTGTCCTGCAGTTCGGCATTTCCGGCACCACCCTGAGCTTTCTCAACCACATGAACGACTCCGACTTCACGGATTCCTTTCAGGAAATCTTCATATTCCTTGTGATAGACCAAAAAGGTCAGTTTCTTCATTTTAGCAATCATACCTCAGCCTCCTTTCTTTTCTCCTGGATGGATTTCAGGATCTTCTGAGAAGACTTGGACAAATTCTCTTCGTCTTCCATGAAACGCTTAATCTTTCTCAAGGCATCCTGATAACCCGGAATCTGTACCTTCTCAAAAAGATTAACCTTCTGAGTGGTTTTCTTTCGGGCATGTTCCAGCAACCCCAGCTTGGCCAGCGTAAATTCCCGCTCAATGGCAGTCTGTGCCAGGCCTTTCAACAAGTGAATGCCGTCGGCATACCATTTGGGACTACAGAAGAAGCTGAACGGACGGATCTCAAAGTCCACCTCTTCCAGCAAGGGTACTCGGACGCCTGCTATCTTGCGTACGCCCAGATGAACATCCTTCACTTTCACCAGTGAAGCATCAAATTCATTCCAGAGAGCGAACATGGCTTCGTATGCCTGGATCTGCTGTTCCAGGCGTTCCTCCAACTCCACTGCTTCAGTCTTGCAACGCTTCACCTCCAGACGCAGCGCACTCTCCTTGTTCTTGATGATAGGCAGCGTACGCAAACGGATCTTGAGCTGTTTCTCAAGCTGCTGCAACGAAGTTTTGTTATATTGAAATTTTATAGCCATTCTCTGTAAGTTTTAACTAAATCACTTTTTCCAGTACTGATCCACAAATTCTTTCTTGATGTTGACTTCCTCGGGCTTGAAATATTTGCTGAACAGTCCCCAGGTCACATCAAGCATTTCAGTGGTATTCAGATTGACATCGATGGCCAGCAACTGATTGGCATAATCCTTTGCAAAAGCCAACGCACGTTCATCATAGTTGGTCAGGTCGAAACCGTTTTCCATCTTGGTCTTTGCATTGGCAGCATCAGCATACAGACGAACCGCAGCATTCATCACCTGCGGATGATCCTTACGGGTCTTCTTTCCACTTACCAGCTGTTTCAGACGAGACAGAGAACGGAACGGATCGACAATTACCTTACCGATATCACTGTCACGGCGCAGGAAAAGCTGACCTTCGGTGATATAACCGGTATTATCAGGAACAGCATGCGTAATATCGCCTCCCGACAATGTGGTAACGGCAATAATGGTAATGGAACCTCCTGAAGGGAACTGTACGGCTTTCTCGTAGATCTTTGCCAGATCGGAATAAAGAGAACCCGGCATAGAGTCCTTCGAAGGAATCTGGTCCATACGGTTGGATACGATAGCCAGCGCATCGGCGTAAGAAGTCATATCGGTCAGCAAGACCAGTACCTTCTGATTGTGTTCTACCGCAAAGTATTCAGCAGCTGTCAGAGCCATGTCCGGAATCAGCAGACGTTCTACCGGAGGATTCTCTGTCGTATTCACGAAACTGATGATACGGTCAAGGGCACCAGCATTCGAGAACACATTCTTGAAATACAAATAGTCATCATTGGTCATACCCATACCGCCCAGAATAATCTTGTCGGTTTCGGCACGTAAGGCCACATTGGCCATCACCTGGTTGAAAGGCTGGTCCGGATCGGCAAAGAAGGGGATCTTCTGTCCGGATACCAGGGTGTTGTTCAAGTCAATACCAGCAATACCCGTAGCGATCAGCTCGGACGGCTGCTTACGGCGTACCGGATTCACAGACGGTCCTCCAATCTCAACTTCCACTCCTTCAATCTCCGGTCCTCCGTCAATCGGATCACCAAAAGCGTTGAAGAAACGTCCGGCCAGTTGCTCGCTCACTTTCAATGTAGGAGACTTGCCCAGGAATACAACTTCGGCATTTGTCGGAATACCTTCCGTACCCTCAAACACCTGCAAAGTCACTTCATCACCGGCAATCTTCACCACCTGGGCCAGCTTGCCGTTTACCATAGCCAGTTCGTCATAACCTACTCCCGTTGCTTTCAGCGAACAGGTAGCTTTCGTTATCTGACTAATCTTTGTATATATTTTCTGAAAAGCTTTCGTTGCCATTTTATTCTCAATTTATTTCTCTTATTTCACTTTGCGTTCAGCCACCAGTTCCTGCAACTGCTTGCGAAATTCGTCGTACTGTTCGGAACGGAAACGGGCATAGTTCATCTGCTTGCAGATATTGATCATCTTCTTGAAATAGTCCATTACCTCTACGAAGTTGTCGAACTCATAGTCGGTATGACAAATATCGATAATCTGGTTCACCATTTCCTCTTGACGTTCCATCGGAGTTACCGAGTCTACTTCATCAAATGCATCCTGCTGAAGGATCACAAAGTCAATCAGTTCCGACTTCCAGAAAATCACATGGTATTCTACAGGCACACCGTCATCACCCAGAATGTTGATCTGCTCAGCAATTTCCTTACCTCTCAACAGACGGGTCTTCAGCTCATTCACCTTACCGATCCATTCACTGTTGATACGCTGAGTGATGTAATTGTCGAACTCAGGATATTCAAGATATTTGGAATAAGAATCAATCGGGTTTACAGCCGGATAACGCTTGCGGTCGGCACGTTCCTGCTCAAGTGCATAGAAACAGCGGGCCACTTTCTTGGTATTTTCCGTTACCGGTTCCTTCAGGTTACCACCGGCCGGAGATACTGTTCCGATGAAAGTAATGGAGCCTGTTTCTCCATTGTAAAGATGTACATAACCGGCACGGCCGTAGAAATTGGAAATAATCGCTGAGATATCCATCGGGAAGGCATCCGGTCCCGGCAATTCTTCCATACGGTTTGACATTTCACGCAAAGCCTGCGCCCAGCGGGAAGTAGAGTCAGCCATCAACAAGACTTTCAATCCCATTGCACGATAATATTCAGCCATCGTCATGGCAGTGTAGACAGAAGCTTCACGTGCTGCTACCGGCATATTGGAAGTATTGGCGACAATAATTGTACGTTCCATCAGCTTACGACCTGTATGCGGGTCTACCAGTTCCGGGAATTCCGTGAAGATTTCCACAACCTCATTGGCACGCTCACCACAGGCTGCAATGATCACGATATCAGCTTCGGCCTGTTTGGATATAGCATGCTGCAACACAGTCTTTCCGGTTCCGAACGGACCAGGAATAAATCCGGTACCGCCCTCTACAATCGGATTCAGTGTATCAATCACACGCACACCCGTCTCAAGCAGTTTATAGGGACGCGGTTTCTCAGCATAGTTCACCATTGCTTTCTTAACCGGCCACTTCTGAATCATATTCACAGGAATATCATTACCTTCCTTGTCGGTCAGGACAGCAACTGTATCTTCAATGGTATATTCACCTTCTTCTACAATTGACTTCACTTTATAGGTTCCGGTCAGCTGGAAAGGTACCATAATCTTCAGGGGCTGGTGATTTTCTTCCACCTCGCCCAGCCATGCTGAAGGACCGACTTCGTCTCCGGCCTTTACAATCGGCTTGAACAGCCATTTCTTTTCTTTATCCAGCGGATAGGTATATTGTCCACGTTTCAGGAAGACACCTTCCATTTTGTCCAGATCATTCTGCAAACCGTCATAGTTCTTTGACAGCATACCCGGACCCAAAGTTACTTCCAGCATGTGACCTGTAAATTCGGCTTCAGCACCGACTTTCAAACCACGGGTACTTTCAAACACCTGTACATATACATTCTGTCCGACCACCTTAATAACCTCGGCCATCAGACGGTCACCGCCGGTCATGATATAACAGATTTCATTCTGTGCTACCGGCCCGTCGACAGTCAATGTAACCATGTTGGCAATAACGCCTAAAACAGTTCCTTTTGTTGCCATTCTATTGTATTTTACTATTTTCTAAATTCTTCCGGTATCTGAACTTCATCCTTCAGATTCTGAATCATCTGACGGAACAATTCACTTCCCTTTTCTTTATCCAACAAAACCCAACGTTCGATCATTTCCAGCTGCAGCAGGAAAACAAACAAACGCTCTACCGTAAAATAATGGAAAAAAGATGCATCTTCCAACCATTTCCATTTCAGCTGATCAACCTTTTTCTCACGCTCTACCAGATCGTCTGTTTCTACCAGACGCTGTAAGGGTTCAAAATAATCCAAGGTTTCACTTAATCCGAAATCACGGGCATTGGAAGTCCGGAGCATCTCACAAACTTCAGTATCCCCGACAATCACCTCAGCTACATTCATCTTATACTTGCGTGCAGCAAAAGCAGCCAGTATATTGTTGATATTCAGATTAAATTCAAACCAGGAAGCAATAAACGGATTTTTAGACTTCATGGCATATGCATAATATGCCGAAGCTAACAGATTTTCAGCCTTATACAACTCATCAGCAGGTAAAGCCAAATATTGTGCAATGAAATCATACAGATAAGACGGGAATTTTGCATCCGGCTTTTCTCCTTCTTTCACTGAAGCTATCAGCTGAAGCAAATCTTCCGAAGAAAAATTACCCTTTCCCTGAGTCACTGCATCTTTGTCTTTCAGCAGGCTTAATAAATCAGCATGATCATATTTCAAATAAAACAGATCTATCAGAGCCTGATCTTTAGCTGACAAATCTCCATAAGATTCTGCTCTAAAGTCAGATATCGTATAACTAAGCTTACCGTCCTCAAGTGAGATATCCGGCAAACCGGCTACCAGATAGTAATAAGCACTCATAAGCCTACCTTAAAACAACATCTTCACTAATTGCGGACGCAAAAATTCTTTGAAGTAGTTTTCAAACTCTTCTTCTCCAAAATTCACCTTATAAGAACCATCTGCCGGGGAAATTGAGAACAAGGCTTTCATTCCATTTACTTCTTCAATCTTCACTCCTTTATCCAACAGACCTTTAGCCTTTGCAGCAAAGAATTTCTGTAACGCCTCTCCATCCTTAACGGATATGACAATCGGCTCATTGGAAGACCACTGGGTTGCTAAAGCAAGAATAAATTTATTAAGGAATTCTTTATCGGATGTCACTCCTTTCACAGCATCAGATACTGTCTGATTGGTTAACAAATTCACAATTTCTGTCTTCAAGGCATTAACAGCCTGACCTCCGAACAGTTTCAATTCAGATTTCGTATTGTCTGTCAGTTCATCAGCCTTCTTTTGTGCATCAGCTACAATAGAATCAGCCTGTTTACGTGCTTCTTCAAGCAGCTTCTGAGCTTCTTTCTGGGCTTCACCAATAAGTCGCTGGGCTTCTTCGTTTCCTTTTTCTACACCTTCACGATAAATCTTATCAGTTAACTCCTGAATTTTATTTTCCATGATAAAAGTATTTTATAATATTAATTACAATCGAAAGTCTTTTAAAAATTTAGGAATTTCAATGCCCCAAATATAAGAAATAAAAGGAAACAAAACTATCTTATTAGATATTTTTTAAATGAGTATTCAGAAAAAGGCAACAACTTCGCAACCGATATTACATCTCATCCATTTTTCACAGAAGTCTAAAAGATCAATACAAGGATTTCTCAAAGAACTTTACATTTTATCAAATATAAATCCATTTATTTGACAGTATGATCCCCTGTCACCTTACATTAACAGGTTATTCCCGGGAGATCTGACCGCGAAGAGGCAAAAAAAATCCCCGGCATCCAAAAAGGAAACCGGGGATCGGAAAACGGCGACTACCTACTCTCCCACTTGCGCAGTACCATCGGCGTGACGAAGCTTAACTTCTCTGTTCGGAATGGGAAGAGGTGGAACCTTCGTGCCATAGTCACCTGAATATCTCATGTACAAGCAATACCTACGAAAACCTGAAGTATATATCAACCATCCTGTAAGGAAAGTGAACGGGCAATTAGTAATGCTCGGCTTTGGTGTCTCCACCTTTACACCTGCATCCTATCAACGTCATCGTCTTTGACGACCCTGAGAAATCTAATCTTGTGGCTGGCTTCGTACTTAGATGCTTTCAGCA
>OLPH01001121.1_pt1 | contig 28343 bp, 18 predicted proteins | sample 1672951 | NCBI WGS metagenome assembly OLPH01 (sample SAMEA3136740, study PRJEB25190) | human gut metagenome | reverse complement strand
ATTTACTTCCGCTTCTTCCTACTGAAACGATGCATTTCTTACACTCATAAGAACCCTTTTCACAGATTATACGATATCCGTCTTCTAATATTTCCACCTTCTGTACCGGTGTATCAAAATAGAAGTCCACATGATCTTTCATTGCATTATAAAGATTCTCAAGAACTACATAATTGATATCTGTTCCCAGATGACGCACGGAAGCATCCAGAAGATTCAGTTTATTCTGCAGACAGAGCTTCTTAAACTTGGTTCCGGCTGTAGAATAAAGTTTAGTTCCCTCACCGCCATATTCCATATTAATATCATCTACATATTTCATCAGTTCAATTGCCTGGCTCTTGCCAATATGCTCGTACAGCGTTCCGCCAAAATCATTGGTAATATTATATTTTCCATCAGAAAATGCGCCTGCCCCGCCAAATCCGCACATAATCGAGCATCTCTTACAATTGATACAGTTTTTTATCTTTTTGCCGTCAATCGGACATTTTCTCTTTTCAAGAGAATATCCCTCTTCAAAAACTCCAACCTTACAGTCCGGCATTTCTTTCATTAATTCATATGCTGCAAAAATCCCTCCAGGACCGGCACCAATAATGATCACATCATAGTTCATGCTTTTTCCTCCTTATAAGTATAGCATAATTTCCCTCTTTGTATCCCTCATCCATCTGCACCGGAATCATCTCCTGTGCATAAAAAAAGCTGTCGCAGAATTTCTCATGACAATCCATGTCATTTCCATTCATTACGGCAGTTGGAAAAATGTTCAACCTATTTAGCGTTAAGCATATTCCTTATCTATATTACGTGATTTTCGTAGCATTGTCAAGCACCAGTTTCAAGTAAGTCACACAGGGCACCGCCCCACCAGACAATGCCCCGCTCAACAATATCAGTTCAACAAAAAAATAAAGAAATTCAGATATCCTGCAAAAGTCAGCCAGACAAGATATGGAATCATCAGATAACCAGCTGTTCTCGAAATTTCAGAAAATGTTTTTGTACATAAATATACCAGATACCACAAAAACAACAGCCAGGCAAACGCAAACAGATACCATCCTGCGTTAAAGAAAAATACCGGCCACAGAAAATTTACAGCGAGCTGAATCCCGTATAAAGTCAGTGCCTTCTTTCTCTCTTCAGTTTTTGGTGTGATTGCAACCAGATAAGAAGCCGTTCCCATCATGGCAAACAGTCCGGTCCATACAACTGGAAACACCCATCCGGGAGGTGTAAGGGGCGGCTGTTTCAGTTTTTCAAATGTATTCATACTTCCCTGTGTAAGAAAACCTGAAACCGCTCCGACTCCCAGAGGTACAGCCAGGCAGGTAAGCAATGTCTTTGTTTTTTTCTTCAAAAAAATTCCTCCTGTTCTCATATTCACAGTCTAGTGTATGAAAAACAGGAGGATTTATTCATTTTTTAAAATCTACGTTTATCAGAGCTTATGTTTTTCTGCTTTAAAGAAATCTTTTGCTTCTTTTGCAACAACTCCGCTCAGAGCAAACAGCGCAATCATATTCGGAATTGCCATCAGACCATTAAAGATATCTGCGATAGTCCATACTGCACTTACTGTCATGTATGGTCCAATAAATACTGCAATGATGTATAACCAGCGGTATACGATGATTTTTTTCTTATGTCCGTTTGTCAGGTATTCGAGACAACGTTCACTGTAGTAATCCCATCCAAGAATCGTTGTGAATGCAAAGAATACAAGACAGAGCATCAATACAAATGCTGTAAACTTAGCCGGGAACGGAAGTCCATGCTGGAACGCATAAGTAGTAACCTGTACACCTTCAATTCCCTCTACCTGCCATGCACCTGTCAGGACAATTGAAAGACCTGTCATTGTACAGATAATGATCGTATCAATAAAAGTACCTGTCATGCTGACCAGACCCTGACGTACCGGCTCTTTTGTCTGAGCTGCTGCTGCTGCGATCGGTGCACTACCAAGACCAGCTTCGTTGGAGAAGATTCCTCGTGCAACACCTTTCTGCATTGCAACGATCATAGAACCAACCACACCACCGGTTACCGCACTCGGATTAAATGCTGCTTTGACAACTGTTACGATTGCTGCCGGAATTTCTGTAATATTACAGATGATTAATGTAATACTGAAGACAATATAGATCACTGCCATAAAAGGAACAATGATCTGACTTACAGTTGCGATTCGTTTCAGTCCTCCGATCAGGATCGCAGCTACACAGAATGCAAGGATCAGAGAAGAAACAACAACTGCTACAGAATACTGTCCCAGGAATGGGATATTGATACAGTTTGTCTTGTCCGGGTCAAAGAAGTTCTGTACGGCACTGGAAATACCATTTACCTGGCTGAATGTACCGATACCGAAAAGTCCTACACAAACACCGAAGAATGCAAAGATCTTGCCAAGCCATTTCCATTTTGATCCCATACCTTTTTCGATATAATAGAATGGTCCACCAAGGCTGTGTCCGTCTTCTGCAACCACACGGTATTTGACTGCCAGAAGACCTTCAGAAAATTTTGTTGCCATTCCAAAGAATGCTGCCACGATCATCCAGAAAAGTGCTCCCGGACCACCGGCACAGACTGCTGTTGCGACACCTACGATATTACCGGTACCGATCGTAGCACTCAATGCTGTACACAGTGCCGCAAAACTGGAGATCTCACCATCTCCCTCTTCTTCATTCTTGAACATCCATTTCAGTGCCAATGGAAGACGACGTACCTGAAGGAACCCAAGTCTGCTGGTAAGAAGAACGCCACCGGCTATGATCAATACCATAAGCGGTACGCCCCATACCTTGTCATCCACTGCAACTAAAAAATTATTGATTGCTTCCCACATCTCAAAAAGTTCTCCTTACGTATGTATTTTTCAGCATCATAAAAAGGGGAATAAAAAAATAAGAACCGTTCTCCGTTGAACTGCTAAGAATCAAGATAAATCAGACAATTAAAAAAGAATAAAAATAAAGAATAAACTTCAGGATGTAATTATCAAAAGCATCCTCTGTCCTTTTGCCTGAGAGATTCAAGACGCTTACGCGTCGCTTGCACCTTCGGCCCCTGTACTGAAACAGGTGTCTCCAGAGAAACGATCCATTTACAGTTTCTGTCCGATAACACGGATACCTGAGAGTTTTACTCCTTCGGTGGGCCCTGGCCTCTTTCCTGCAAACTTCTCCTCGTTATTGCTGTCATTGCGTTATACTATGGTGCTAAATCATTAAGATGTCAAGAGGGAAATTTTTTTCTTCCCTCTTGAAATTTTTTGTTAATTAAATGTATTTTATTTCGGGCTGACAATCTTTCCAGCCACTGCACATGCTGCTGCAGTCTTCGGAGATGCCAGATAGATTTCTACTTTGGAAGTTCCCATACGTCCAAGGAAATTACGGTTATTTGTTGCTACAACACGCTCTCCATCTGTCAGAATACCACCTGCACGTCCACAGCACAGTCCACATCCCGGATGTGTGATCATTGCACCTGCTTCTGCCAGCGTATCAAGAATACCAAGTTCAATTGCCTGTCTGTAGATCTTGCGGCTTGCCGGCGTCACGATCAGTTTTACATAATCAGCAACTTTCTTACCTTTCAGGACTTCAGCCGCTGCTGCCAGATCTTCCAGACGTCCATTTGTACAGGAGCCGATAAATACCTGGTCGATCTCCGTTCCTTCCAGTGTGCTGACATCACGGATCTTATCCACCTGTGACGGGCATGCCATGACCGGAACAAAATCCTCCCCACGGTAAGTCATCGTCTTGAGATATGCAGCATCCCCATCCCCGACAAGACTCTTCTGAAAATCGTTCAGTTCAATCTCACAGTACTCTGCTGTCTTTTCATCTGGTGTGAAAAGTGCACATTTTGCCCCTGCCTCGATTGCCATGTTTGCGATGGTCATGCGGCTTGCAACGGACATATTTTTTACTGCACTGCCTGTAAATTCCAGTGCACGGTAAGTTGCACCGTCTGCGCCCAGATCACCGATCAGACGAAGAATTACATCTTTGGACATAACGTTCGCCGGAAGTTCTCCATCGATCACAACCTTGATCGTCTCCGGAACTTTGATCCACATGGTTCCTGTTCCAAGAATGCTTGCCATCTCTGTATATCCGATACCGGAAGAAAATGCACCGACGCATCCGTAAGTAGTTGTATGACTGTCTGTACCAAAGACAATATTACCCGGTTTGACATAACCAGCCTCTGTCATCAGCTGATGACAGATTCCATCGCTTCTGTGTACGTTTTTCATTCCGTATTTTTCTGCAAATGCATCTCCCACATGGAAATGTCTGGTATCGTCCAGCTGACTTGCCGGTACAAGGTGATCATAGATCAGAACAACCTTGTCCGGATCCCATAATTTCTTGAATCCCATCTCCTCGAATTTCTCTGCAACAAATGGAATAAAAATATCATGGATCATTACTCTGTCGACATTAACGGTCACGATATCACCAGGTTTTACCGCATGACCCACATTATTTCTGATAATCTTTTCAATAACTGTTTCGCCCATCTGCTCTTCCTCCTTAGTCCAGTCCGTTCAGTTTGCGCATGGCTTTTACAAGTCCACCGGCCTGAATGATACTCATCAGATTCTCCGGCAAGGAAGCGATCGGGTACTGTTTTCCATCATAGTCTACATGTTCATTCATCACAACGGTTACGGTATCTCCCTCTTTGATATGATCGTGAAGATCCGGCTGCTCGATCAGCAAAAGCCCATTGTTAATGGAGTTTCTGAAGAAAATTCTTGCAAATGATTTTGCAATGACACACTGAATTCCCAGTGCTTTGATAATCTCCGGTGCCTGCTCTCTGGAAGAACCGCAGCCAAAGTTTTTGCCAGCAACAATGATGTCACCTTTCTGAATCTGTCCAGCCAGTTCCGGACGAAGTGGGCTGAATCCATACTGTTTCATATCATCGATTGTCTTGAGTGCCAGATACTCGGTCGGGATGATGATGTCAGTATCGATATCATCGCCAAGTACCCACACTTTGCCTGTAAACTTTTCCATAATCTATGTTACCTCTTCCCTTTCTCAGATTTCAGACGGCAGTGCGATCTTGCCTGCAACTGCAGATGCAGTAACAGTTGCTGCAGATCCAAGATATACTTTGGAGCTCGGATGACCTGCACGTCCCTTAAAGTTACGTGTTCCTGTGCTGATCAGGACTTCGTTCTCGCCGATAACGCCCTGGCAGCTTCCCCAGCATACACTGCAGTTCGGGTTCATAACGATCGCGCCAGCTTCCATGAAGATGTCGATCAGACCTTCTTTTAATGCCTGACAATAGATGGTCTGGCTTGCCGGAACAACGAGAAAACGTACTTTATCAGATACTTTCTTTCCTTTGATGATCTCGGCACCTACGCGTAGATCTTCAATACGTCCGTTGTTACAGGAACCAAGGAATGCTTCATTGATCTCAATTCCACATGCTTCTTCTGCAGGAACAACATTATCTACAAAATCTGGTTTAGCCACTACCGGACGTACTTTACTCAGATCAAAGGTATATTCTCTTACATATTTTGCATCCGGATCGCTGTGGAATACAGCTTTTGGCTCACGTCCGTGCTCTTTAAGGTATTCCATCGCCTTTTCGTCAGCTTCAAAGATACCTGTCTTTGCACCGGCCTCTACTGCCATATTGCAGAGAGTCATACGATCACTGATGCTTAATGTTTTTGCGCCTTCTCCGGTGAATTCCATTACCTGATAGTTGCATCCGTTTGCACCAACTTCTCCAATGATGGTAAGGATCAGGTCACGGGCGGTAACACCTTCCGGAAGTTTACCGGTCAGATTGAATTTTACAGATTCCGGAACCAGTACCCAGGAAGTTCCTGTTACCATTCCATAAAGAAAGTCTGTACATCCGACACCGGTTCCGAATGCGCCAAGTGCACCATAAGAACAGGTATGGCTGTCTGCGCCAAAGATCAGTTCACCCGGACGAACATAATTCTCGATCATAACCTGATGGCAGACGCCTTTGCCTTCCCAGAAATCAATGTTGTTTTCTTTTGCAAAGTCTCTCATTTTTTTCTGGGATGCTGCTGTTTTCGGACAGTCAGACGGTACGTTGTGGTCAACGATAAAAACAAGTTTTTTTGTATCTGCAATATGCGGATTTTTTAATTTATTATTATACATATCTACAGTCAGATGTGTGGTTCCGTCATTACTCATCAGACGGTCAAGCTGAACCGTATGGATATCACCAGGTTTAACACTATCCACACCGGCTGCTGCTGCGATGATTTTTTCTGCGATTGTCATTCCCATGGTTATTTCTCCTCCTTGTTCAGTGAAGCGATCAGGCCGCCCTGATTCAGAATCCCCTGCATATATTCCGGAAGTTTGGTACAGGTATAAGTCTTTCCGTTTGCAACTGCTGTACCATCAGACATATGAAGTTCCATGGTATCTCCGGTCTGTACATCATCCGGAAGATCTTTACAGACAATTGCTGGAAGCCCGATGTTGATCGCATTTCTGAAGAAAATTCTTGCAAAGGATTTGGCGATAACGGCCTGTACCCCAAGTGCTTTGAGTACGCCCGGTGCCTGTTCTCTGGAAGAACCACAACCAAAGTTCTCACCGCCAACTACGAAATCTCCCGGTTTTACTTTCTTTGCAAAATCAGGATCTAATGATTCAAATGCATGACCTTTCATCTCATCCAGGTTCGGCAGAAGCAGATACTGGGATGCAATGATCTGATCTGTATCAAGGTCATTATGAAATTTAAAAATCGTTCCTTTTTCCATAATAATTTTCCTCCATGTATAACTATTCATTTTTCCTATTTTATCATAAACTTTTGTAACATTAAATGCATATTTATAAAAAAGCTGCATGATTTTTCAACAACAATATTGATTTATCCTGTAATCCATTCATATGCAATGCGTGGAGTTCCATTTGAAACATAAATAATCCCACATCTTTTGAATCCACATTTTTCAATCACATGCTGCATCACGGCATTATCTTCGTGTGTATCAATGCGCAGATGCGGCACACGTGCCTTGCAATACTCCATGATCTGTCCGAACACATTGTGTACTGTCCCATCACTGGCAACACGGTGTACTACAGCATATGCCTCATCTGACAGCCATCTGCCATTCTTAATCTCCGCATACGAAGGATCCGGTCCATCTGCAAAAACAAATACGGCATGAATCTCTTCTTTATCTTCTGTTTTCTCTGTCAGGACATAGAGCTGTCCCTGGAGAATATCCTCTTCCAGAAGATCCTCCGGCCGGTCACCCTCTCCCCACTGCGTATGATTTCCACTGTCTCTCATAAACTGTCTTGCCGCAGCATATATTTCATTCATTCGAGGCAGATCCTGCTGCCCCGCTTTTCTGATCGCGTATGCCATACCATTTCTCCTGTATTTGTAATAAAAGTATTTCGAATTTTATATCACCTTATGATTCAGCCATTTACGACTGTGAAATCTCCATGTAAAAATAATGGCACGTACAGTCCAGTCTGCAAACATGCCGATCCAGACTCCCATCGGTCCGAATCCAATGCCTCTGATAAGAAATACGCACAGACAGAATCTGCATGCCCACATGGTACAGCAGGATGTGATCATGGAAAATCGTACATCACCGGCTGCACGAAGTCCATATCCAGGAATAAATGCCATCGTCCACACAAACGGTTTTACAATCGTGATACACATTACCATATGGAAGCACATATCTGCACTTTGTTTCTCCATACCGCCAAGAATGGTAACCGGCTTCGTCAGTGCAAATACCACAAGGCAACTTACCAGTACTACGATTTCAGCAATCACACAAAGCTTCTTTATATAATAAACTGCTTCATCCTTTTTTCCTGCCCCAAGACACTGTCCAACAATTGTCATCAGGCCTACGCCTACACCGATTGCTGCAATTCCGTTCAGATTTTCCAGAATGTTCGTCATTGCCTGTGCTGCGATTGCAGCAGTTCCCAGTGTGGATACAGTAGACTGGATTGCCAGTTTACCAAGCTGGAACATACTGTTTTCGACACCGGACGGAATTCCGATTCCCAGAATACGTCTGATCATAGACCAGTTCGGACGGATTTTGAAGTAGTCACGCACAACAATCTCCTGTCTGTCTTTTCGAAGCTGAATCAGAACCACAACTGCACAGAACACACGTGAGATCAGTGTGGAAAGTGCCGCACCTGTAACTCCCATATGGAAACCCCAGATCATAACTGCATTTCCGACAATGTTCATCACATTTGAAATCATGGAAATAAGCATTGGCCCTCTGGTATTATCCTGTGACCGGAAAATGGATGCTGCTGAATCATATGCCGCGATAAACGGAAATGACAGTGCTGTATAAAAGAAATATGTTTCTGATGCTCTCATGACCTCTGCATCCACGGATCCAAATATCAGTCCCAGAAGCGGTTTCTGAAATATCAGACAGATCAGACTGACCGCCAGCGAAATAGCTGTGATGATAAACAGTACCTGTCTTGCAGATTCATTTGCTTTTTCTTTGTTTCTCTGCCCTATATACTGCGCACAGACAATTGCTCCACCTGCAGCCAGTGCAGAAAATGCCTGAATTACCAATACGTTGATCGAATCCACCAGTGATACCGCTGAGATCGCCGCAGACCCGACATTGCTCACCATCATCGTATCCGCAGTTCCCATGATGGAATTCAGCAGCTGTTCCAACACCACCGGAATGAGCAGATTCCGGATCATACGGTTGGTAAAGATATGCTGCTGTTGCTCTGATTTACTGATCATAAATGACATGACTTCCTCCTGCGCCCCTGTATGAGTCAAAACAAATGAAAAAAGGACCTGGCCTTGGTCCGTTTTTATACTCATTATAGCCGTCCAACTTCGTCTTGTAAAGCATTAATCAAAAAAAGCGACAAATACCATCATTCAGACATGTGGTACTTGTCGCTTGCTATTACTTACAATTATTTATTAGTTATTACCTGTGATTACTTATTTGTTTCTGCGATGTTTCAGGCGAAGTGCCCAGAATGCAAGTACAACATCAACAAAGGCAAATAAGAACATCAGAGCAGATCCTGCTACGTTTGTTTCATCTGCTGTTTTTACTCCGTCAGACTTCTGATTGCCGGATGCATTGTTATCAGAACCTGTTCCGTTGTTACCTGTTCCTCCATTGTTTCCTGCATCTGTTACTGTTGGTGCAGGAGTTTCTGTTGCATCTGGATCCTCTGTCGGATCTGGTGTTTCACTTGGGTCTGGAGTCTCTGTTGCATCTGGTGTTTCACTCGGGTTTGGTGCTTCACTCGGGTTCGGTGCTTCGCTCGGGTTCGGTGCCTCACTTGGGTTCGGTGCCTCACTCGGGTTTGGTGCCTCACTTGGGTTTGGTGCTTCACTCGGGTTTGGTGCCTCACTTGGGTTTGGTGCTTCACTCGGGTTCGGTGCTTCGCTCGGGTTTGGTGCCTCACTCGGGTTTGGTACTACCGGTTCTGTCGGTGCTGGAATTACTGCACTTGCAGTTCCGAATCCGAAGTCCATACCTGACCACGGAATAACGAATCCGTTAGACCAGTATTCTCTCCATCCAAGACTCGGGCACATATTTCCTTCATCCCAGTAATTAAAAGAAGATGTAAAGGTCATTGTCTGTGTATAAGTCTTTCCGGTATCCGGATCAGTGAAGGTTACATCTTTTGTAATAGATACTGTATATTCCTGTGGGTTGCAATATGTTCCAACCGGGAACACTCCTGCAATATGGATCTGAGCCTCTCCAAGGATAATTGCTCCTGAATAGTCTGGAGAAACAGAGATTGTTCCAAGATCGTCTGCATCAAATACAACTGTCTGTGTCAGTGTTTTGTCACCTACAGTCAGTGTAGCTGTAGCCACTCTTGACATATCAATGTGACTTACAGTACCTGTAACAAGAAGTCCTGCTTCTTCAGCATCTGTTCCATTCTCTTCTGCTTCAAGAACTTCGTCACTCTCTTCCGGTGTTTCTTCCGGATCAACGGAGTCTTCTGACAGAACGGTATCTACATCTTCATCAGTATCAGAGTCTTCTTCATCACCAGTCTCATCTTCTTCCTGATCTTCAGCATCTCCATCTTCTGATTCTTCGGCGTCTTCTTCTGCATCTTTTTCTGTCTCGTCAGTTTCTTCTGATGAAGTATCCTGATCATTTTCTTCGGCAGCAGATGATTTCTGATTTGTTGTAGGATTTTCTTCGGCAGCAGATGATTCCTGATTTGTTGTAGGATTTTCTTCAGCTGCCATCGCAAGACTTGCACCCTGCATAATCATTGCCGCCCCTACAAGGCAGACAGCAACTTTCTTCCATCCTAACCATTTTCTATGCATTTCCTTTTTTCCTCCTCATTCCCAGAGGCGGCTGTTAACCGCCTCCAACCACACATATAGCTTTTTGTGGATTTATTTAACTTTCATTTTTGTTGCTTTACTGTATGATCCCCAGATTGCTTTGCCATTTACAACTTTGCAGCTGCGTACACGAACATAGTAATTCTTTCTGCTGGTCAGTCCCTTCAGAACAATTTTTCCGGTCTTGTTGCTGTTGATCGTAACAGTCTTGGTTGTTCTACCTTTGAACTTGCTGCTCTGGCTGTACTGAACAACATATTTCGTTGCCTGAGCATCACGATACCATCTTACGTTCAGTGTCTTCTTGGCACCTTTCTTGGCAACCGGTTTTTTCGGTGTCTTCGGTTTGATTGTAAATGTTGCTTTTCCTGCATATTTTGCAAATTTACCTTTACCTTTGACAATTACAGTTGCGTAACCAGTATTCTTATTATTCTTATAAGTTACTTTGTAATATTTTCTGCTTACTTTCTTTCTTCCGTTATACACAGTAACCTTTGGTTTTGCATTCTTTCCATTATATACATAAGATGTTTTGGAAAGTTTCAGTCGCAACTTTTTCGTGTAAGTTGTAAAGTTGCTGATTAATTTAATATTTCCATTTGCATCTGTACTTACGGAAATATTATATCCTGCCGGAGTTCCAACTGCCTTGCCGGTATACTGAATTCGTTTTCCGGCTGCATTTCTGTCAAGACCCGAAACGGTTGCTTTCCAGTTATTTGCTTCTGTCAGAGTTACTCTCTTGCCTGTTGTCTTTCCATTTGCATAGATTTCAACAACCAGCTGAGCCGGACGGGAATCCACCACATTATCCAGATCATTCCATGCATTCTGAACAGTCACATTCATTTTCTGTACATTATGCGTGTACTCTGCTTTATATCCCTCTAAAGCACTACCGGTTACTTTTACGGTATATCCGGAAACAGCATACGCGATCACACTATAAGCGATTTCTTTTCCGGCTTTATATTTTGGAAGATCTGACCAGGTCTTTGTCCATTCTTTATTTGACTCAATAACTGCTATGTCACCAAGTGCTGTTCCGTCTGCATAAAGCTGAACAAGTGTATCTGTCGGACGGATTCCATCCTGGTTATTTGCGTCATTCCATGATGCTCTTGCGCTGACATTTACCACTGCCGGAATATGTTTATAAGTAAGTACAAGACCTTTTTCATCAAGAATATCTCCAGCTACAGAAACATCATATCCATCTGCCTCTGTACCCTTTACTTCATATTTGATTCTTGTTCCGTCTTTCTTCACATCTACAGATGCAAATTTTGCTGTCCAGTTGTTCTCTGCATTCAGAGTCACTTTGTTTTCTGTTGCTTCTCCGTCTGCATAAAGTTCTGCTTCTACAGAGTCAAGACGTGCTCCATCCTGATTTTCTGCGTCATCCCATTTTACAGATACCGGAATCTCAACAGTTGCCGGAATATAAGTGTTTTTTACAACAAGGCCAGTTGCTGCATCTCCGCTTACAGAAGTCTCATAAGATTCCGGAAGTCCGGTAACCTCTGCTGTGTAAACGATCGCTTCGCCGACTTTTCCAGTTCTGTTCTTCTGCAGACCGGTCCATGTCTTGGAGAAATCACTTGCACTCTCAAGAATAATCTTATCACCAACTTTTACGTCGTCTGCAAGAAGCTGTACATAGTAAGAAGCCGGACGAACATTATCCTGATTGTCCTTGTCATTCCATTCAGTTGTTAAGGTTACATCTACAGTTTCTGTCTTGTGTGTGAATTTCAGAGTGAATCCCTGAGATGCGGCTCCCTCTACTACACAGTCATATCCATCAACTTTGGTTGCTACCAGAGCATAATCGATTGTTATTCCGTCTTTCTTGAGATCCATCTCTCCGAAGGACGCTGCCCATTTGTTGTCAGCAGTAAGTTTTACTTTTTTACCTGTGGACACATCACCGGCATAAAGTTCTGCTTCTACAAGTTCTGGACGGATTGCATCCTGGTTGTCTGCATCGACCCAGTTAACAGATGCTTTGATATCTGCCACTGCTGGTACATGAGTTGCTGTAATGGTAAATCCAGTTCCTGCATCTCCTGTGATTTCTGCAGTATATCCGTCTTCGCCACCCTTAAGGCCGACTACTTCGACTTCATAAGTAACTTTCGTACCGGCTTTGTACTGGTCAAGTCCGGTCCATGTCTTGGTCCATTTGGATTTCTCATTGACTGTAATTACATCGCCGAGATTTTCGCCATCAGCTTTAAGCTGTAAGCTTACTGTCTCCGGACGAACATCGTCTTTGTTATTTCCATCTTCCCATACAACAGTTGCTTTAACATCTACTGTCTTAACTGCATGTGTATAGTTCAGAACAAGTCCTTCTGTTGCACTTCCGGTTGTCTCAATCTCATATCCCTCAGCTTTGGTGGATACCAGAGAATACTCGATTGGTTTACCATTTTTGTTTACTGCCATTTTCTCGAAGGTTGCTTTCCATTCGTTGTCTGCAGTAAGTTTTACTTTTTTACCTGTGGATGTATTACCTGCATAGAGTTCAGCTTCTACAAACTCCGGACGAAGTCCATCCTGGTTGTCTGCATCATTCCAGTTTACAGATACTGCAATGTCAACACCTTTTGGTGTGTAGGAGTTCTTAAGTGTGATTGCTCCTGTTTCTTCATCCTTGGCAGTTGTGATTGTATATCCTTCCGGAAGTCCGGATTCTTCTACTGTGTATTCGATTACTTTACCAGCATTGTATTTCGGAAGGTCTGTCCATGTCTTGGTCCAGTTTCCATCAGCGTCTGCTTTTACAGTTACGTTATCACCAACGTTTACTGCTTCTCCGCCTTCAACTTTTGATTTAAGCTGCAAGCTTACAGATGCAGGACGGTTTCCATCCTGATTCTCTGCATCATCCCATGTTACATTTGCTGTAGCACTGACTTTTGCAATTTCATGTGAGTAAGTAACAACAAATCCATCGTCCGCACTACCTGTTACTTTTGCAGTGTATTCTTCCGGGTTTTCTGCTGTTACACGATAAACGATATTATTTCCTTCTGCATCTTCTGCATCCAGAAGTTTCCATTCATATGTCCAGTTGTTTTCTGCATTCAGTTCAATCGGATCACCATACTTCTCACCATTTGCAGTCAACTGCAGTGTTGCTTTTTCCGGACGGATTCCATCCTGGTTGTCATGGTCATCCCATTCTGTTGAAAGGGTTATATTTCTACTTGGAGTAACGGTAACTTTTACATCATTAGCATTGACACCGTTCCATGCAGCACTAACTGTTGCATTACCTCTTTTAACACCTGTAACAACGCCACCGTCTACTGTTGCAATGGACTCATTATAGCTCTTCCATGTAATCTGCGGATTCTCTACATATGCAGATCCATCCCATGCTTTTGCTGTAATCTTTTCTGTTGTACCCTGCTTAACAGTTAATTCAGCTGGCTGAAGGATCAGTCTTGCATCAGATGTTACCTCTACCTCACAGGTAGCTGTAGGATCAAACGGATAACACTTGATTGTGATCGTAGTCTTTCCAGGAGAAACAGCTGTAAGATGCAACATTCTTCCATCTTCCGGATCTGCTTTTGCTGTAACGATATTTGTATCGCCTTCAACCATCTCAAGTTTTGAAAGCTTCGGATTACTCTTATCTGCCCAGAACTTTCGTTCCAGTTCTGTTCCATCTTCCTTAATAAAGGTACCCAGGATTGTTGCTGTACCGGATTCTCCCATCTTCATAGATAAGGAGTTTTTGTTCAGATACAGTCCTGCTTCACCATTAACCTTAATGGCGATACTCTGCCATACACCATAAAGCTGTCCAGTTTCCATCGGTACATAATATTTATGGCTCAAATAAATATATCCACTGTATGGAGTCTTTCCTGTAACGCTTACTTTTTCTCCTGCCTGCTTTACAATATCAATATTATAAATACCGTTACCATAAAACTGGACATTCAGACTTCCATGACCGTTTTCAAAATAACCGATCTTCCAGGTATCTGTAATATCTTCACCGGCATTGTTGGTTTTGGTTTCACCCTTAGTTCCGGTAATTTCTACAGCTTCACCTTTTACAACAACTTTCTGGTTTTCGGTTACATTTACTTTAATATCTTTTACTTTTGTTCCGTTGTAGCTTACTGTAACAATTGTGCTCGCTGTTGTCTGACCTTCTGGAAGATCCTTCGCAGTGATAACACCAACAGAATCTACTGTTGCAACAGCTTCGTCAGCTGACTTCCAGGTTACATCACTGGATGTATTATATCCTTCTCCGGTAGAACCGGCTTTATACTGCCCCATATTCCAGAGTGTCCAGGCAATTTCCTGTGTACTTCCCTGAGGCATGGTTACTTCATTCTGTGCATCAGTCAGATAAATTCCATTTTGTACCACTTCTACGTCTGCTTTTACAGCATATGTAGTTCCATTTTCTACTTTCCAGGATGCGGTGATAACAGTCTTACCATATCCAACCGCTGTAATCTTTCCACCATCTACAGTTGCAACTTTATCATTGTCAGTTGCCCAGTTAAATACTGCATCTGAAACTTCCTGATCATTGTAATAAGCAGTTGCAGTAAGAGACTGGCTGCTGCCCTTGGTCATTGTAAGAGAATCTTTATTTAAAGAAATTCTACCACCGGTAGAAGTCACTGTAACACCCTGAGTAGCTGTATCCTGATATCCGTTAATTGTAGCTTTTAATGTAACAGTTGCAGATCCCTCTTTTTTAGGACGAATCACACCATCTGTACTGATAGATGCAATTGCTTTGTTATCAATTGACCATACAATATCTTTTTCTGGAATGGATGTTGTTACATCCGGGTTTTCTTTACTATAATCAAACAGTTTATATTTGATCTTGTAGTCTTTGGCTTCGTCAGCTGACAGTGTTATGGTAGCTGGTTCATCAAACACAATACCATTGACTGTAATCCGAATAGGTTTGGATTCTGCTGTTTTCTCTTCTCCTGTAGTCTTATCCGTATAACTGTAGATAATTTTCATAGAAGTAGCACCAGCCTTCAGAGCTGTAACTTTTACTTTTCCCTTATCAGCTGTTGTAGCAGTGATCACAGATGAGTCATTTGTATATTCACTTGCAGAATCATCCATAAATTTATAGGTATAAGCCGGAGATGATACTGCGCCATTTCCACCGTTAAAGGCCTGAGTAGTAATAAATGTATAATCGCCCTTCTTCGGAATACTAACTGGACCCGGAGTCTGTACATAAATACCAGGTGCCGGCAAACTAACATCTCTTCTGAAAGTTTCCTGCAGTTTTGCTCTTTCATCAGGCGACATATTAGTAGTATTCAGTTCTTTACCTATCATTTCATGAAAATCAACATAATAATTATGATTGATTGTTCCCTGACCTTTACTTGGATAAGATTTGTAACTCAATGTACATTCTTTCATACCTGCTTTGATCTTGCCACTCTCATCTCTTGTTGCAGCAAAATCGGTATAGGCATTGTCTTTTCCCCATGAGTCGCTTTCTGTTAATACTGAGTTATCAATGATATCCTGGGAGGTAGGAGAACCACTTAGCACAAACTTGTCACCAAAATTCACTTTATCTACTGCTGGTGTAATATGAATTTTGTAAGTAACTACTAATTCGCATGCTTTATATTTTTTGCTTGAAATATTACAGTTATATCCTGTCCATGTTCCAGTAAGTGTAACATCGCCTTCTTCAAAAGCACTAATAGTTACAACTGGATTTGTTTCTCCAAAGATAGAGGCATGATCACTACCTTCTGTAAGTTCCCATTTTATAGTTGAGTGTGGCCAATCATTTGAATTTCTGGAATAATCCTTCCACCATTGTGTAGTTTTTACATTGTCTGTAGCTTTCTTATAGTTAGTTGCTACCAGTGATTGAACTACAAACTGTCTTGTTTCATTCGGAGCCATAGTTATTGTTGCATTGTTCACCGGATAATTTGCCACAGCAAATCGATAATTTCCAGAATACTCTCCATCGGTTGTTCTGTATCTATGATACTCATAGACATCATTTCCGGCAACAGTACAAGTTCCTACATCACCTTCTCTTGGTTCATAAGCACCGGTATCTCGGGGGGTCGCATCTCCAACTGCTTCTGCACCGTCTTCTGAGACACCAAGATCACTTCCGTCAGAGAATTCATCGGTTCCGGATTCGTCTGCCTGTTCCTCTTCTACAGTTACATCTGAATCCACATCTTCATTACTGTCATCGGATATATCCACATCATCTGTTGTGTCTTCATCCTCGACAACTTCCAGGTCATTATCTGCGTCAACGTCTGCATCAGAGATTTCTTCCGAAACGACCGCTGCATCCGGTTCGCTGGTAAAATCATCTGCATATACAACCATACAACCCTGCACTGTAAGTGCTACGACCAGCATCCATGCAAGTGTACGCTTCAGACCTGAGTGAAATTTTTTACTCATTATTCTCTCCTTCTTTCTTATTATTATTTTACAGTTTCATCTGGTATGTCGTAACCGCTCAGTAACCTCGCAGTTACGATATTCCTTTGTTTCACAGAAACAGATCTATTTAGCAATTGAATTTCTTTTGCTTCAATTCCTGAGACAATTCGATACGGTTTGTCTTGAAATGGAAGAAAGGTCTTTCATCAATTGCTAATATTTCAACTGGAAACATATGTGGTTCCAGACAAGACTGTACAGCCTCAGTGATGTCCTGGATGGTGTATCCATCTTCAAGGACAACATAAAGATACGGAACGAAGTATCCATCGTGATCGTTGTCTTCGATCAGCACAAAAAATTCGTCTTTGATTCCTGCAATTTTTGCATCTGCAAGACGGTTTTCCATTGGAAGAACTGCAAGTTCTCCGCCGCCATAACGCTGTGCGGCGCCACGGTTCAGGACATAGAAAACACCATCTTCATCAACATATCCGATGTCACCTGTATGCAGCCAGATCTTGCCGTCTGCATGTGTCTGAAGTGCTTTTGCTGTCGCACTGCGTCTGTCATAACCCAGCATGGTTCCCGGGCCTGAGGTACAGATTTCGCCAAGTTCGTTATATCCGAGTTCTTCCTGTGTTCCCGGTTTAAAAACTCCCATGACGGTCAGCGGCATCGGGATACCAACGTTTCCATTATGTACGGACTTCGGTGCCATCTGGAATGTCAGATTCGAACCGGCCTCACTGCTTCCGTAACCAACGGTAAATCGTGCTTTGCAGTTATGCTTTTCAAGGAAATTCTGCACACGGTCAAGCTGATTGTTATTTACAGCTTCGCATCCGGCACCTGCCGCGAGCAGATGTGACATGTCATAGTCATCCGGAATTCGTCCGTTTCGCATGATTATTTCGATAAACATAGGAATCATCGGCCAGCTGTTTGGACGATAACGCATCATCTCCAGATCCACATCTTCCGGATCCACAAAAGGATCCATGATCAGAAGCTTGTTGGATGACAAAGGAAGTAATACCATCGAAACTACAACTGCAACCAATGCCGGCGGCAGACAGGTTACCAGCCATGTCGGACGAATCTCGTCAGATCCTCCATAGAAATTCATCTGACAAACGGTACCAAGAATGCTGTCCGCACAATGAATAACCTGTTTGGACGGGCCGGTTGAACCACTTGTGTAGGCACGGAACAACGGTCTGCTGAGATCTTTTTCCGCCTCTACCCTGCCAACATAATACTCACCTAAGGAAAGGAACTCGTCCCATGTCATTGTTCCCTTTCCAGATGCCGCAACTCTCGGATAGTTCTCATCCAGAGAAGCTTTGATATAGTCTGGAAGTGCTTTTTCATCTCCGTAATACAGTGGATTCAGAAGAATGATCTTTTTCACTCCCGCATTTTCGAAATACGCTTTCATTTCTTTCTTAGAAAGGAAATCATGTGCAAAAATTGCTTTTGCATCTGCCTTGCTGACCGCTTCTACATTTTCCTGCAGTGTGTTGTCTCTGCAAAGAATGGATGCTCCAATCTTCTCCGCTGCCAGCAGAAGGAAAACGAAGTTCGGTACAAGTCTGAAGAATACCGGTATCTGATCTCCTTCTCCAAATCCCATGGCTCTCAGTGACCTTGCACATTTCTCAGATTCTTCAAAAACAGTTCTCCAGGTAATATCCTCTCCATAATAATGAATCGCAACCTCATCCATTCCCGGACAGTTACTTTCCAGATATTCCCATACGGTACACTGCGGCTTCTGTATCAGATTAAGCATCATTTCCGGATAATACTGCATCCACTTGCGCTCTTCACTCGGTCTGCCTGTTGCTTTATTTTCCTGATTCAAGCTCATATCCTCCTTATATTTTTCTTTCTCAAAATGTATGATTGCATATAAAGTTATCTGTTCACACATATATACAGATTCACTTATACACCTTAAAATTTTACTAGCTAATGCATATAGTTTCCTCGTACTAAAGTACGAGATTTGGAATGGATATTTCCCACTCAACAACAAATAGCCTGTAAATGTCTCTCAAGGAACATTCGCAGGTTCAGCGGCAAAAGCTTTATGAAAATTTGTACGTCTGACAAACCATGTAAATTGTAAGGTATTGCACTAATGTAAGAATTAATGTCAGACATGAAACCCCTGTCCCTTCTCATTGCTTACAAAACATCCGCATTATGTGTAAAAACACAGTTTGCTATTTTCATACACATACATAATACACCATTTTATGCGACAAAAGTCTACATTCTTTTAATATAAACCAAGTTTTTTCGACATACCTCGAGAGCAGTATTTCCCGTTTTTTCATCCCCTAATTTCATTCAAAAAAGGCTGACAAAAAGGCCGGGAACCCTGTTGCGGATTCCCGACCTTTCTTTAACTTTTTATTTTACTGTCAGACCTTTTTTGTCGTATCCACTGTAAACATTTTTCTTATCTACAGTACAGTAAGCTCTCACTGTATAAGTGTATTTCTTACCCTTGGATAATTTAGTGTCTGTAAAGGAAGTAACATTTCCTTTGGTAATTCTTTTGACAGCCTTCCAGCTTCCATTGTTTGTCTTACGATAAACAACATATCCGTTCGCTCCGTCTACCTTATTCCAGGTAAGAGTTGCTTTCTTTGCAGAATTTCTCTTCACCCTGCGAAGCTTCGGCGCCTTCAGAACAGTTTTTCCAGTAATTCCCTTCTTATTATAAGAGCTCCATACTGTACCATCCGCTGTCTTCTTATACGCCTTCACCGTGTAAGTATAACTCTTACCGGTCTTCAGATTCTTATGAACATAAGATGTACTCTTCGTATCGCCAACTGTTTTCCACTTACCGTTTTCTTTCACATATACACGGTAACCGTCTGCATTCTTCACTTTGCTCCAGCTTACTTTCAGCGCATTGTGACCTACAGCAGCAACCTTGTCAAGCTTCGGTGTATCCAGCTTGATCTGCTGCGCCGGCTTCTGGGTTGGGGTTGGAGTTGCGGTCGGTGCAGGTGCTTTTTCATAGCCAAGACCTACCAGGGCGGTTGTCAGATCGTCCTCGGTAAGGGAAGCGAATGCAGCTTCCTGTGAACTTACATTGCCAAACACTTTGAGTTTCGTTATCGACAGAACATTGCTTCCTTTATTCGTAATGGTGAATTTGTTTTCTCCACTCATTCCTGTACCGAGTACATAATACATTTCAACTGTAGACAAATTAATTGTATCATCATGCCAACTTACTTCAGCTGTTGTAGAGCCATTCAGTCCACTCATGCCAATCTGTGCTGCTGACACTCCTGAACCAAGCTTAAATACCAGCTGCTGATTTGGCTGCAAATAAACCTCATTCTTAGGTCCATTATCCAACATATCCTGAGCTGTAGTTCCATTCGGTTTAACTTCAGGATCCAAAATCACTGCCGACGCTACACCACCAGTTGCATGTACCTGACTATATGCATTTTTTGCAATCTGATCTGCGTATTTTGTGCTTTTGTCAGTTTTAACTCCCAAAGCATTCAGTACCTGATCGCGGACTTCATAATATTTCGGTGATACCTCATTATCTTTGGCATACACTTCATCTGCTTTTGCCTTATCCTCTGAAGACGCCAATGTATTATATACACGGAATCCATCAAGATATACTGTTCCTTTAACCTGTTTCATTTCCAGTTTGTAATTATTCCACTCCTGGAAATCCATGGTTACTACAGGTACATTATATCCTTTTACTTCCTGGCCTGTCGCAGTTCCTTCATTCTTCATCTGTGTATCCACAACAACGAGTTTGAACTTTTTGAGTGTCTCTCCCTTATATGCAGCAACAGACATAACTGCTTCTTGTGTATCGGTATTTGCATAGATGTCTACACCTGAACCTTTGAAGCTGAATGAACTAACGTCACTTGTAAGTGCGGTCTGTGTGCCACCACTGGCTTTTCCATCACTCATATATGCACTATCATATCCGTAATTTGCTTTGCTTCCTTCTTTTGAAGCAGTCTGCACATAGTTGCTCTTTTCACTTCCTGTACCATTATCTGTAAAGGTTTCTTCATAATATACAGAAGTGGCCGGATAAATAGAAATTGTATGGGTTATTTTGACTCCTTCATTATCCTCAATTGTCAGAAAGATGTCGTCGATTCCCTCTATTACTTTTTTCGGCACATAAGTTAATGTATGATGTTCTGAATCGGTTGTAACCTTTCCACACGTTGGCTGTTTCGCTACATATGCTGATTTCCAGCTTGTATCCGAGAGTCCCAGATCTGATGCCTTAATGGTAAGTTTGAGTCCATAATCCACCACAAACTTATGAACATTGTTAAATGTATAATACAGATAAACGTCTTTTCCATCCGCACTTCGTGTAACCTTCGTACAGGTATAATCACTGTATCTGTAAGTTGAGCCAATTTCTGGCATTGTACCAAGATCAGCCGATACTGTCTGTTCTTTATTCAAAGAATTGACTACTGTACCATTATCAAGAGGACCCTTCCAGTTATCTTTATTAAGACCTATGTTCTCATTAAACTGTGTAGTTCCCTTTACTGTAATCGAATATCCGTAAAACTGTTCCTTTGAAGTTTCATTCATATAATGGACATGAAGTGAATTCTCTTTTTCTTTTGCTTTCAGATAATATGTCACAAGCATTCCATGTTGGTTAAATATTTCAAGACCTTCAATTGTCGCATCACCACCAACATGATAATTATATTTTCCTGAAATGCTCTTAAAATGCTTACTTTCGTCTGCAAAGTCACCAAGATTATCTTCGTTATCTACCCAAAGCACTTTCTCGTTAGCATCATAATTATACGTATAACTGTAGGCTGTACTGGCTGTATCTCCTATCGACTCTATATTATTGTTGCTTGTTGGCGTCAGTGTGATCATATAAACTTCATAATCATCCGTATTTTCAGCACGGATCATTCCTATTTCTCGATAATTATTATACCAGTATCTGCTGTCGCCGTTATTATACTGATGAACTGATGTGGAATCACTCGGATCACAATGGAAAGCAATAGTCTTATCCGTTGGAAATCCAGTCGGAGTACGATCTCCGGATTGATACTTTACTGCATAATCCAGAAGTACATAATTACTATTATCATACGAAGCTCTGTTTACTCCCCAGTCTTTTACTTCTGTAGTTACTTCATCTGTAACCTGTGTTTTCTGCAGGTAATATGCTACTACCTGATCTGAACTGTTAAAATCAGTCCATGTTTCTTCATCAGAAGAAAATGACCATTTCTGATTCCAGTATCTGACATACGTGAAATCATTACCTGAGTTGAATCTATCAACACCTGAATCTACAGTCTGTTTCTTATCTGAGGTCAGGCGGGTTCCTTTCAGAAATACTACTTCGTTTCCAGCCTGTGTACCTGTTGCTGGCACAAATTCACTGATTTTTGCACCCTTTTCACTGTGAACACTGGAGTCTGTAGCTTTAATTGTTCCATGATCTGCACCATTTGCAGTAACCTGACGATTTGTAATCCAATACTCTACAGTAATAGGTTCTACAGTATTAATATTTTCATTATCAACTTCAATATTATATTTAACTGTTCCAATTTGAACCGATGTATTACCTTCTTTGATTCCAGTGAAAGTAACCAAAGTCTGATCTTTTGCTTCCGTAGTTACTGTTCCCTGACTAGCCATACGTGTAAACTGATCATCGCCTGAAGTATTTCCCCATGCAATTTCAGCCAACTTCCACCAATTTTTCTTATCCTTCGTTATCTGAACTCTGATATATCTTACTTTCGGCAATTTATTATTACTAAAGTTCTGTGATGGCGTTGTTCCAGTGTAACTACCAATATTTTTCCAGTTTGAACCGTCAGCAGAAACAAGTACATCCGCATCTTCGCAATAATCATTATCCACATCACTCGGGGAAGTCAATTGAATAGTATTAAATGGAATCGCAGTTCCAAGATCTACCTGCACATACTGTCCAACAGCTTGCACTCTATCTGACCAGAAGTAAGTACTACTATTTCCGTCTATCAAGTTATTCTCTGTATTATTCTGATAATGTTCCACATCTTTACTTGTACTTGCACTTGCATTATATGAGATAGTTTCCGCATTCTCCTTCTGAAGCTTTTTCTCTGCGGTCATACACAATAAACGGTTTAGAAAAAATGATAGAAAACGCAATGCAATGAAAGGAGTCGGAACAAATCAACGAAGCATTGCTAATCAAAGTAATAAATTCCCCAGGTCCCGCAGAATAAAGTTCTGGAATCTTATCATTTAATAATTCATATACTTCATATCCATTTTTCATTGCCCAGAGATCAATCTTGTCTTCTTCCGCTTCATCTCCAAGATAATACTTGAGAATATAAGGTCTGGAGCAATCTACCCGCGGCTTTTTGGAGACTTTTAGCCATTCCTCCGAGCTAAGCATCATTACAGGATCAATCAAAACCGGCACATCTTCTCCCAATAATTCTTTTACGATTGCTTGTCCCGCATCCTCTCGAACAGAAATGTAGGAAAAACTGCTTAACCCGTCTATATATACTTTTCTCCATTTCGTAGGTATTTCTTCAACCCCAAAACTTCCTGATATCGCTATTTTCTTTTTATTGTCAGCAAATTTCAAAAAATAATTATAATTGAATTTTCTAAACGACGCAAAATGATAGTTCCATATCTGGTCACTTCCTGCAAAAAAGAGATCATATTTTTCGTTCAGCTTCTCAGACAATTTATCATTCCCATAGTAATGCTTCGTAGGTATACGCTTGCTCCAATTATAAAAGTTTGACCAACGAGTAATATTATTGCCAATTTTTTTTTCGGCTACACAAGGCAAAATGCTGCTAAGATATTTGGCAAACACTTCCTTCGCCCACGCAATATAATTTCTGTCACAAAACGCTTTTTCCTTATGTGTTGCAAGAGTTTTTACTTTACATCCATATCTTTTATGCAAAATAAAATATACAGCATAATTTTGCAGTCTGTTTCCATAGTTCGTATAATCCACTATTGTTACAATTCCAATTTTCACAAGATTCTCATCCTCACCTTCATCACTTTTTTCTGAATATAACTTTCTCTAAAATGCGTTTCATGCTCCCAGACAAATACTCAAATTCACTTGTTCTTCTAAAGCAAAGATAAAAAACCGTATTGGGCATGATTGAACAAATCAGGATTTTTACGATCACGTTTCCTACAATTGGAAAATGACAAAAACTGCAAAGCAGATAACACACCCCACCTGTAAAAAGCAAAATTATTGCAAACGTCAGATAACGTTTCACATACAGAATAGGTGACTTTTTCAAACCGTAACGATATACTGCATACGGTTCATACCAAAGATTTGTCATCGCCCTAGCAATCATTGTTGCAAGATAAATTCCGAATGTTCCCCAGAGCCTGCCCAAAACCACATCAAATATCAAATTGATTATTCCCGTTAGAAAGAGCAGATATTGGCCATAGCGAAATAATCCCAAAGTGCTTTTATAAGTATAAACAGCATGAAGCATCCCTATAGAGTAAAAATTCAAAGCTAAAATGATAGGTATTTTCATCCCCATCACATATTCACTTCCATAAAACAAACTCACAAGATCCCCTGAAACCACCGCAATTCCAATAGCCGCCCACCCATATAGCCAAAAGTTTGCCAGATTTAATGCCTTGAAAAAATGGTATCTTGTATCTTCATCAGTTGAAGCATTTAAATTTCCCACGCTTCCAGTCAGGCCGTTAAATAATTGTGTAATCAGTTGGTTCAATGTTAAAGAAAATAACGTATAGTTAGAGGCGAACCCCACAGAACTAAGCCCATGGAAGTAGGTAATTGCGATGTTGTCCGTGCTGTTTACAAGAACACCTGACAGCTTATTAACAGCTAACGCTTTTATATTTTTTAATAAATCCATTGTTTCCGCACGAGATAATTTACGAACATTTTTGTTCTTAATATATGGATAGTCTTCCGCAGTTTTAGCCGACACCCATATATTATAAGTAATGCCACCCACAATTTGAATCAATAAATAGATCAGGTATTCCTTTGTAAGCAACAAAAAAATAATCTGTAATATACTTTGAGCAATGGTAATAATATAATTATATCCGCTAACAATATATTGACGTTGCATCGCAATCAGTAAAGATTGACGATAGCTAAAGAAATAGCTTATCACTGTATTAAATAAATACAGTAAATATAACAGATAGATATTTTCTTTTATGTCTGGAGCATCTTTAATGATTACATCTAAAAAGGGTAAAATCGCCAAACCCACAATAGCTACCGCAATTCCAATGACTATATAAGCCATACGATAAAATCGCATAATGGATGAAATGTTTTCTTCATCATCCTCAGCAATAGGCTTATAAAGTGCAAAAGTAATAGCGCTGCTTATGCCAAGCTCTGCTAATGACAGCATGGAAAGAATATTGGTAAACAATCCACTGATCCCCAGGTACTCAGCGGATAACATACGGACAAAAACAATACGGCATACAAACCCTATTACTGTATTAACACCATACCCTATAATTCCTGTTGCCATATTAAGCAGCGAATACTCTGTTCTTGACAGCTTTTTCATCTGTTTACCCTTTCTAAATGTACTTAGATAGTGCTATTTTTGCGTTGTATTTCATATACCCCCAAACTACTCTATGCCATTTTTTTGCTCTAATTGCAGTTATTAACGGATCACATAATGTAGTAAATTTTATAAAATCAGCATCTGCCATTTTATTGAAAAAATGAAATTTCTTTACTTTCCGTTCAAGCCCATAATACTTACATACCTCCGCCATATGATTCGCTTTCCTCTCTAATAAAAGCGAACTATTATATGTTGGGGTTAATAATTTCTTCCAAGCCAGAAATACCATATCACAAAGCTGGCAATAATCATCATGCGTTCTTTGTACCAATGTTCCATCGGTTCTGACATAGTAATAAATCGCCTCGTTTAAAAAATAAAGTTTCACCGGTTTTTCCAGTAATCTGCATGTAAATAGTTCATCTTCAAACAGATTAACCTCTGCATCAAAATACACCTCACGAGACACCTCCCTACGGAATGCCTTTATCCAAGTATATCCAAACATCTCCGCTTCGGACAGGGCAATCAAGCTCTGATAATATTCTGTTTGAATCCCTGGAAGATAGTGAGTAGATAATTCAGTGCCATCAGGCGTTACCCGATGGAATTCAAAAAACACAACATCCGCTCTTTGTTCTCTAAACACTTTTTCCAACTGATCCAAATAATCGTTGCGAACATAATCATCACTATCTACAAAAGCAATAATTTCCCCCTCTGCTAATTCCAATCCTTTATTTCTGGCAATCGAAGGGCCCGAATTTGGTTGATTGATTATCTTAACCCGACGATCTCTATTAGCATATTCAAAAAGAATAGATGCACTATTGTCCGTAGAACCATCATCAACGACTACCACTTCATATTCTTCATACTCTGAGGACATGATAGATTCCAAACATCTTCTGATCGTTTTTTCTGCATTGTATACCGGTATAATTACTGAAATCTTTTTCATTATATTTTCCTCTCTCAAGTCAGTTTAGGAAATCAGTTTGTAAAATATGCGGTGCGCTGTAAGTACTGTATATTCATATGTTGCTACGGAGAGCAAGAGTATCATTTGCACCTGAATTGAATACACGCTACCATACAACATAATGGCGACCAGCATAATGTGTTGGTGTGTTCCCATAATAATCAATGACTCTTGTCCGATCTGAGCAAGTATTCTTTCTGCTCTACCAAACAAATATTGTGAAAAATCAAGTACAAAATATGTACCTGCAATTCCTCCGATTAAATACAAAATCGGATTATTGAAACTTCTGGAAGACAAATCAACAACCCCATTACCATACGCAACATAAAGAAGCAAAATCAACGCAACAACCAGACCGATTCCATTTTTATTCGTGAACGTTTTTTTCAAAAGAAATCCCAATACTATAAATCCAAACGCAACTAAAATTCTACGAACCACCGCAACACCATAATTCCACTCCTGAACTACAAATGCAGCCATAAAACCTATCACCATCATAAAAAATGCCGTCTTTTGTCCTGCTTTTTTCACAATGGTGAAGAAAATCACTTCAGCCAAAAACAAGGTTGGTAAAAACCAGTCTGCCCCAATACGGCAGTGCATCGTTAAAATGCCATACAAAATTCCTACAGGATTAACCTCATCAATTCCATATAGAAACATTTGAAGTAAAAATCGAGGTATCTTTAATTGCCTCTGCGCTGATAGTTGCCGGTATAGTATCTACACCCAGACTGTCTGCCACAATGTCTGAGAGAGCGCCGCTTGTCAGTATGTATGGAAAAGTGGTGCTGAGCTGTCCCGCTGTCGTTGCATCTGAATAAGACTGGCTGTATCCATAGGCTGTTTTGGTTTCAACAACAAAGGATGAATATGCCTGATATACCGGGGTATAATTGGTTTTTTCACGAAGATACAAAGCTCCTCCGCATACTGCCATAAGCAGGAAGCACAACAGGAAAAACTTCTTAAATCCTCGCCACATGTCATCCAGGATCGTAGTAAAATACAGGATTCCGGAGTCTATTTCTGTATTACGCTCGTTTCCCATAGTGACCTCCATATCTGTAGTGACTGTTTCCACCTGTACTCTGAGAAGCTGTACCATTCAGAATGCAGCCGATCACTTTTCCTCTGGTATTATTCAGAATATCAATTGCATCGTTAATGTCTTTTGCCAGGACCGTATCCTGTCTTACTACCAGTACAGAAGCATCCGTCATCTGCGCCAGTTCTTCTGTATCAGCAACCAGCGCCAGCGGTGATGTATCCACGACGACATAGTCCATTCTTTCTCTGCAGAAAGCAATGATCTGTTTCAGTGTCGTACTTTTCAGCAGGGTCTCTATAGAATTAGAAGATGTTTTGTTCAGGATCATGTAAAGATTGGAATCATTCCAGTTGCGTATGATCCTGTCAGCACTTTTATGATTGATCAGCACATCTCCCAGATCTGTTTCTTCATTGTCACGCACATCAAAAATCTTGAACTGCGCCGGCTTACGGAAGTCACAGTCCATCAGCATAACCCGGTTTCCTTCCTGTGCAAGTGAAAGTGCAAGGTTTGCTGCCACTGTGGATTTTCCTTCGTTTTCCATTACACTGGTAACAAGGAGGACTTTTGCCTGTTCCTTGTCCATATAGCTTCGAACCCTTGAAGCAGCCATCTTGCTGGATTCCACATAGGCAAAGCTTCTCAGTGGATTCGATATCAGCATGGACAGATATCCTTTCTTACGGTTCATGGAAAGTGATTTTGATTTTTTCTCATATGCGATTGTTCCCAGCAGACGGGTATCGAGTTTTGAGGAAACCTCTCCCGG
>OLPH01001113.1_pt1 | contig 28464 bp, 25 predicted proteins | sample 1672951 | NCBI WGS metagenome assembly OLPH01 (sample SAMEA3136740, study PRJEB25190) | human gut metagenome | reverse complement strand
TCGAGCTAGACCACGAAGCGAAGAGAGCCCTACGAGCCTAGTCCAAGGAAGGAAACTCTTCGCTCCGGGAGCGCCCCGCGGCAAGGGGTGGGAGCCCCCACCCCGACGAGCGGTTACGAAGGGAAGTTGACCGAGCTTGCGAAACGAGAAAAAACTTCGCTTTTTACTTGCATTTGAACTTAGAAAGCAAAGGGTTACACGTCTCGCTTTGATGCGTACGTGGATATTTTCAAACCGCCACGTGGAAAACGAAAATTCTCCACGGAGCCAAGAAATAAAAGTTCGGAAGAATGAAATCAAAGTTCCGAGGAATTTGTCCGTTCCTCCGTGGAGATTTTCGATTTCCTACCGAGGAAACTAGATTTTCCTCCGCATGAAACTGGAGTTTCCTCCGTATGAAACTAGAGTTTCTCCCGCATGAAACTGGAGTTTCCTTCGCATGAAACTAGAGTTTCACCCGTATGAAACTGTCGGAGCCTCTGAAAAAGCGAAAGATTACCCCTTCCTGTGCTTCAATATGGCACACCCTGCGGTGTATCTTTGCACTGTGTTCAACAAATCAGATTAAGAACTATGGATACAAATGACTTACTAAAGAGGCAGCTGGACGAGACTGCTTGGAGAGAAATCACTGATGAGTTCCCCTGGACATTAGAGACCCTCAAGAAGTATGGCAAGAAGCTAGACTGGGAATTCGTCTCTAGCAACCCCGAGATCCTATGGACACCCGAGATGCTCGAGGAGTTCGAGCATTGGATAAACTGGACGAGACTCTCTCAGACTGATTGCGACACCATTCTAACAGTAGACTGCTTGGAGCGGTTTGCAGACTACTGGGACTGGGATAAACTATCTGAGAATGAGTCCATACCACTGGACTATGATACGATAGATCGCTTCATCGACAAGTGGGACTGGGCCGCGCTAATAGACCACAGTCACTGGAGGGGTGCAGACCTTGGGGCATCGCATCTGTACTGCTATGAATTCCTAGAGCACTACGCTAGCCGCATCCCCGCAAATGCGCTGGAAGAGTCTCAGCTGTGGTTCACCATCAAGGAGCAGCGCAAGAAAGAGTTGCATCGCCAGATCGCCTGTGGAGAGGCGTAGCTCGCTAGAGATTAGATGTTAGAAGTTAGAGATTAGAGGTGCTTGCCTCTGGTCTCTATGCAACAAGAAAAAGTGTGCAGCCCACGCTCGCCCCGCTATTGTATGTTTCGGTAAAAGGTTGTACCTTAGTGGCGCAGTAGGGGAGCTCTCTCCTCACTGTCACATGAAACATACGAAGCGATTGTGCTTATCTCGAAGTCGGGAACGTAGGAAATTCAAGACTTGTTCGGAGAGTAGGCATAGTGGTTTCCACGCAAAGAGCGTGGGCTGCTATCAACGTATCTCTGAATCAAGGTATCCTACGACCTCCGACTTAGAACGTAGTACAGCAGCACCACGCTTTTTTTGTTTTATGGAGGTCATCAACTAGAAATCAAAATGTAGGAAACGTGCTCTCCCTACCCCTACAGAGAGCCACTAAACAAACAACAAAAAAACATGTACGCAACAAAGCTGTTTGCAAACATTGATGCTCTCAAAGAGAGCGGAGAAGCCCTCCCGAAGGCTCTTTTCTTGAGCCCAGTACCTCAAGACGTCCTAGAGCGTCACGAAAAGCGTCTTGGGATAAAGTTGCAGCCAGATGAAAAGCCTCTTCTGGCGGTCAACAAAAAGATTATAGGCACCGTGGGAGGCTACGGCTGGACGGGCATCTTGCTTACAGACAAGAACCTCTACTACAGGCTCCTGAAGGACGCTTTCTTGAGCAGTGTCATCTCTATACCCCAAAAAGGAAGCATCTCAATGGAGCAAGTCTCCTCTCTGCAAATCGGCAATCACGATCGTTGCTATGGAAAGGCTTACATAGGACATCAGCTCCTGGCAAATGGTAAGGTCCTAGGACTGCTCAGAATGGGCGGTGCTATAGAGTTTGACGAAAAACTTATAGATATCCTCAGAGGACTATTCGAAGATGAGAACACCTCCTATATGTGGGACAACTAAAACCAAACAATATATCAGTATGAAAAAGAAACTTCTTATCCTACCCTTACTTCTCCTGTCAGCGCTTTTCTCAAGCTGCTCGATGGATGACCCCACAGAAGACGAATTCGTCATCAACTTTGTCAAGCTCCGCTCGGCATACTACGACGCGCTCGGTGGCGAGATTATGCTTGCTGCTATGGATGTCGACATGGATCTCACGACCTGCATCGAAAACGCACTCGAAGCATATGATGATTCCGAGGGCTCTATCAGAGGAGCTTTTTACAGGGGCAACGATGTCACAAGCGACTACGAAAGAGAGGAGCTGGACGAGCTGATTGAGGATGTGGAAAAAGTCAAAACAGATCTCGTCATCACAATAGATAATAGACCCAAGACTTGTGTGATAAAAGACAAGGAGAGTGATCTCTCCTTTCAAGTCACTTACACGGGTGACAGGCTGTATGTTGAAGAGCTATAGATAGTAGAGTGATGAGTGAGTGGCGGGTCTACTCACTCATCACGCTATAGATACCCAACGAAAGACAGAGTCAATACTATGCCACAGATGATAAATCGCGGTAAGGAGCTAATCCGCATTAGCCCAAAAAACGCAGGAATGATTGAGTACTCAACCAATAATGGTAAAACTTGGGGGGCTCGCTGTGTAGTTTCTCTTTCTAGAGGATACTTTGAGGATCTAACGGACAACGGACAAGAGATCCTGGCAACTTGTGAGAAGGGACTGTTCTACTTATCTAATGAAGGAAACCTGCTTAGAATAAACGCAATTAACTAATCTAGATACAATAAAATGAGCAACGAAATCGATGTTTGGACGGGAATTTTGACCAAGGCGATAGACACTGTTCCTGGGACAAAACCTGATCGGGCAACTTACTTGAGAAAAGTCATTTCTCCAATAGCAGGAAAGGAGGCAGCAGAAAAAGCTGTTCAGGGACGTCCGTGTGATGTTTTAACGGATGAACAATTAGACCTATTAGCAAAAAGAACTATCGACTACCACTTGAAGTATGCAACCATTGTATCTGTAGCCACAGGGATTCCTGGGGGCTATGCAATGATTGGGACAATTTCAGTTGATACAGCACAATACTTTGCACATGCGATTGCTCTCTCTCAAAAGCTAGCCTATCTCTATGGAACTCCAGACCTAATCGGAGAAGATGGTAAAATTACGGAATATGGAGTAGCGCTTGTCACTACTTTTGTGGGGGTTATGGGAGGAGCATCTGTTGCTAAAGGGGGCTTGGGAAAATTGTCAACCGAAATCGCAAAGCAGATCACCAAAAGGCTACCCGCAAAGGCTCTAACTAAAACATGGTGGTATCCAATCTGTAAACAGATTGGAAAGCAAATAGGGGCAAATGTTACCAAGCAGTCTTTTGCCAAGGGAGCAAGTAAGGTTGTCCCAGTTTTAGGAGGAGTCACATCTGGTGGGTTAACGTACTTCCTATTTCGTAAAGAAGCAAATCGGTTGAGAAGACGTCTTGCAGAAGATGCTGATGTTTTTAGAAGCTATAAACCAGATAGTCAAATGAATGACTATGTTGACTATATTGAGGTGGATGAATAGCTGGTTTTAAGTCAATTAAAGATGAGTGAAGTCAAGTTTTTGCCGAGAGTGGGGAAGCACTATGACCACTCTAGATGGGGCAAACGTGTGATGGTGCTGGGGGAGAGTCACTACTGTGAAGATCCCGCAGATGCGACACCCGATATGACTCAAGCTGTACTTGAGTGGATGTTTAATTCTTCAGCTGAGGCTGAACCCTGGATGAATACATTCACTAAGTTTGCTAGTGCTTTGAGTGGTCAGCAAGAGAATCGCTTCTCCTCAGAAGCGGTGTGGGACGAGGTGCTCTTTTATAACTTCATACAGGAGCCTATATCTGGTCCCCGACAGGCGCCCTCAGAGGAGCAAAGGGTCGCTGCTCAGGGAGCTTTCCTTGAGGTGATAGAGCACTATCGCCCTGACCTTGTATTGGCGTGGAGTCATAGCCGTGTCTACGACTATCTCCCCAATGAGGGTCATCAAGGAGCGGATTGCTGTGGTGTGGAGACCTGGATCTATCCTCTCAGCGATGGGCACGAAGTAAGGGTATTGCCCGTACAGCATCCAGCATCAGCTTTCTCACCGAGTGAATGGCATCGAACTATCAGTGCGGCTTTAGAGGATTAGTCATTGAATTGTCTAGAGCCTAAGATGTGATATGGCTTTCATATAGCAACCAATGGTGTGCTATGTGAAAGCCATTGCAGTTTTAAACTGAAAAGCGATGCGCTGTGCCATGGTTTGGCATAGCTGATGTTGTATCTTTGCCTTTAGAGAAAGAGACTAATAGTTGTATGGCAAACAAATTCGGACGATATGTCTGGCTGATCGAGCAATTTCGCCAGTACGGGCGACTGACCTTTGAGGAGATTAGTCGCCACTGGGTGGATAGCGGGCTGAGCTACGAGGAGCCTCTGCCGAAGCGCACCTTTCACAATCATCGGGCGGCGATCCTCGACATCTTTCAGGTGGATATCTTATGTGACCCCCAGGATGGCTACCGCTACTACATTGACGATCCCGAGGAGCTGGAGCAGGACAACCTCCGCAGCTGGCTCATAGACTCCTACACGGCGATGAATCAGATACAAGCTGACAGCAAGCTCCAGGGGCGGATACTCTTCGAGCATGTCCCCTCTGGGCGTAAGTGGCTCAACGTGATTGCCGAGGCGATGCGTCACGGCAAGGTTATCCAGATGACTTACCAAGGGTTTGGCAGACCCGAGGCTTACAGCTTTGAGGCGGAGCCTTACTACCTCAAGGTGGCGAATCGCAGATGGTACCTCCTGGCTCGTAGTCCTTACTACTCAGCTCGCAATGTAGAGCTCAATGCTGAGGACGGGGGCTCACGACCCAAGGATGTCTACCTTGTCTACGCTCTGGATCGCATCTTAGCTTGCGAACCGCTAGCGGAGAGCTTTGTGATGGATGAAACCTTTGACATAGAGGCTTACTACCGTGGCTGTTGTGGGGTGATTCACTCCGAGGAGGAGCCTGTGCGTCTGCTAGTCAATGCCTATGGTCAGGGTGCGGACTACCTTCGCACGCTGCCGATACATGAGTCGCAGAGAGAGCTCCCTTCAGAGGTGGAGGGTGTGGCTTGCTTTGAGCTGGAGGTCTGTCCTACCTATGATCTCTATCAAGCTCTATTAGCAATGGGCGATCAGATTGAGGTGCTGGAGCCTCAGTCCGTACGAGAGGAGATGTATAACTTTGCCAAGAATCTTATGGCATACTACGAGCCAACAACAGAAGCGTGATGAACAGATTAGACTTTATAGCCATTGACTTTGAGACCGCCACGGGACAGCGCACCTCCATCTGTGAGGTGGGGATCTGTCTGGTCCGCAACGGAGAGATTGCTGAGACGCGCTCTTGGCTGGTGCAGCCTGAGGGCAACCGATACAGCTACTGGAATATGCAGTGCCATGGCATCCGTCCGGAGGATACGAAGAGGGCGCCATCGTTTGCCGAGGTGTGGCAAGAGATAGCAGCGCAATACATAGGCGAGGGTGCCTTGCTGGTAGCGCACAATGTGCCGTTTGATCGAAGTTGCCTGGAGCAGGCAGCACAGCTCTACGAGCTCACACTCCCCGAGTTGCAGTGGGACTGCTCGCTACGCCGTGCTCGCCAGATCTACGACTACGGCTGCCATACGCTCGCCTACCTTTGCGAGCAACTATCCATCCCCGAGGGGAGGCACCACCGCGCAGGTGACGACGCCGAGATGTGCGCTCGCCTCTACCTACGCGAGCTACACGACAGTTACGCGAGCTACACGTCAGTAACCAATTCTAAGCTGTTTGAGATTGAGAGCGATCCTTTATGATTGCCTATAGATTAGCAAGCTTCTAGATCCCGCAAGTCGGGTAGCACGATGAGACGGGTGATGATTTGCGGCATTTAGGATTCATAATAGAGAGACTCCCCTCGGTCGGATCGTGTCCGGCTGAGGGGAGTCTCTTTTGCGTGTAGGGGAGGGTTAGTCCCTCGGAGCATTATCTCCGACCATAGCTGATCTGGAAGGTCAGTCGAAAGCCAGGATGATCTTCTTCCCTTTCTGTAAACATAACCCCTCTGAGCGGTGTCTTCGGGTCAAACTTCGTATTGTAAGCTACATAGGCATTGTCTCTTCCTAGCACAGTAAATTGGCCATCTTCCGTGAAGCCATAGTGCTCCATAATCTTAAGCAACTCCTTCTGCACTTTTAGGTCCTTAGGCTCTGTGAAAGTCTCAGGTTTTACCAGATAGTCCATAGCAAAGTGGCGGTAGAGCCCCATCCGAATGTGGACGGGTGCGCCTGGCATAGAGTGGTTGTAGGCGAGGAAGTCCATACAGAATTGAGCGTTCTCAGGCATCTCTTTGCCGTTTTCATCCTTTTTATTGGGAGACACAAATCGGTAGAGCTTCTTACACTCTGGGTCCTTTGGGTCAGCCTGATAAATCCAGCCGAAGGGAGTTACGGCAGACTTGAAGAGGTCGAGCTTGTCGGGCTTGAAGTCCTCCTCCTTAGGGATGTAGATAGGTGCGAAGTACTGCTGATCTTCAGCAGAGGCATCCAGCCCTAAGTAGCGCGACTTATCGATATTGTTAGGCTTCGTTACGGACACCTTACAGACTTTTGTTACGTTGCCAGCGGTCGCTTTAACCTCTGCCTCTCCCTCAGCGATAGCCTTCAGGACACCCTTCTCACATACGGTGACCACCTGCGTGTTGGTAGACTCGAAGGTGACCTTGAGATCTTTTGGGTAGACGTTTACTTCGAGTTTATAGGTCTCTCCGACGAGTAGCTTTACCGCTTCGGGGATGCTGATCTTCACCTCAACGGGTTTGTCTTTTTCCTTACAGGCTCCTAGTCCCATACAGCAGATGAGTATGGTGACGAGAGTGATGAGTTTCTTTTGTGTCATGAGATTATTGTTTAAAGTGATGTGATTCAAACCGAATTGTGCTACAAAGATATAGCCTTTTCCGAAGCCATGCAAGTAGAGGCCGCACAGCATAGAGGCTCTCTAGGCACCTGAGACTGTGATGCCGAGAGGCCTCTACGCTTATGTAGGAAAGGGAAAGGACCCTTTACCCTTGCGTGCGAATGCGATCATCAAAGGCGGTGAGAGCAGCCTTTGCACCCTCGCCCATAGCGATCACCACCTGCTTGTAGGGGATGCTGGCACAGTCGCCTGCGGCATAGATACCCGCTACGGAGCTGCGACAGTGATCATCGATGACGATCTCGCCCATACGGTTGCGCTCGACCAGACCATCGAAGACCTCCGTATTCGCCTTGAGTCCGATCTGCACGAATACCCCAGCGACAGCTAGTTCGAAGGGAGCACTCCCGTCTCGAGGAGCTATGCGAAGTGCGGACACTTTGTTCCCATTGCCGATGACCTCTTCTGTTGCCACGTTCGTGTGGACAGTCACGTTCGGTAGCTTGGCTAGTTGCTCCTGCAGTACGGTGTCTGCCTTAAGGCTCTCCATAAACTCCAAGACGGTCACATGCTTGCAGATACCCGCCAAGTCGATAGCTGCCTCAATGCCTGAGTTACCACCGCCCACGACCGCTATATCTTGCCCCTTGAAGAACGGCCCGTCGCAGTGCGGGCAGAAGGCCACCCCGCGACCAATGTGCTCTGCCTCGCCAGGCACGCCCAGCTTGCGCCAGGAAGCTCCAGTGGCAATGATCACCTGCGGTGCTACGAGCGTCTCGCCGAGCGAAGTGACTACCTCCTTCTGGGTATCGACCAGTTTGATCTGCTCGACATGTCTCTGCTCCAGTATCTCTACGTGGTAGTGTAGCACATGCTGGCGCAGATCTTCGGCCAGTTGGGTACCTGTCGTGTGAAGTACGGAGGGGACGTTTTCGATAGCCGTCGTCTCATTCACCTGACCACCCATGCGGTCCGCCACCAGTGCCACGTGCAGTCCCTTGCGAGCCGAATATAGCGCAGCGGCGGCGCCAGCAGGACCACCACCGATGACGATCTGGTCATACTCCTTGCGCGCTGCCGTGACGGATGATGGCTCCACTCCGACAGCATCGGCTAGCTTGCCGAGTAGCTCACCCAGCGAACTCTTGCCTATATGTAGCACCTGACCTCCCAGGTAGACCGTTGGTACGGCCGATATGTTTAGCTCCTTAGCCTCCTCCGTGTAGAGAGCCCCGTCGACCATCTCGTGGGTCACCCCCTCACCAGCGATGAGCGTGATTAGGTTAAGGCTCTGCACCACGTCAGGGCAGTTGGTACAGCTGAGCGAAATGTAACTGCGCAGGTGAATAGGCTTGCGTAGCGAACGAATCTTGTCACAGATCGCTGCATCGGGGAGGTTCTTCCCCTGACCATCCGCATTGTATATGGCCAATATCAGACTGCTAAACTCATGCCCCGAGGGGATCGCTCTAAAGGTTATCCCCGTGGGCTGGTCGTCACGTAGTATCTCCACGCTTAGCTTGTCGCCCACGCCCATCTCTAGCGATATTTGCGGGGAGGTCGAGGCGAAGTCGCCGAGGAGCTGCTCTAGCTCGCCGTAGTGGTCGCCCTCGGGAGCCTTCGCTCTGAGCGTATATCGATGCTTTAGCGAGGCAAAGATGCTTTGCAGTTGCTGTAAGGTATCTTGGTCTAGTCTCATGATTGTGCTGTTTTTTTAGAAAGAGTAGAGGGCTGTGCCGCTCGCGTGAGTATACGACACAACCCTCTCGTCTTGATATGTGAGACTGTTGCAAAGTCAACAGTCTCACAATCTTGCTTGCAAGATTGTCTAGACTTTGCAGAAAGGATGAAGCGCAAGGCGCTGAGGGTGAGGTCTGAAGGGAGCATACCTCCGTATGTGACCGAAGCCGAATCCCGAAAGCAACACAGCGATTCGCCTTTATGCAACAGTCTCTTGTGGATCTAGGTGTTAGATCTTACCAACTAGGTCTATGCTAGGCTTGAGAGTGGCATCTCCTTGTCTCCACTTAGCGGGACACACCTCACCTGGGTGCTCATAGATAAACTGAGCAGCGCGCACCTTGCGCAGTAGCTCCTGAGCGTCACGGCCTATGCCGTTGTCGTGGATCTCAGCCACACGCACCTTGCCATCTGGATCAATGAGGAAAGTGCCGCGGTAAGCCTGCCCAGCCTCCTCGATCATCACGCCGAAGGCACGAGCCAACTCGAAGCGCATGTCAGCGAGCATCGTGTACTGCACCTTCTTGACCGCCTCGCTAGCATCCTGCCAAGCCTTGTGAACGAAGTGTGAGTCTGTGCTCACAGAGTAGATATCCACGCCGATCTGCTGAAACTCAGCATAGTTGTCGGCAAGGTCAGCTAGCTCCGTAGGACATACGAAGGTGAAGTCGCCAGGATAGAAAAAGAGTACGCTCCAGCGCCCCTTGAGATCCTCGTTAGAGACCTCGTGGAAGCCCTTGGACTTGGTATATGCGGGTACTTTGAACTCTGGTAAGTTGCTATTGATAATAGGTTGCATAGTCATTTGCATTTAAGTTTTGGATAAAGATTTATTGCCGTTGGTCGGACATCCCCACCAACAGCTACAAAGATAGGGGTAAGCACCCAAAATAAAAAGCAAACAGCATACCTAGAACAAGGTATTCTCCCCTAATGCGAGTAGTTTCCTCCGTATGAAACTGGAGTTTCCTCCGCATGAAACTGGAGTTTCCTCCGTATGAAACTAGAGTTTCCTCCGTATGAAACTAGAGTTTCCTCCGTATGAAACTAGAGTTTCATCCGCATGAAAATAAATTGCCTCCCGTATGGACATAGAGTGCGCCCGTACGGAGAGGAAAGCCCTACTCTCGTAGAGCCTCCTAAATGGCTATTTAAGGTTTGCTAAATGAGAGTCCCTCGTTGGCCGAGTCGGTGAGACGAGACTCGCTATTGATCGGTTGACGGCTAGAGCTCTTGAGGCGCTTATTGCCTAGCGTACAACTGATGCTGAGCGTGACCTTCGGACTGTACCAGTTCTGGACGAAGGTTATCGGCTGGGAGAGCCCCATGATCTCGCCACGTGCCACATTGCTATTTAGCAGGTCGTAGCACGAGAGGGATAGCTTCCAGGAGGCGATGCGCTTGCTAATAGATAGATTGATCCACCACTGGCTCTGAGTCTTGTAGACTCCGACAAATAGCGGACTGTAGTAGGTGATCTGAGCGTCAAGGTACCACTGAGCTGGGAGGTTGAGCGACTGTTTGTGCTGGAGATAGTATGCGTGGAAGGTGCGGTCGCACTCGCTCCCGTCTATAGTCCCCTTGTCACGCTGCAAGTGCCAAGCTAGATAAGTAGTGGCGATCCACTGCAAGCCGTTGTCACGGTATATGATAGGTATGGGTGCCCCCGCAACGATGCGCAGGTAGCGACTATAGTCTAGATTCCCTTTGGTAATGGCATAGGCTCCCTGATATGGTGTCAAGTACTCGACGATGGGGCGCTGCTCGTTGGAGAGGTTTACCTCTAGCATCGCAGCCCGTCGGTAGCTGTAGTTGAGCGAAAGGTTGTGGCGCATACTACTTTGCAGACGATCATTGCCGACACGATAGAGAAATCCCGCATAGGAGGCATACGGCATCAGGTCTCTTAGCGCAGGACGCTGGTAGTAAGTCTGCAAGGAAAGTGCTAGACGATGGTTGCGCGCTATGTCGTAGGCAACGTTGAGGTAAGGTTGCCAGCGAATCGCTTGGTCAGATAGTAGGCGAGTCCCTTGAGCTTGGCTCGTGCGGTGGTCGTAGTTGAGCTGTACTCCACCGTAGCTGTCGAGCGCTCCTTTGTGGTAGCGCAGTGTGAGGTAAGCAGAGCTGTTACTCTCATAGTACTGCTCATTGACTTTGCTGGGAGCTGTGAGGGCTTGTGTCGCAAACCAGATGTTGTTTTGCGTTACCCCGAGGAGTCCCAGTAGTGAAGGGGTAAAGCGGTAGGTATAGTTCGTTGATAGGCGAAGGTAGTGATACCGATCCTGAAGCTCGCTGTCACTGTGGGAGTAGGAGCGTTGATTGCCACTAGCGGTGTAGTCGGCATAGCTCTTCCAAGCCCAACGATCTGCAGAGAGGGTGTGATAAAGGTTGACAGCCCCGACCATACGTCTCATATTGGTGTGGGCCCCCCGACTATAGTCTATATGCTCACTCGAGAGAGAGCCGTGAAGCCGTACGTCAAAGAGCTGCTGCGGAGAGATCTGCCACTCAAAGCCCGCCTGCATAGCCTGTCCACGATGAGGCGATGTGCTCGTTGTGTCAGCACCCAGCGTAGTCGTGAGGGACTCTAGACGACGATTGTCAAAGACTTGGTACGCTATATAGCTTCGCTTGTTATCTTTATTATAGTTGAGCCTGAGCCGACCGCCCTCCGAGATCTTCCTCCGATAGCTCGCATCGGCAGAGATGAAAGCATTGAGACCCTCTCGAGGGTTCCCCTTTGTGATAATGTTGAGGACGGCACCGCTCTGCACGCCATACTCGGGTCCTGGATGGCGAATGAGCTCGACCCGCTCGGCATCCTCCACGCTCAGAGAGCTGAGGTAAGCTTGAACCTCCTCAGGTGAGAGGCGTAGTATACGACCATTGACAGCTACCGTGAGTGTGTAGAAGCCATAGACAGAGAGCCCTCCACGCTCCTCCACCTGTACCCCCGGGATTAGCTTGAGCCCGTCCAAGAGATTCCCGCCGATGGCTGCAGGATTAGCCAAAAGGTTATAGCGAGCCACACCGCCATCGTATGAGACAAATGGACGCTTGGCAACTACGACCACCTCTTCGAGTGCTTGTACGGTGGGCGTAATGGCGATGCTCAGAGAGCTGGTAGAGCTCTTGCTCACTTCTACTTGATTTCGCTCAGGGGTGTAACTGGAGCCGAGGTAAGAGACTCTATACGAATAAGCACCGAGGGGGAGCTCTTGGTAAAAGCGCCCATGCTCGTCACAAACGGCGGGGTAGCAGTGCGTGGAGTCCTGACTACTGGTGAAGAGAACTACAGCATTGACCAGAGCCTCGCCCGTTGTCGTGGTCACCTCCCCAGTCACGGTGCCGATGCGCTCTTGTGCTAGCGATGCTACGGCTGAGGACACCACGAGGAGAAGTGAAAGTATGAGTCTCACGAACGTCGTCTTACGATCCATCACAGGGAAAGGGCTTTCAGTCATCGCTTTACGATCCTTTGCAGGGAGGTGGCTTTCGGTCATCGCTTCTTGTTGTCTTGATAGAGATATGAGGGTGTTGGGGTGGAGTCCTTACGAAAAGAACCTCTCCCCAAAGACCCCTCCTTTACACACCTGCAAAGTTAGATAGACTTTACGCTCTACACAATACCCGAAAGGGTCCTTCTGATGTGTACCACAGTTCGTATGCGCTAGATTTAGTGAGTATCATTGCAATTCAGCTCAATTTTCTAACAAGAAACCCTCGCATTTTTATTACGCAACTTTGCTTACAATCAAGAACGAAGAGTTATGGGAAAGTGCAAGTATTGTGGCAAAAAGGCTGGCTTTCTATCGGCTGCAAACTATTTGCCTCAGAAGATTTGGGACGAAAACCTTAACTCCTATTCAGCAGGTATCATCAAGGAAGTGTGTAGCGGGAGGGAGAGCATCCCTAAACCAGTCCAGATAGATGACATCCTTGACATAACGGACGCACCGAGCGTGCGTTACACATCACGGTGGGTTTTACATTGAGTTAGCCCACCCTCCGACATAGATAAAAAAGAGAAGTCCACACGACACGTACTCAGCGTACTGCGTGTGGACTTCAACTATTCGAAAGCTCTTGGCTTGCTATACTGTCACGTGGTGTGAGGTATAGCTTCTAGCGGGGTAGTACGCTTTGTGGCGACTTCCCTAGAGTCCGTTGAACTGGTCAACGGAACTCTCCTAGAGCGGAACAGTGACCACGATGCTCATCTGAAGAGAGATGTGGGCTACGTGAGACGCTCCTATAAGGAGAGTAGGGTGGTAGTGGCTGGCCTTTTTCAACACACACTTAACCTATGACCAGTGGTACGCACCATACCTGTCTCTTCGTAGCGGATCCTCTTAGCTTTACGGTGTGAGGTTGTGGCCTCACCGTAGGACTCGCATCATGATTTGCTCGGGGTGGCAAGAGGATCTATTTGTCTATCTCCTAGTCTTGGGTAGACTGACTAGAACCTACAGCTGCTCCTCAAGTGATAAGTATGTACAGTGGTCGCTCTGCACAGAGTCTGCGGTGACACAGACTGATCTAGTTCGCACGCACTAGTGTAGTGTGATATTAGGGACAGTGGCATAGACGAGAGCCTGCTGTATGCTTCCCCTTGTAGTGACGATCAGACGCCTGATAGATCTCGTATGGCACGGGTGCTATAGTAGCACGCATACCTTTATGGTACTCATAGAGATCGTAGTAGCAAGACATTGCTCAATCACTTTATCGAAAACGTTCCCCTATTTTAAAGTAAATGTCCTCCTATCTAGTCTCGTATGAGCATCCAAAGAGTCTCCTAGGTGCATTGCTGTGACCAAAGCTTTTTGACTCGGAAGATTGTGTCACAGCTACTTCTCGTCGAGAAAGCTGGTAGGCACTCAAGATGTCCCACATACTACGCATCGTGGTGTGATGCCTAGATGCATCGTTCGCATTGTAACATACATCTCCCGTCGCGCTCGACTAGGAGTAGCGAGGAGCGTACAGCTGGGGGAATAGGAGTCTCAGACTAGGATCTGAAAGTCGACGATTATTTCCTTATGCTATACCTCGTAGCGCTTCAAGCCTTGCAGGTCTTCTGACTTACCTCATACAGACATCCCTTCCCACACCAATTATACAAGGTGCAGTGGTTATGATGCCTGCTTTGCGAGGATTACAGCAGCGGGACTGTTCAGGAATTTCACCTGATTCCCTTTTAAGCCTTGAGGACTCCGAGACCCTACTCGAGGGTGAAGAAAGTGCTCTCAGCACAAAGCCACCACAAAGGTACGACAACTTTCCAAAATATCAAAGCGTCGACTTGCCTTTTTTGCGAAAAATGAAACTCTATCCTCGAGGGGATGAGTGGTGCGGGGAAAACTTTTTGCCGATTGCGGTAGATTGGGTACTTTTGCATTGGAGCTGGAGACAACTCTCTGAGCTTACGGTCGTATAGACCTCAATTCTAACTCTACAGAACGATAATAATATGAAGATAGCTATAGTAGGTGCCAGTGGGGCCGTGGGGCGTGAGTTCCTCCGTCTTTTGGAGCACCGTGACTTCCCAATTGATGAGCTGAGACTCTTTGGCTCGTCTCGCAGTGCGGGCAGTGAGATCACTTTCCGAGGTAAGGAGTACAAGATAAAGCTCCTAGCTCAAAACGATGACTTCAAGGATATTGACATCGCCTTCGTCTCTGCTGGTGGACAGACGGCACTAGACTTCGCCAGCACGATCACGAAGCATGGCGCTCTGATGATCGACAATTCGAGTGCCTTCCGTATGGATCCCGATGTGCCTCTGGTTGTGCCCGAGGTCAACGGCGCTGATGCGCTACACCCAGCTAAGAGAATCATTGCTAACCCGAACTGCAGCACGATCCAGATGATCGTGGCGCTGGCTCCAATTCATGCGCTGAGTCCGATAGAGCGTGTGCATGTGGCTACCTACCAAGCTGCGAGCGGTGCGGGTCATGATGCGATGCTTGAGCTGGAGGGGCAGGTGCGTGACCAAGCGATGGGCAAGCCACTGCAGACGAAGGCTTTCGGCAATCAACTCCTATATAATCTTATTCCGCAGATTGACATCTTTACGGACAATGACTATACGAAGGAGGAGATGAAGATGTACAATGAGACTTGCAAGATCCTGCACAATGATGATATACGTGTCAGTGCCACCTGCGTGCGTGTCCCAGTCCTGCGTGCCCACAGCGAGGCTATCTGGGTGAAGTGTGCTGAGCCGCTCACGGTGGAGGCGGTGCGCGAGGCGATGTCGCAGCAGAAGGGGCTACTCCTGATGGACGATCCCGCCAAGCGTAGCTACCCGATGCCCCTACATTGCTCTATGCAAGAGCCAGTCTATGTGGGACGTCTGAGGGCTGACCTTGCCGAGCCAGGCTGTGTCACTTTCTGGTGCGTGGCTGACCAGATTATGAAGGGGGCTGCGCTTAATGCTATTCAGATTGCTGAGTACCTGATTCAGGAAGGTGCTTTTGCTAAGTAAAGTCTTGATCCATTAGAGTGCATATGGAGCAAACGAGCGAGAGCAATCCGCAGGAGCTAGTCGCCTTTCTCACGCTGTGCAAGGACTACTGCGCACTCATAGAGCATGCGTCTGAGTATAGTCGTGCAGACTTTGTAAGGCGTACCTACGGCTATCTGCCAGAGATCTTTAGCTACTTATCGCAGATGCCAGCTACCTCTACGGAGGAGCTGGAGGAGTGGCTCACGGGCTACACGCAGATGATCTCGGATGAGACGGTGAGCTACTACGAGGAGCAGGTGCGTGCGCTACTGGGGGAGGAACTGGATCTCTTCCTCCACTACCCAGTGGGTGAGACGCAGGATGGCGAGCTACAGCCTGAGCGTCTCTCACGGCTCTTGGTACTGATCTACCGTGAGCTGGGTACGCCATTGCTGGTGCTTAGAGAGGATGCTGGCGAGCTACTCATTGCGACGCTCGCGATACTGCAATACGCTTTTGACACATACCTAGGCGATGCGCTCCTCTCTGCCCTGCGCGTGCTACACTATCACAAGAATAGCGAAGCTCTAGAGGAAGATACTGACTGCTGAACCACAGGAAGCATACATTATATAAAGAGTAAACAATCGTGCTGTCATCAATTACTAAAGAGGAGATAGGCAAACTAGCCAAAGCGACCTTCACAGGTGAAATCGTTGTCGTGGACTCGCTCCCGCAAGTGGAGTCTGCCGTAGCAGCTCTAGAGCAGTGTGCTATAATCGGTATGGACACAGAGTCTAAGCCTGTCTTTAAGAAGTATGAGCGTCAGTCGGTAGCACTTATTCAGCTGTCGAGCGAGAGTTGCTGCTACCTCTTTAGGATTAACAAGATAGGCATCCCGCCACGCCTACAGGGACTACTGGAGCGTGAGGACATACTCAAGGTGGGGCTAGACCTTTGCGGGGATCGGAGACAGTTGAGGAGGTTTTCGCCAGAGCTACATCCACAGGGCTTTGTAGACCTGCAGCGTCTCACACCTGCCTACGGTATCCACGACTTGGGTCTGCAAAAGATCTATGCGATACTCTTCTCTGAGAAGATTAGTAAGCGTGCTCAGCTAAGCAACTGGGAGGCGGCTACGCTAACGCCTGCGCAGCAAAGCTACGCTGCACTAGACGCATACGCTTGTCTCCGCATCTATCATCGTCTTGAGTCGGAGCCGATGCCACTACTGCACCACTTCGGACTCTGCCCCGAGCAACCATCCTAGGACTTTACCACAAGAGCTACAACCTACCACCACTCCTATGTATCAGTTATACCTCAAGCCTCATCGTGAGGAGCCTCTCCTCAGACACCATCCATGGGTCTTCTCAGGCGCATTGCAGCGCAGCAAGGAGAGCATACCGCTAGGCGCGACAGTGACTATCCTTAATCATGATGGCTCTCAGCGACTAGGTCAAGGCGTTTACGAGGGCGGTACGATAGCCGTCCGCATGCTGACCTTTGGCGAGGAGGAGATAGGGGAGTGGCGTGCCTTTTTTACCACGCGTCTGAGCCAAGCGCATCAGCTCCGCAAGACGTTTCTCCAGTGCCAAGACGGGCGAACGACAAACTGCTGGCGTCTATGCTATGGCGAGAGCGACTTCATACCAGGGCTGGTCATCGACATCTATCGAGAGGTGGCTGTGATACAGATACATGCGCTGAGTCTCTACCCGCTACGTCAGTTGATCGCTGAGGTGCTGTGCGAGCTCCCAGAGCTAGGCGTGCACTACGTCTACGACAAGTCTGTCGAGACGCTCCCAGCGCAGACACCTAGCGACTGGATTATGCCAAATGGCTACCTAGGCAAGGCCCCCTCGGCGGAGTACGATCGGACGGTGCAAGAGTACGGTTACAGTTTCCTGCCAGACTGGGAGCGAGGACAGAAGACGGGCTTCTTCGTAGACCAGCGTGACAACCGACATCTTGTCGAGTCGTACGCTCGGGGGCGCAATGTCCTCAACATCTGCTGCTACTCGGGGGGCTTCTCCGTCTATGCTCTCGGAGGGGGTGCCCAGTGCGTCGTCTCGATAGACAGCTCTGCACGAGCTATCTCACTTTGCGAGGAGAGTGTGGCGATCAACTTCTCGTCATCCCCAGAGACGCAGCAGAGGCACGAGGCGGTCGTAGCTGATGCTTTCGGCTATCTCTCTGCGATCGAGCCAGGAGCCTACGACCTGATCGTCTTAGATCCACCAGCTTTTGTCAAGCAGCGCAACCATAAGCAACAGGGTCTGGGAGGGTACCGCCGATTGAACGAATCAGCCCTCAGAGCGATCGCCCATGGTGGACTGCTCTTCACCTTTAGTTGCTCGCAGGCCGTCACGATGGAGGAGTTTACCCTAGCGGTGATGACGGCTGCCACGCTGGCGGGGCGAGAGGTGCGTATCCTCAAGCGTTTGGGGCAAAGTCCCTGTCATCCGATCAACATCTTTTACCCAGAGGGGGAGTATCTCAAGGGATTGCTCCTCTACGTCTCTTGATCCATGCCCTCTAAGCCCAAAGAGTCTAGCTCAGACTTACTCTCGCCACAGACGACCAGTGCTGTGGCTGGCGGTATTGACTGCGAGCAACTCTTTGCCTTGATGACGCAACAGCTCGCCCTTGTCGTTGATACGAGACGATCGGGCAAGCTTTACAGTCTTCTGCAGAAAGAGCTAGAGGCTCCGACCGATCATCTCAAGTATCTGCAGACGGAGGGGTTACACTGGCTACATCGTGCGGCTCGTCACGACTCGCTCCCTGCGATAGACTACTTAGTTAAGCTCTATCAGCCACACTCCGACAGGACTGCGCAAAACGGTCTGAGGCGCTACCTGCGCCAGAGGGTAGCCCTGCGGGGAAATGTGGAGGATCTGTACGCTCTGGCACTACACTTGACGAGTCCGCAGACGGGACTAAGGAAGAACTACCGAGAGGCGAGCGACTACTTGCGTATGGCGATTCAGCTAGGCCATCCGAAGTCTCATCTCCTCTTAGCGCAAATGTATCAGAGAGGGTTGGGCGTAGTGCGTAGTCACGAGCAATATCTCTATCACTTAGAGACGGCTGCCGAGGCGGGGCTCGTGGAGGCTCAGATAGCACTCGCAAGAGCTTACGCACAGGATGGACTCTTCGCTCAGATGGAGCGGGTGGAGTACTGGCTCACGGTAGCCTTGAGGCAAGATGCGCCCGAAGCGTGCTATCTGCTCGGCAAGCTGTGGTATCACCAAGATGGGGACTGCTACAGCTCTCGTGTCGTCTCCTTGTGGAAGCGAGCTGCCGAGGCCGGCATCCCCGAGGCGTGCTACGAGGTAGGGCGGATGCTCCTGACAGATCCGCTGCAACCCGCTCGTCGTACCGAGGCTATCCGCTACTTGTGCCAGGCAGCGCAGAGCGGGGTCTTTCTAGCCACCCAGCTACTCTATCGACATCATTATGACGCTAGTGGACGATACATCGGGATGCTTCGCGAGTCCCTCTCAGAGTATGTCGCTGAGGAGCAGATGCTCTTTTAAGTCCTAAGGAAGTCTCACTTTAATAAACGAACAAACAATATGAAAACGCATCTAATCAAGCAGGGAGCTTACCTCTCGCAAATTGATAATCAACGAGGAAACAGCGTAACCGTTGACCTCCCCGTCGCTTCTGGCGGTACGGCCCAGGGACCTACCGCCTTCGAGCTCCTCGCCATGTCGCTCAATGGGTGCATCGCGACGATCTTCACCACGATGGCCGAGAAGAAGCGCCTCACCATCGAGCATCTAGAGATAGATCTTGAGGCAAAAACGACGGAGGGCGATATGGAAGCGATCAACTACACCCTACGGGTCAAGACGACTGCTACGGATCAGGAGTTGGAGAAGTGCCTTGAGCTGACCGAAAAAGTCTGCCCCGTGGGACGACTCTTCCACCGTGCTGGCGTCCCCTTCACCCATCGCATCGAGCGAATGTAAGGAGCGCACGTTTTACCCTCTGCCAGCGAAAGAAAAACCCCACCATTGTGTCCGTACAATGGTGGGGTTTCCCGTTGGTATGACGGGCATGCCATACATCTGTGGAGACTGTTGCACGTATAATCTGGGCAAACTGCTTTATATCTAACTGATTATTAGTATCTTTTTATTGTATTAGAAAGCACTCTAGTTATCTCTATGAGCAAGATTAAACAGACCAAAGCGCCCTCCTTTGCAGACATCGCTGTTATTGATAGACGCAACAAGATGAGAAATCCATTTTTGAGTCAAATCAATCAGCTGGTTGACTGGCGTCCCATCTCCAACTTGCTTAACAAACACTGCCTCAAGCAGGCGACCACACCGATGGGTGCTCCCAGTTATCCACCTCTCTTACTCTTCAAAATTCTACTTCTAGAGACATGGTATGGGCTTTCCGACAGAGAGGTTGAAGAGCGCATAAACGACTCCATCTCGTGGAGTGACTTTCTAGAGCTAGACCTCACAAAAGCTTCTCCAGACCATAGTACGATATGTCGTTTTCGTCTAGAGCTTGTTGACAAAGGGCTTATGGAGAAACTCTTTAAACTCTTCAATAAGCAACTTCAGAAACACGGGATTATGACAATCAAAGAGGGGGCTATAGTGGATGCCAGCATCGTTGACAGTCCGAATAAACCCACTGGAGGGCGTCAAAGAAGTTCAAAAGATTGTTTAGGACAAAATAACCCTCAGAAAGTAAGTAATATTTGCGTAAAACTTATAATGAATCAAGATATTGCTTAGGTTTTATCCTGTGATATTTGCAGAAAGCCTCTGTGAAATGACTGAGGTTAGCATATCCAACTTTATAGCCTACTTCTGATACCGAGTAGAGGCGAGTGGAAAGCAGTCGTTTTGCCCATTCCATCTTTTCGGATAGGGCATATTCGGCAATGGCTTTTCCAATAACCTGCTTGAAGCACTTTTGTAATTTGGAACTGCTCATATTGGCTTCACGCGCCAATTCGGGAATACTCGGTACATTACTGAGACTTTGAAGAATCTGGCGGCGAACACGGAATACTGATTCAACATCATTCAAGTTTAGGTTGGCAAGAGATTTTACTTCCGAACGTTTTTCGAGCTTTTCAAGGAACATTGTCAGTAATTCCATGGTTTTTCCATGCAAATGAAGCGTTGAAAAAGGATTGTTGATTTCAGTTATAGACTTAATGTTATCCAAGACCAGTTGCATTGCAGGTGTAATGGTCTCAAACAAATAAAAAGCCTTGTCCGATTGGAGAAGCCGACCGATATAGGTTTCATGTACTGCATCAATCTTTTCAATCCAATCCTTATTGAAAGTCAGTGTAATATTTTCGTATCGTTTCTTTGGAGGAAAACTCCACTCAGTCGGGATGCTACTTGAAGGCATGAAAATGCCATCGAGCGTGTCCACTCCGACCGTTTTCGTGCTTGTGCCGATAATCTGCTCGTGCTTATGCTCGTTGATATAGAACATTACGGGAATCCATTTCGAGTTTTCCACCGAGCGACGCACCATTGTCATCGGTTCGTACGATACGAAACTGATGTAGGTCAATGTGAGCCATGACAACGGGTAGTATTGCTTGAAAAAGCCGCTGCCCACTGAGGGCGGAACGGTAAAACCATCGTTCGTTACCGATGTACCGAATTGCTCGGCAACCATCTCGATCCAATCTTCTGGCTTATTGATTGCACAAAATTCTATGGTCATATCATTATACCTTTCTGCAAATTTACAAATAAGCAAGGATAAAAAAGAGGGTTTTCTTATGTTTTTATCCTTGTTGAATCGCATACTCTATAAAAAACAAGAGTATTCCTTTTTTTTGAGGGAATACTCTTGCGATGGGGATTTACTCAAATGCGACTAAACTTGAAGGTATTCCCACGGCAGTAACGACGGGAGTTTGCGAGCATTCACCCGTCTTGGTATTGTAGGTATAGTAGCCCGTTCCGTTATTGCACGTCATACCAAAGACGATGAAATCTTTGTAGCGGGTTATAGCAAAAGAGCCATTGCTGTCGGTCATTGGCAAATCGAGTTTTTCGATGGTTTTGTTCCAAATGTCGATTTTCACGGGTTGGAAGTCTTTCTTGAGTATTCCGAATTCCGTATCCGTTACTTTCAAGCAACTATATACAATGCCATTACCCGCATAGTAAGACTTAATCATATACTGCCCCGTTTTGCCAATCCCTTTTATGGTTGTCTTCGACAGGTTGAACAGGTAGTCGGCGTCCCATTGGTCGCTTCCTTTGCGGATACGCAAGAAACCTTCCTTATTGGCAACGTTGAAGTTGTTGCCCGCACTGTAAAAGTAGATGTCGCCCCGCTCGTCCATAAAAGCATCGGAGTGACGGAACAATCCGACAACACTTGTGCGACTGTCCTTAATGACTTCGGTCTTTTTCGTTTTAAGGTCAATAACAGCCACCTCTGCACCCATCCCCGGTACGGAGGTGTGGGGCGAATTGAGCTGGTTGAGGGCTACATACATCTTTCCGTCTCGAATGACATTGCAACCGGGGTCGGGATTATTGTCCTGAACAGCATAAGACGAGAGGTCGATTTCATCCTCTTTTTGCAACGTAGCGGTATTGATTAGCGCAATCTTTCCCCTTCCGTGCAAAGCGACGTATGCCCGCTGCTCGTCGATGAAATTGATTTCTCCGGGTTGCGCCATCTGTTCAAAGGTCATCGTACCTACTTTTTGCAGTTCGCCGTGCGTCCCTCTTGTAAACTTGTGTACCTTATCTCCGAATTTCCCTTCGGGCACAAGTACCGTGTTTCCTTTTGCGAAGAGATAACACCCAAAGCCAAATTCGAATGCTTTCTTGTTGTCGGTGGCTTGAGGTGTCAAATCACCGAACGTGCCGACGTAAGCACTTTTGTCCACATAATGTACAAAGGCAAAATGCTGTTGCACCTCATTGGGCGTTGGTTTCGGGTCATCGTTCTTGTCGCAGGACGTCAGCCCTATGGAGCCGACCAGCATAGCGGAAAAGGCTATGCGATTGAAAATTGTTGTGTTCATATTTTTATGTTTGTTGAATTAGAAAATTCCTTTCGAGAAGACGTACCTGAATTTGAGGTGGAATGTCCGTCCTGCCAACGGTTGGCGGAACTGGTCCCAGACCTCTTTGTTCATCAAGTTGTGGCATTCCAAGGCTATGGAATATTTGCTTTTGTAGGTCAACAATAGTCCTATGTCATTGACGAAACTGCGGGGAATACGTCGTTTCTGTAATTCGGTAAGTTCCCAGAAGTAGTAGAACTCCTCAGTAAATTTGCCGTCCCAGAAAGCCTTGACATACCAATTCTTGAATAATCGGTTGCTGTGATACTCCGCCCCGAAGTTGGCGAACAAATAGGGAATGTTCGGTAGTCGCAATCCTTTTGTCGGATTGGGGGCTTGGGTACCGGGTAAATAGTTCAAGACATCACGCACATCCTGATAAGTCAGATTTCCGTAGGCATAGACCGTTGGTGATATGTCCAGTTTTAATTCGGTTTCTATACCTTTAATATGTACCTTTTCTGCGTTCACATATCCGGCTGCCATATGCTGTTTCATCAGTTTTATCATATCGCGTACCTGCATATAAAAGCCGTTTACTTCAAACTGCAATCGCGATAATCCGAGGGCATCATTTTTGTCTATTAAGAAACCCAGATTGAAGTTGTGGCTTTTCTCTGGTCTCAATCCGGCAGCAGGAAAGGTGATGATACCATCACCGAATAGTTCTTGTGAATTGGGAAGGCGTATTGCCCGCTGGTAAGATGCTTTCAAGTGAAAACCTTTGAAAGGCTCGTATTTTATTGCCTCTATCCAACCGATTTGTGAGGTCGTATTGTTCTTTTTCTTTGGAGCCTCAATCATCTCGTATGAAGTCAAATCTTCTATCTCGGAATGGAGGTGGAAATACTTTGCGGAGAACATATTCGTCAGTTTCTTGTCAAAGAGTTTTGACTCCCAAGTCAACCCCGAAACGACACTGGTCTTTTTGCTGGGAAATCCTCCGATAACAAAACCTGCATGCTGACTTGCAATGTTGTCGCTTGGTAGTCTTCTGGCATAGTTAATAAGTGTGTTCAGATTCAAACTGTGATTGGCGGACAACTTGTAATCAAAATTGATACGTTCATTGATTTCCAAGCTTTTGTCATTTGAGTTGTGAGGAACATCTCCTGTTTCTCCCTGCCCATTCGGACTTGGATATATGTATCCTTCGAAATCGTGATTAACTCGTGCCGTATCCACAAAATTGTTTGTTGTATGTGAAAGGGAGAAATGGGACTCAAGATTAAGGCGGCCGTTTAGTATTCCGCTTTTTATTAGTTTGTTTTCCAACATAAACGTTCCTGATTGGGTTTCGGCATGTTGTATGTTTTTTAAGATACCTTGGATTTCATTGAAACGATTGTAATACCCAAACTCGGTACTAATCTCATCGAACCAAAGTTTCGTGAAAGCTATTTTTCCCTTCAACATATACGAACGAAAACGGTCATGGTCACGTCTTACCAACAGATTTTCTCTCTCGGGAACTCTGAAAGAGTAGTCATTCTTTGCAGATGTATAATAACCTCCCACACCGAGCAGAATGCCACTCTTTGGAAAATTCTTGCGGGAGAAGACGCTTCCTTTGTGTGTTTGGTAAGATCCGAATTCATACGAGGCATCTAAATAATCCGTACTAAACTCTTTAGTAACGATATTGACGGCTCCCCCCAATCCATCACATCCGAAACGAGCGGGTATGATACTCTTATAGACTTCTATTCTTTCTATAATGTCTATCGGAATTTCATCAAGAGAAAAAGCCCCGTCAGAAGTACTCATTGGTATTCCGTCCCATAAGATTTGAATGCGGTTTCCTTCCAATCCATGAACAATAATTCTCGAACTGCTCCCCAAACCACCGGTCTGCCCGACTTTCAAACCTATGGTTTTATTCAAAACGGTTTCTAACGAAATAGATCTGCCTTGAAGTTCTTTCGCATTTATTACAGAAACTGCTTCAGGCGACTCTCTGAGAACTTTTGCTCTTGTTTTTCCTACTACGACTACATCTGCCAGCTCTGTTGATTCTGGGAGTAGTCTTATGGTATAACACTTCCCATTTGCAGTAATCGTATCGGTAATGGTCTGATAACCGACATAACTTACCCTAAGCATAAGTTTTTGATTACTTGATGCACTTAGTTTTGCAATTCCTTTCCTGTTTGTAGTCGTACCATTCGTGTACGTTGGAGCATTCAAACCTTTCCATTGTACGGTAGCAAATTCTATACTGTTCCCATTTTCTGCATCAATAACTTTTATTTCTGTTGGTTGCAGTTGTGCAAACATAGGTAAAGACCACAACGATAGAAAGCCGACAATGAGCATTCTTTTGTATAAATGGACTATTGAGCTGATTGACATATCATATGTTTGTTAGATTCTGCGCAAAGGTACTTACTTACCGAGCAAATAAATAACCTTATTATCCACGCCTATACCCCTGTTGTGTTTGTATGCGAGCAAATTGTTGTTTTGGGGCAGTGTAATGCTTATTGTGGTTATTTTATCCCTGTTTGTTGCCGTATTTTTGCAACAGAAAAAAAATCAAGACGACACATATATGGGTAAACAAAAAGTCAGACCTCTTGATGAGGAACGAGAGAGCCGTAGCCTGCTCTCCAATGCAGTGGTCATACTGCATCTTGTTTTCGGCACACTCCCTATACTGCTTGTAGTATGGGCTGTTGACAAGTTGATGAATAGTACGCTCTCTCCCATAATAGTTGGGGGTATTGGAGGAATAATGGTACTATTCGCAATGCTTCGAGGCGTATTCTATGGAACCTCAATTTGGCGGGCACACCGGTCGGCTTACAATGCCCTTACACGATTGAGGTTGCGCATCATTAGTCATCTACAACGCTTGCCGCTCGGTTTCTTCCAAGAGCGGAAAGTGGGAGACTTAGTGAATATCATCAACCATGATGTGGAACAAATTGAGATTTATTTAGCACATGGATTACCCGAAATCCTTTCGGCTACGCTTTTTCCAGCCTTACTATGGGTAATCATTATGGTGTTAGACTGGCGTTTGGGGCTGTCGCTCATTTCTCTTTTGCCAGTGGCATTTCTTCTGCAAATGGCTGTCAAAACACTTTGGAGAAAGAGCTTTCAACACTTTATGGAAAGTACGCAAAAAATGTCGGAAGACCTTTTGGAATATGTGGCTACCATATCGGTAATCAAAGCTTTCAGTAACGAGGAAAACAGAACGGAACGGGTACTTGGCGGTATGCGCGATTACATCCGTTGGGTAAAGCGGAGTATGTTTAGCGTTACCGTTTCCATGACATTGATAACGATGTTCTTGGAAGGTGGTATCGTGGTAATGACCCTTGTCGGGCTATGGCTGATGACTTCGGGCGAACTGACGGTGGCACGTTTTATCCTTGCCCTGATATTGGGCGGACTGTTCTCGTCCTCCTTTGCTAAGTTGGCTACATTCCAACATTTCCGAATCATCTATGGTCAGTCGTTAGCAAAAGTACAGTCCATTACAGAGGTACAGACAAAGGAAACTGCGGACAAGAAAACAGATACGACACAGACGGATGTTTGTTTCGAGCATGTTACATTCTCCTATCCAAACAAGAAAGACAATGCGCTGAAAGATGTATGTCTTCAATTTCCGAGAGGAAGCCATACTGCTATCGTCGGCGAGTCAGGGTCGGGAAAAACCACGCTGGCAAGTTTGATGATGGGGTTCTGGCACCCCCAAACAGGGACTATCCGACTGGGAGGAGAGAATATTACGGAACTCTCCGAACGTAATATCGCAGATTATTTTTCGATGGTACAGCAGGAGGTTTTTCTCTTTAACACAACTATTCGGGACAATATCCGTATAGGAAAACCTACCGCCACACAAAAGGAAGTGGAAATGGCAGCAGAGCGTGCTCGTATTCATGATTTTATCATGGACTTGCCGAATGGTTATGATACGCTGGCAGGCGAAGCCGGCGTAAAATTCTCTGGCGGAGAAAAACAGCGTATTTCCATCGCCCGAATGTTGCTCAAAGACTCTCCAATAGTTATTCTCGATGAAGCCACTGCCGCATTGGACGGAGAGAATGAGAAACTAATCCAAGAAGCTCTTGATGAATTGCAGCGCAACAAGACCGTCATTACCATTGCTCACCGTCTCAATACTATTCAAGATATGGAGCGTATTGTTGTGATAGACAAAGGGCAGGTTGTGTCAAAAGGAACACACCAAGAACTGATGAAAGACTGTTCTCTGTACCGCAATATGACGGAAACGCAAGAACAAGTAAGTAAATGGCAATTAAAAGAAGAGGAGGAATAAGAATGGTACGCAATATACTGAATGAATTGACCGCTAGCGGAGTGCGGCATCTAATTATCTCCGCACTGTTTTTCGTGGTTTATGCCCTTTGTGGCACGGCGATAATGCTCACAGTCTTGTTTCTCATCGACCGTCATATACAAGGAGAAAGCATCTCTTTCATTTCGGCAGCATGGGTACTGGGGGGGCTGCTGGTCTTGAAAACCATATCCAATGCCATTGCCGATATGAGTAAGCATTTTGCCGGATTTGATCTTGTGGAACGTATCCGCGAGAAAATCATATTGAAATTGAAAATGTTCTCACTCGGTTTCTATACCAATGAGCGTCTGGGAGAGATAAGTACAGTCATTCACAAAGACGTTGATAATATGGAAATGGTAGTAGGACATCTATGGACACGGATGTCTGCCGACTTCATTGTAGCTTTAATACTCGGTATTGGACTATTTTGCGTGGATTGGCGCATGGGATTGACAATGGTAGCCATTCTCCCCATTGCCCTATTTTCTCTGTATCGGGGTATTCGCTCGGGAATGAAAGCACAGGAGGAATCACAGGATAATCTGGCAGATATGGTCAGCCTCTTTGTTGAATATGTCAAGGGCATCCCAGTTTTGAAAGTATTTGGAGGAAAAGGAATGTTCCGTGACAAACTCGACCACTCTGTTGGTGAATTTGGAGAAAGCAGTAAGAATACTTCTCGTTTGGCAGCTGTAAGTGTGGGCAGATACACTTTTCTGATAGAATTGGCTTTCGCTCTGATGGCTACAATCGGTCTTTGGTGGACACAGCAGGGTGAACTTTCTATTTTCGCTTATTTAATGTTTATCATCGTCTCAAAAGAATTCTACAAACCTTTTGTCAATATGGAGAATCATTGGTTGAATTACATCAAGGTAAAGGACAGCTACGGACGCATTTCCCATTTATTGAATGCCCCTGTTATCACCAATCCTGAACAGCCGAGAACAGCAACCCATTTCAATCTTTCTTTTGACAAAGTGGGATTTCATTATGAGACAGAAGGTTTTGAGATGAAAAATCTCACGTTCCATGTTCCCGAAGGAACGGTAACGGCACTTGTCGGATCGTCAGGTTCTGGTAAAACAACCATTACCAGCCTGTTACTCCGTTTCTGGGAACCGCAGACCGGCAGTATCCGTATCGGTGGTATAGACATTCGAGAAATGGACTATGATTATCTGCTCGGTAAAATCAGTGTAGTGATGCAAAATGTTATTCTCTTTTCAGATACCATTGCCAATAATATCAAAGTGGGCAATCAACATGCTACGCAGGAAGAAATCGAAGAAGCAGCACGTAGGGCGATGATACACGACTTTATCATCAGCCTGCCGGAAGGTTATGAAACAAAAATCGGAGAAAACGGTTTGGGTCTATCCGGAGGTCAGAAACAAAGGCTTTCAATCGCTCGTGCGTTCCTCAAAGATGCTCCCATCATTCTTTTGGACGAGATAACGAGCAATGTTGACCCAGTCAATGAATATAAGATACAACAGGCAATGTCTGCCCTTATTCGAAATCGCACAGTCTTGGTCATTGCCCATCATTTGCAAACCATCCGTAATGCTAATCAGATTATTGTGATGGACAAAGGACGACTTGTAGAGAATGGGACACATGCAGAACTTGCTACAAAAGACGGAATGTACTGCAAATTGCTGTCTATGCAATAACCTAATCAATGAAAAATATGGAGGTATGGTATTTGAACCATACCTCTTTTGGGGTATGACGGGCATGTCATACATCTGTGGTGAAACTCCACACGGGGCGTAGTTGCCAACGAACCCCATAGCGACTTGCAAGTTTCAAGGGGCGACC
>OLPH01001109.1_pt1 | contig 28505 bp, 19 predicted proteins | sample 1672951 | NCBI WGS metagenome assembly OLPH01 (sample SAMEA3136740, study PRJEB25190) | human gut metagenome | reverse complement strand
CTTGCATGTGTTAAGCACGCCGCCAGCGTTCATCCTGAGCCAGGATCAAACTCTCGTTAAAAATGTTTGTATCCGGGTCAGAATCGCTTGGCAATTCTGTTCCTGTTTACTGTTCTGGTTCGACATCTTTCGATGTCCGTTCTTGAAAAATCTCTTTAAAGAATTTTCAGGGTTTGTTGTCTATTGTTCAGTTATCAATGTTCTTTTTTGTTGTTGCCGTTTCATGCGACAGCTTTTATATTATATCAAAGTGTTTCATGTTTGTCAACAACTTTTTTATTTCTTTTTTTGCTGTTGTGAAGCAGTCCCTCACGCGACAGCTTTAATAGAATAACATATTCATCAAGGCTTGTCAACAGCTTTTTGATTTCTTTTTGCAATTTACTTTTTTCAAAGTTTTCGTCTGAATATTCCCATACTCATGCTCGAATTTTTATGCAAAACTTTTTATTTTTCATCCGCTCTGCCTCTGCATGCCACTCCTTAGTCTCTGTCTCGGCCAGCGAACGAATGTTATCTTACCACGCCTTTCCGGAATTGTCAATGTTGTTTTTATATTTTGCGCAATTCAGAATATTCTGACATCAATTTAACATGCTTTTGCGAATGGCACGGCTGAACATCCCCTTCCATTTGCCTTTCCATTTCCTTTTTCATTTCACATTTACAAAAAGCAGCCGTACCAACACTCTGATACAACCGCTTGTATTTTAAAACATTGATTTCATTTTAATTATCAGATATATGGTTGCAAAAACTGCAAACAGATACACACACCCAATAATTACAGAACTCTTTTTCCCTCTTCCCCATTTTTCCGTTGCAAGATACATTGCATCCAACACATCAAACAGAAAGAAAAACTGGAATACCGTATGTACAACTGCTTCGGCAAACCCTATTTTCCCACTTTTATAGGTCATACGGATCACCTGGATCCCATAAAAGCTTCCCGGTAAAATAGCAAGCCATGTTGCACCAACCGAAAAAACGACTGCTACAATCAGCCACGGCAGCAATACCGGAGCAAAGATTATCGCGGCTCCCCGGCTTCCTACCAGCACTGCCATACTTATGAAAAAATAATAAATGAACAGAACCAGAAAATTCACACAGAAAAAAACAACCAGCCCATATTTATGGATCAGCATGCGGTTCACGCATTCAATCGGATTTCCCGTTTTGTATATCTTAAATGACTGTCCAATATTTATGATTCCCACAACTGCCACAAGTCCCCAATAAAAAAACAGTGGAAGAAACACAATCATCAACGTTAATCCGATATGCCCCTCCTGGATTTTATCCAGCAGTCCTGTAACAAGAATAAGATATACATATGCAAGTGGTACACATAAAGTTAATAGTATTACATAAAGAAATGTACTTTTCCGTGATTTTCTATTTTCCATATCCTGGCTCTCCATATTTCAGGAAAAGGGAACCGTAATTTTCTATACAGCTCCCTCTTTCCCTGTTTTCTATTTATCTGCGTCCCATAAATGCTTCAATCTCATCGATCTGTCTCGGAATTGCTCTTGACAGATTTTCACATCCGTCTTCTGTGATCAGGCAATTATCTTCCAGACGGAATCCAATGCCCCATTCTTCATGGTAAACACCGATATCTACACAGAATACAACACCCGGTACAGCAAGTCCGCTTCCTTCTACCACGTCATGTACATCAAATCCAACATGATGTGCTCCACCGTGCCACATGTAAGTCCCAATATCTTCAAAATTTTTGCATACTCCTGCTTCTTTTAACTGTTCAAATGTATATTTACGGATGATCTTATCCACATCCAGAAGCGGTACACCCGGTTTCAGTGTACTGAACATATATTCTGAAGTATTGTAAATGCACTCATAAAGCAATTTCTGACGGTCATTAAATCTTCCATTGCACGGAAATGCCCTGGATACATCGTTGATCTCATAATCCCATACAGCACCAACGTCATTCAGGATCATATCTCCATCCTGTGCCTGTCCGCGATAATCATAGTAATGAATTTTAAAGTTGTTCTTTCCTGATGAAATGATAGACGGAAATCCTGGTGAAAGCACTCCCCTCTGAGCCAGTGCATAATCAAATTCTGCTTTATACTGGTATTCGTACATTCCCGGTTTAGATGTTTTCATCATTGCTTCGATTCCAGCCTTTGTGATCGTTTCCGCTTTCTTCATTGCCTCAATCTCACATGGTTTCTTGATCAGGCGAAGCTGTTTCATGATCGGATGAAGGTTGCCAAGTCCAACAAACGGAGCATGTTCTTTCAGATACTTGCCAAGGCGGTATGCTTCTACTGCCGGCGTATTTTCATAAACCTTGTCAAAATCAAGATAAACTTTCTTAACATTGCCAGAAAATAATTGTCTGGAAAGATCATTCCGGAATGCTGCCACATATTTGTAATTCGTAATTCCGGAAAGTTCTTCTGCTTCCTCTTCTTTTATACGTCTTCCGGTCCAGCGTTCTGCAAATGCATCCGGTGGAAGAAGATACAGAGTTTCTTCAATTGTTCCCTCTCCGACATAAGTCATCAGTACAATATTTTCCTGCTCAATTCCTGTCAGATACAAAAAATTACGATTTGTAAAAAACGGATAATTCTCATCATTGGTCTTGATCGGTGCATGTCCGCTGAATACAACCACCAGAGATCCCGCTTCAAGTTTCTGATACAGGCTCTTACGATTTCCTGCGTAAAATTCTTTATTCATTGGTCAATCCTCCTGCCCTCTGCGCTTAGTGTAAATATTTTTCTTTCAGATATTCAATATAATAACCGGTATTCAGCTCTTCTCCTGTTGCTTTTTTGAGCATCTCGCGCGCAGAATAGGTCTGTCCGTACTGGTGAATATGTTCTTTTAACCAGTTTCCAATTACAGATGAATCTCCTTTTCCCAGCTTTTCAAATGCATCCGGGCAATCAGCAAGAAGCTTATGAGCAAACTGTGCTGCGTAAGCATCTCCAAGTGCATATCCCTGAAAATATCCTACACATCCTGAAGCCCAGTGCACATCCTGCAGGATTCCTTCCTGATGATTCTTTGGAGTAAATCCCAGATATTCCTGATATTTTCTGTTCCATGCTTCTTCAATTGTATCCACTGTCAGTTTTCCATCGAAATATTCTTTTTCAATTTCGTAACGGATGATGATATGCAGGGTATTTGTAAGCTCATCCGCTTTCAGACGGATCAGTCCCGGTTTTACTTTATTGAGTGCCGCAAGGAATGTATCCAGAGAAATCTCTTTGTATTTTGGCACTTCCTTCTGCAGATATGGGTACAGGTTCTCCCAGAATTCTCTGGTTCTTCCTACATGATTCTCGTAGAATCTGGACTGGGATTCATGCATTGCACCTTCAATTCCGCCCCAGAGTCCGCTTTCTGCAACCTCATCGTTCGCATTATAATTATAGAGTCCGTGTCCGGTCTCATGAACCACTGCCAGAATCGCATGGATCAGCTCATCACAGTTTGTGGATGGTCTGGAATCACGAGGTCCGGTGCAGACACATACCGGATGATGGATCTCAAATAAAGTACTCTTATCTTTATCAAGTCCCAGGATCTCCTGCGCTTTCTTCACAATACGAAGTACTGTATCATGATCTGCTTCACATTCCAGAATGGAATCATCAATCTTACTCTGTTCTTCTCTTACCGCATTTAAAATTTCGCAGACAGCATCTTTGATTTTTGCCAAAATTGCATCAATCTCTTCCAGACGATAATCCTTATCAAACCGGTTCACCAGAACCTGATATGGTTTTTCATCCGGATTGATCGCTGTTGCTATCTTCTCCTGTAAATCAAACTGTTTTTTCAGTACCGGCTTAAAGCTTTCAAAATCATCTGCTTCATAGCATTTTCCCCATGCCAGCTGTCCATCTGCATTTGCCTGATTCAATTCTCCCTGCAGGCTTGCCGGAATCTGTACTGCTTCTTTATACTTTCCGATCAGATAACGTACCATACCTTTGTCTGTATCTGAATCAAAAGCTGTCTCTCCTTCCAGTGACTCTACCAGTTCTTTTGTCTCTTTGCTCGTCAGTTTCTCATTAGAAAGCTCTGTCAGATATGCTCCGACTTTCCCTTCATAATCAAATCCGTCCTTCGGGCAGTTATTCCATCTGTCATAGTAAATAATATTATCCATACACTCCAGATAACGGAGTTTCACAACAATATCCTTCACCTTTTCCATCTGTTCTTTTGTAGCCATTACCGTACCAACCTTTCTCCTTAGACTAATGTTCAAACTTTGGTCCGATTATACCATTTGTTTCTCCGTAGTGTCAATCTTTTGGCAAAAGCCGGTTCCTCTGTTATGCCTTTATTTCTTCACGGTAGATTCGTTCGATATGCATTGCCAGATACCCGATTTCCATCTCATCAAGTTCTTTTCCAATACTCTTTCCGAGCATATCGCAGACTTTTTTTGCAGTCATATACGCTTCCGGAAATTTGGATTCTATATATTCATTCATATTGATACGAAGATCCTCCCCCGTCATAGCACGTGCTACCATATATTTGATATGGTTCATCAGACGATTATAGGAAAGCGAGATCACATCGATCTTTTTTCCTGTTTCTTTTTCGATCATCTCAATACATTCTCTCACTGCACGGGCCGTCTGCATTGCCACAGACACTTTTTCATCCTCGATTGCTGAATGAATGTGAAGTGCCACGTATCCGATTTCATGCTCATCGATCGTGATCTGCATTCTCTTCTGCAAAATATCTCTGAGCACGGATGCTGCTTGAAATTCATTATGAAAAAGTACTCTGATATCATCTGTCAGTGGATTGCTGATCTGCTCCTGATTCCGGATTCGCGAAACAGCAAAGGAGATATGATCTGCCAGCGGGATCATGATCCGGCGGTCTACTTTCCCAAAAACTTTTTCTGCTTCCCGGATCACCTCATCTGCGATTTCCAGAAATTCCGGATCCATCTCCTGCACCAGAGATTTGGCAGATCCTCTGTCTGTCTGTTCGGTCAGGCGGTAAGTTGCTGTATCTTCTGTCACTTCAAAACGCTGACTGACCTTCTTTCCAAAGCCAATTCCTTTACCGAGAAGGACGTATTCCTGGTTATCCTCTGTATTGATTGCGATCACGCCATTATTATTCAAAATTTTGCTTACTCTGTACATATCTGATTCCCCCGAAGACGAGTTTTAAGTTCTGATTTTATCCTAGCAGAGAATGAGGGGAAAGTCAAAAAAAGGTTGAGAAAAAGGGAACGCAAATTTGGCTGTTTTCTGACGGGTGTGAAATAGCTTCCGCAAAAAACAAATAAAAGCAGAACGGGGCTGTTGCACGATGGATCGTGCTTAGCCCCGTAAGTTTGTTTGATGTTTTTGATGTGATTATCACAAAATCTTTGAATAGATTTTATTTGGTTTCCCGGATCTTCTTTCTGAGCGGAAGTACCATTGCAGGGGATACGGATAATTCGTCTAATCCCATGCTTAAGAATTCTTCGGTCAGTTCGAGGTCAGCTCCGAGTTCGCCGCAGATTCCGATCCATTTGCCTTCTGCGTGGGCATTTTCGGCTGCCATGCGGATCATTGCAAGGACTGCCGGGTGGTGCGGATCGTAGAAGGCATCCAGCTTCTGGTTCTGACGGTCGATTGCCAGCGTGTACTGGGTCAGATCATTGGTCCCTACACTGAAGAAATCCACTTCTTTTGCAAGCTCACGGCTCATCATAACGGCAGCCGGTGTCTCAATCATGATTCCCAGTTCCACATCCTCACGGAACGGGATCTGTGCCTCACGAAGCTCTTCTTTGACCTCTTCGATGATCACCTTGATCTGCTTCACTTCTTTTACCGAAATGATCATCGGGAACATAATGGCGATCTGTCCGTAAGCAGATGCCCGGTACAGGGCACGAAGCTGGGTCTTGAAGATCTCCGGTCTTGTCAGGCAGATACGGATTGCCCGGTATCCCAGTGCCGGGTTCTCTTCTTTGTCAAGTCCAAAGTAATCCACCTGCTTGTCTGCTCCGATATCCAGGGTACGGATAATGACCTTTTTGCCTGCCATATTTTCTGCAACCTGTTTGTATACCTGGAACTGCTGTTCTTCGGTCGGGAAATCTTCGCTTTCCAGATACAGGAACTCACTTCGGAAAAGTCCGATCCCTCCTGCATCATTTTTAAGTACGGCGCCCACATCGGAAAGATTACCGATATTCGCATAGACATTGATCTTCTGTCCGGAAAGGGTGACATTCTCTTTGCCCTTCAGTTCTTCCAGAAGTGTTTTCTGTCTGCGGTCTTCTTCGCGCTTTTCGGTCATAGCCTTCATGGTCTCTTCATCCGGATCAATGTAGATGGTCCCGGTAAAGCCGTCGATGGCTGCCATATGTCCGTCATATTCTTTTGCAAGCCCTTCTCCCAGACCAATAACGGCCGGGATGTTCATGGTCCTTGCAAGGATTGCCGTATGGGAATTTGCTGATCCGTACATGGTTGCAAATGCAAGCACTTTGGACTTGTCGAGCTGAACAGTCTCACTCGGTACCAGATCATCTGCTGCCACGATCACCGGTTCATCTGCCACAACACCGCTTTCCCCGGCATCCGAAAGGATACCGAGAAGTCGGTCCGATACATCTTTTACATCGGCCGCACGTCCCTGCATGTAAGCATCATCCATAGATGCAAACATCCGGGAGAAATTATCTCCTGTCGTCGCAACAGCATACTCTGCGTTGACTTCCTGGGTGGTAATAATATTCTTAATCGAATCCACATAATCCAGATCCATCAGCATCATCTGATGTACTTCAAAAATTGCCGCATTGGCTTCTCCTACATCTTCCATTGCCTTGTCATACAACTCACCGAGCTGTGCGATCGCAGTCTCCTGGGCATCCTCAAAACGTGCCGCCTCTGCTTCGGTATCCTCTACATGATACCGTCTTACCTGCTTTTCCTGTCTTTTATAGAAAGCAATCTTCCCGATGGCTACGCCACCAAAAACACTTTTACCACTTAGTGTAATCATAATCCTACAGATTCTCCTCTAATACTTTCTGGATTTCGGCGATTGCGTCTTCTTCGTCTTCGCCTTCAGCTGTGATGATAACCTCATTTCCTTTTTTTACGCCAAGACTCATAACTGCCATAATGCTCTTTGCATTAACTTCACGTGTATCTCCTGCTTTTTTGATCTTAATATCTGAAGTTTTTTTCGCAATTGCTTTTACCAGAATTCCTGCCGGTCTTGCGTGGATTCCCTGTGCATCTGTTACTACATACTTAAATTCTTTCATGATTCAACACTCCTGTTCTTTAAAAAATATTTAGAAAATTAATAAGTTACTACTCTGCTTTCAATGGCTTTTTGAGTAATACAATTCCCGCCATTGCTACGACAGCTCCTACAACCAATGCTATCAAAAACATCAATGGATTGTCAATAATTCCGATGACAAAAATTCCTCCATGCGGAGCTCTTGATCCGCATCCAAACATCATGGATAATGCGCCTGCTATTGCAGAACCAACCACACATGGCGGAATGATTCGAAGCGGATCAGATGCTGCAAATGGAATGGCTCCTTCTGTGATAAAAGAAAGTCCCATGATGTAGTTTGTGATACTTGTCTGCTGTTCACTCTTTGTGAAACGGTTTTTAAAAAATGTGGTGGCAAGTGCGATTGCGATCGGTGGAACCATACCTCCGATCATAACAGATGCCATAATATCAAACTGTCCACTTGCGATGGATGCCGTTCCAAATACATATGCCGCTTTGTTGAACGGTCCGCCAAAATCAATGGACATCATACCTGCAAGAACCGCTCCCAGAAGCATCTTGCTGGATTCTCCCATTCCGGAAAGGACATTATTCAGCCAGGTGTTAAATGCTCCAACCGGTGGGTTTACGATAAAGATCATAAATGCTGCCATGATCAGGATCCCAAAGAATGGATACAGAAGAACCGGTTTTGTCCCTTCCAGAGTTTTCGGAAGCTTGTCAAACAATTTCTTCAATCCGATCATCAGGTATCCTGCTGCAAATCCGGCGATCAGTGCACCGAAGAATCCGGATGAAATCCATGCGTCTTCTGCAAGAAATACAGAAGTTCCGGCTTTTGCAAGAAGTCCGCCTACAATACCAGGCATCAATGCCGGTCTGTCACCAATTGCCATTGCAATATAACCGGCAAGGATCGGGAACATCATCCCAAACGCTGTATTTCCAACGGTGTTGAAAAATTTTGCAAGTGGAGTTCCACTACCAAATGCTGCTGTACCTGCATTTGCACCGTCAACCAGAAAAGAAAGTGCGATCAGAATTCCACCGCCGATTACGAACGGAAGCATATGGGATACTCCATTCATCAGGCTCTTATAAATCTTGCGTCCGATGGTATCTCCGTCAGATGACGCACCACCCTCTTCTGTTGCTCCACCCTTGCTGTGATAAACTGGAGCATTTCCACTCAAGGCACGTTCGATCAGCTCCTGTGCTTTGTTGATTCCGTCAGATACCTTTGTACTGATCAACGGCTTGCCGTCAAATCTTGCCATTGCGACATCCTTGTCGGCTGCAATGATGATACAGTCACAGGCAGCGATTTCTTCCGGTGTCAGTACGTTCTTGGCACCACCAGATCCGTTTGTTTCTACCTTGATGGTAACTCCCATTTCTTTCGCTTTCTTTTCCAGACCTTCCGCCGCCATGTAAGTATGGGCGATACCGGTCGGGCATGCGGTAACTGCGAGGATCTGATACGGTTTTGCAGATGCATCCGCCGGAGCTTCTGCTTTTTCTTCTGCTTCTTCCGGGAATTTTTCTTTCTCGGCTGCATCAACATAAGCAAGAAATTCATCAACATCCTTTGCATGAAGCAGCTTGTTTCTGAAATCCTCATCCATCAGAAGCATGGACAGACGACTGAGTACTTCCAGATGTACATTGTCCTCTGTATTCGGTGCTGCGATCAGGAAAATAAGGTATACCGGTTCTCCGTCCAGAGAATCGTAATCTACACCCTCCGGGAGTACCATGGCTGCAAGTCCCGGTGCGCTTACCGCTTCAGTCTTGCCATGCGGGATTGCAATGCCTTCACCAATTCCTGTAGTTCCTTCTTCTTCTCGTTTGAAGACGGTTTCACGATAGGTGTCAATGTCATTGATGTTCCCGCCTTCTGCCATCAGATCGACCATTTCACGGATGACCTGCTCTTTGGAGTCTGCCTTGCCATCGAGGCAAATACTTTGCTTTTTGAGTAAGTCTGTAATCTTCATTTTGTCATTCCTCCCATTTGATTTTATATATGATACACTTCTGCCGGTTCTCCAAGAAGTGCAACAATCTCATCTCTTGTAGCGAGCCACGAACAGAATGCCGAAGCGCTTCCTGCCGCCACACCCAGGCGGAATGCTTTTTCCATATCTTTTGTATTCAGATATCCGGTAATAAATCCTGCCACCATAGAATCACCTGCGCCAACAGAATTGACAACCTTTCCTTTCGGAGGCATGGTTTCATAGACTTTTCCATCCTTTGTCACAAGGATCGCTCCGTCACCTGCCATGGATACCAGTACATGCTGTGCTCCAAGTGCCTGTAACTTCTTCGCATAAATGGTGATGTCTTCTTTTCTCTTCAGTTCTACGTTAAACATCTCACCTAACTCATGATTGTTCGGTTTGATCAGGAACGGATGATATTTCATAACTTTTAAAAGAAGATCCTTGGTTGCATCCACTACAAAACGGATTTCTTTTCCGGAAAGTCTCTCCAGGATTCTCTCATAAATATCTTCTGGCAGAGTATTCGGAATACTTCCTGCAAGGATCAGTACATCGCCTTCTTCCAGCTTATCCAGCTTTTCATATAATGCCTGGATTGCTTCTTCTGTGATAACCGGTCCCTGTCCGTTGATCTCAGTCTCAGTTCCTGCATTGATCTTTACATTGATTCGGCTATTACCTTCTTTTAACGGGATAAAATCTGTCTCACATCCGAACTCTTCCAGCATCTTTTCCAGTACATCTCCGGTAAATCCTGCCTTGAATCCAAGCGCTTTGCTCTTAAGTCCCAGATTGGAAAGGATCACAGATACGTTGTTTCCTTTCCCTCCCGGATAGATATGTTCGCTTGTTGTCCGGTTAATCTCTCCCGGGATCAGCTGATCTGCCTGTACCACATAGTCCAAAGACGGGTTAAATGTCACTGTGTAAATCATTATTTTGCAACCTCCACAATATTTTTATATTTGTTAAATGTAGCATCCTTAAGCTTTGTTGTAATGATGTCCACTGCATCCAGTTCTGAAAATGTTACCGGTGCTACCTGACCGAATTTGGTTGAATCTGCAAGGATGTAAGCCTTTGCGCTTCTTAAGATTGCCATCTCTTTGATCGCAGCCTCCCGGATATCCGGTGTGGTGCATCCACTCTCTATATGAATCCCATTGGTTCCGAAGAATCCTTTTGTGAAATGGTATCTTCCCAGGGTTTTCATTGCTTCCTCTCCGACCAGTGCCAGCGTTGCTTCTTTTAATTCCCCACCGATCAGATAAACTATACATCCTTTCTGTGTCAGCTTCTTCGCATGCATGATTCCGTTTGTCACATACACAGCGTCCTGCTCTGTCAGGAAATCAATCAGAAAATCAGTGGTTGTTCCTGCATCGATATAGACGAAATCATCTTTTTCAATCAGAGATGATGCATACTTTCCGATCTGCACCTTTTCATCAATGTTCAGATCCTGTCTGACTGCAACAGATTCGTCTCTGGTGTACTGCGCCATATTGACTGCGGTTGCACCACCATGTACCTTGATCAGCTTTCCTTTTTTATGAAGTGTTGTCAGATCTCTTCGTATCGTTGACTCTGACATATCCAGAAGCTCGGTCAGTTCCTGAACAGTGATTGTCTTGTGTTCATTCACTAATTTCAGAATTTCACTGAATCTTTCTTCTGCAAGCACTTATCTCACCTCCATTTCGACTGGTTATGACTGATTTATTCAATTGTATTTTATATTTCAGTCATTTTCAATCATTTATTTTCTTTTTCATTCATCTTTAGGTCTAATATATCGCCTTTTTCAGTCAAAGTCAATCATTTTCAGCCATAAATAACTACCAAAAAAATAGTGATCATTTTGTGCATTTTTATGGGTGTGGAATCGGTGGTGCCAGAGTTCCGACTTGTGTTTCATCTCTATTGCACTCAACGGAATTGGAAATGGATATAGTCAGAACGGAACTCTGCTTCTACGTTACTGGCAAAATGCAGCAAAAGGCTTTGTTCAACCTAACCAAATGCAAATTTATACTTTTCTCTTATATGCAAAAAAGCCAAAGCACTTTTTTAAGTTATATTGAATGATAACTTATCTTTAAGTACTTTGACTTTTTATTTAGGCAAAATCAAACAGGGATAACTGATTGGTCTCCGGGAGGTCGCCCAGCAAACCCATATCTGCCATCAAGTCAACCAATGTCTTGCTGACTTTTGTTCTCTGACGGAAATCATCTTTAGAGAGGTATGGTCCGTCTTTAGCGGCAATTTCCATAGCCTCGGCGGCTTTATCGCCCATGCCGTCAATGGTGTTGAACGGTGGAAGGAGCTTGTCGCCGACGATCTGGAACTTGGATGCTTTGGATTTGTAGATATCGATCGGTAAAAAATCAAATCCTCTGGCATACATTTCCAGTACATTTTTCATATCTTTTAAGGTATCCTGATCTTTTTTACTGAGCTGATTGAGTTCTGCTCTTCTTTTATATTCTTTCATATGGTAGAGAAGTTTTTCTTTTCCCTGTCCCATCAGTTCGTAAGAGAATGCAGATGCACGGATTCCGAAGTATGCCGCATAATAGGCAAGCGGATAATTGATTTTGCAGTAGGCAATCCGGTATGCCATCATGACATAAGCTGCAGCATGGGCTTTCGGGAACATGTATTTGATCCGCTCACAGGACCAGATATACCATTCCGGCACGTCATGCTCCAGCATATCTTTTTTAAACTGTGACCACTCTTTACATTTTCCTTTTGCAACGGTTCCTTTACGCACACGTTCCATGATTGTGAAGGATTCTTCACTTTCAACACCTTTGTTGATCAGATAAGTCATGATATCATCACGGGTACAGATTGCCGTGGAAATGGTTGCCTTTCCTTCTTCAATCAGGGTCTGTGCATTGTTCAGCCACACATCTGTTCCATGAGACAGACCTGAAATACGGATCAGGTCCGAAAGCGTCTTTGGCTTGGTATCAATTACCATCTGGATAACAAAATCTGTACCAAACTCCGGGACTCCCAGACAACCAAGCGGACATCCGTCAATGTCCTCCGGTGTGATACCGAGCACCTCTGTTCCTGCAAAAAGTCCCATTACACCTGGATCATCCAATGGAATATCAGTCGCTTTAAATACATTATTCACTCCATCGTATTTATTGTCCATCGCATCGGAATTAATCAGCTCTTCCAGCGTTTTGATCATGGTCGGATCATCGTGTCCGAGAATATCCAGTTTCAAAAGGTTGTGGTCGATGGAATGATAATCAAAATGAGTGGTGATAATATCGGTCGTCATATCATTTGCCGGATGCTGGATTGGAGTGAAAGAGTTAATGTCCTCTCCATGCGGAAGAACTACGATTCCCCCCGGATGCTGTCCGGTACTTCGGCGGATTCCGGTACAGCCAGCTACGATACGATCGATCTCGCAGTTTCGCTTACGGTCTCCACGCTCCTCATAATAGTTCTTCACATATCCATAAGCCGTCTTTTCTGCAAGTGCGGCAATGGTTCCGGCACGGAAGGTCTGACCTTTTCCGAAAATAACCTCCGTATACTTATGCGCTTTACTCTGGTAATCTCCGGAGAAGTTCAGGTCGATATCCGGCTCTTTGTTTCCCTTGAATCCAAGGAAAGTCTCAAATGGAATATCAAATCCGTCTTTGACCAGCTTCTGTCCACAGACCGGACAGTTCTTATCCGGCATATCGTGTCCACAGCCACCCACATATTTTTTCACTTCTTCCGAATCAAAATCACTATAGTGGCAATTGCTGCAATAGTAATGTGGAACCAGAGGATTGACCTCCGTGATTCCTGCCATAGTTGCAACGAATGAAGATCCTACCGAACCACGGGATCCTACCAGGTAACCATCCTCGTTGGATTTCCATACCAGCTTCTGCGCAATGATATACATAACCGCAAATCCATTGGAAATGATGGAATTCAGTTCTCTTTCCAGTCGTTCATGTACAATCTCCGGAAGGGGATCCCCGTACATAGAATGGGCTTTATTATAACAGATATCTCGCAGCATCTGGTCGGAATTCTCAATAACCGGAGGACACTTATCCGGGCGGACCGGAGAAATCTTCTCGATCATATCCGCGATCAGATTGGTGTTCCTGATCACAACTTCATACGCTTTTTCCGAACCAAGGTAGGCAAATTCATCCAGCATTTCCTCCGTTGTACGAAGGTATAGTGGTGCCTGCTTATCGGCATCTCCAAATCCTTTTCCTGCCATGATGATCCGGCGGTATACCTCATCTTCCGGATCCATGAAATGTACGTCACAGGTTCCCACGACCGGTTTGTGGAACTGCTCCCCAAGATGCACGATCTTCCGGTTCAGATCCATGATATCTTCCATAGAATTGACCGAAGTTACTTTGTCACTCTCTACCATAAATGCATTGTTTCCAAGCGGTTGGATTTCCAGATAGTCATAAAAATCCACGATCTTCGCGATCGTCTCATCCGGCTTTCCATCCAGAAGTGCACGGTAAAGCTCTCCGGCTTCGCAGGCACTTCCCACGATCAGACCTTCCCGGTGCTCATTTAGCACACTTTTCGGGATACGGGGTCTGCGGTTATAGTAAACCAGATGGGATGCAGAAACAAGCTGATACAAATTCACACGACCAATGTCATTTCTTGCAAGAATAATGACATGATAAGTCGGAAGCTTTTTAATAGAATCCGGGTTCAGATCCCCAAATTCATTAACTTTTGCAAGCGTTGTCAGTTCCCGTTCTTTGAGCATCTGCACAAATTTCACAAAGATTTCTGCCGTGCAGCCTGCATCATCAACTGCGCGGTGATGATTCTCCAGGGAAATATTTAAAGCTTTTGCAACGGTATCCAGCTTGAAACGGTTCAGTGCCGGAAGAAGGACACGGGCAAGTGCAACGGTATCTACATAAGTAAAATCAGCCTCAATCTTCTGCCTTTTGCAGTTCTGCTCGATAAATCCCACATCAAAAGAAGCATTATGCGCCACCAGAACCGCATCGCCAATAAATTCTATAAACTGCGGCAAGATCGTCTCAATATCCGGCGAACCGATGACCATCTCATCGGTGATGCCGGTAAGTTCCGTGATACGGAACGGGATCGGACGTTTCGGATTGACAAAGGTACTGAACTTATCTGTGATCTTCCCGTCTTCCACTTTTACCGCGCCAATCTCGATGATCCGGTCAGTCACAGCGGAAAAACCGGTTGTCTCGATATCGAATACCACGTAAGTGCCTTCCAGGTCCTGTCCCTTTTCGTTCTCTGCGATCTTAGTCAGATCATCTACCAGATATCCTTCCACTCCATAAATAACTTTAAATGGATCATCCTTATCCAGATCCTCGATCACATGATTGGCATCGGTAAACCCCTGCACCACACCATGATCGGTGATCGCAATTGCCGGGTGCCCCCAGTCATGTGCTCGCTTTACCAGATCTTTTGCCTCGGAAACACCATCCATATCGCTCATCTTGGTATGGCAGTGAAGCTCCACGCGTTTTTCCGGATACTTGTCTTTTCTTGTTACACGGAAATCCGAAGTTTTGCGGATTCCGGTTACAGAACCAATGGTCAGCTCTCCATCAAATTTATCAATCGTCGTAACTCCTTTGATTTTCAGAAATACACCTTTTTTAATCTCCGCAAGCAGATCCGGGAGCTGGTCATTGCGGGTAAACATCTTGACCATGATCGTGTCGGTAAAGTCGGTCACGGCAAACATGACGATTGTCTTTTCGTTCCGGATCTCACGGGTATCAAAGCTGATCACCTGTCCCCGGAAAGTAATCTCACCCATCTCTCCGGTAACTGTCTTCAGCTCGATCGGCATATCGTCAAAGTCCCGTCCATAGATTACGTTCGGGTCATCGGAGCGCTTGAGCGGATAATCCCGACGCACAAAGCTTCCCTTGCCACTTTTGAACCCACTGGACTTTCCTGCAAATTCCTGTTTTTTCGGAGTCTCCGATTTCTTCTGTTCCTGTTTATTCTGCGTACTTGATGCATCTGCTTCTTTAGCGGCATCTTCTGTTTTTTCCGCTTTCTTCTTTGATACGCCTTCCGTTTCTTTTGCTTTTGCCGGCTCTTCCGTGGCATGCTGTGCCTGCAGCTTCTGATTCCTTTCCCTAATCGCATCTACTTCCTGTTGAAGCTGCATCTCATTGAATTTCTTGTATTTGCTCTCTCCTACTTCTTCATAATCAATTTCTACATCCACCGGCACGTGGAAACGGTTCTCAAAGACGTCCTTCAGATAGCTGGTGATCTCGCTGGTCTTTCCCTCTGCAACAATCGTGTCCGCCATAGTCAGACACATAGTACGCTCCCCTTCGAAGCGGCACTTCGCCTTCTGGAACATATTCTTCTCCAGCACACTTTTCTGTTCCAGTTCAAAAAGGATACTCTCCTTATACGCATGCATCAGGTTCTCCGGCGTATACTGCTCGGAAAGCCGGTATTCCTCGACGATCGTCACCGGAATATTCCCCTGCGAAAACAGCTGCTCCTCAATCTGATCCTCCACATAACATACCGTCTTCTTCGGGATCAGATGGGTACTGTAAATATAAACCTTGATATGATTTCTGGCTGAAGTGGAGGTGATTTTCGTCACCTCCACCTTTTCAAACAACATATGGCTGTCGTTATCGATATTCAATGTTGGAAACACATCAAAAAATAGCTTTGTCATCTTCTATTCGCCCCAATGTTCCAGTTCATTACGAAGTGCATCTAAAAGCTCATCCTCTTTTACCTTACGGATGATCTCTCCTTTTTTGATCAGAAGTCCTTCCCCAATTCCCCCTGCGATTCCAAGATCAGCCTCTCTTGCTTCTCCAGGACCATTTACCACGCATCCCATCACTGCAACCTTGATATCAAGTGGATATTCAGCAACCATCGTCTCTACTTTATTGGCAAGTCCGATCAGATCGATCTTGGTACGTCCACAGGTCGGGCAGGATACGACTTCAATTCCACCTTTTCTAAGTCCCAGTGCTTTCAGGATCAGTTTTGCGCTCTTGATCTCTTCTAATGGATCTCCTGTCAGCGATACACGAATCGTATCTCCGATTCCCTGATAAAGGATGATTCCAAGTCCTACTGAAGATTTAATATTGCCTGAAAGCAGCGTCCCGGACTCAGTGATTCCCACATGCAACGGATACGGGCATTTCTTTGCGATCAGCTCATGCGCTTTTACACACATCATGACATCTGAAGACTTAATACTGACCACCAGATTGTCATAGCCCATGTTCTCAATCATGTGTACCTTGTCAAGTGCACTTTCCACGATTCCCTCTGCAGTCACGCCACCATATTTTTCCAGAAGGTTCTTCTCCAGCGAACCACTGTTCACCCCGACACGGATCGGAATCTCATATTCTTTTGCTTTCTCCACAACCGCACGGACTCTGTCCTCACTTCCGATATTCCCCGGATTGATACGGATTTTATCTGCACCGTTTTCAATTGCAGCAATCGCAAGACGATAATCAAAATGTATATCTGCAACCAGTGGGATATGAATCTGCTTTTTAATCTCTTTTAAAGCCTGTGCCGCTTCCATGGTTGGAACAGCGCAGCGGATGATCTCACAGCCTGCCTTTTCAAGCGCAAGAATCTGCGCAACCGTAGCTTCCACATCCTCTGTCTTTGTATTGGTCATCGACTGGATCGCTACCGGATTGCCTCCACCGATCTTTCTTCCTCCGATATTTATTACTTTTGTCTCCTTCCTTGTCATCTGCTTTTAACCTCCTGTTCTCACACAAAACCCTCTGTCCGCGGACTTTCATGCCCACAGAGAGAGGGTTCTCTTTATTTGCCTGCTTTTTCAAAAATCATCTGGTCCCCATAATCCCACTCGGTAAGTGTAAGCTCGGTTCCGTCCACACTGTAATTGAATGTAGTGAGTACAGAATTGATCGCCTGCTCTACTTCCGATGCAGTTACATTATCACCAAGTTCTTTCGCTGTCTCATCCAGCTCTTCCTGCTTTACAGTAAATGTAATCTGCTTTGCCTTGATATCCAGTGTATATCCAAGTTCCACATCCACATCCTTACCATCGATCAGGTTCTTCCAGTCAAGCTCTGCTTCATTATGGTCATCTACTTCCAGTATCATATCACTCTCATCATGCTTCCACTTTCCTTCCAGCGGATTTCCGAAAAATCCCTGGTAAATGAAATATCCAGCCACGATAATGATCAGAACGGTCGTAATTCCTGTCACATAGTTCCACACACGGCTTCTTTTATCTTCATCATTCTTTGCAATAATCATAGAATCAAGCCCTCCACATCATGTCAATCTTATAATTCATTATACGGGTTTTAACTTTCACTGTCAACGGGGACTGCAAAGAAGAAGATTCAATGTGACTGACGCCATAAAAATCTTATATTCAATTACTGAATATGCGGAAATACCGGTTTGAGTGCCGGATAAATCTGACGGAACTCCTGGTATCTCTTTTCGTATTTTTCAACCAGTTCTGCTTCCGGTTCTACGGTATCTACAATCTTAACCAGCTTGTCTGCTGCTGCTTCTACGCTTTCGTATTCGCCGCATCCGACTGCTGCAAGGATTGCACCTCCAAGTGCCGGTCCTTCTTCGCTCTCGATGATATCCACTTTCAGGTTCATGATATTGGCGATCATCTTTCTCCAAAGAGGACTCTTTGCTCCACCACCGCAGATCTTGGTACGTTCAATCTTGATTCCAAGGCTTTTTGCAACTTCAAGGGAATCACGGAGTGCAAATACAACTCCTTCCAGTACTGCCTGCATCATATCTGCTCTTGTGGTATCCATCGTCATACCGGTAAAGGTAGCTCTTGCATATGGATCATTGTGCGGTGAACGCTCTCCCATCAGATATGGAAGATAGAACACATGGTTCTCACCTAGCTTTGTAATATCTTTCTGCTCTGCTGCAAAATCATCCGTGTGAAGAATCTCTTCTGCCCACCATTTATTGCAGGATGCAGCACTTAGCATGCATCCCATCAAATGATAATGACCGTCTGCATGTGCAAAGGAATGCAGAGCATTGTTCTTATCTACGCCGAAGTTTGCACTGGAAATAAAGATGGTTCCGGATGTTCCAAGGGAAATGTTACATCTTCCGTCACCAACTGTTCCTGTTCCGACAGCTGCCGCTGCATTATCACCTGCTCCTGCAATAATTTTTACATTTTCAGAAAGTCCGAGTTCTGCTGCTACTTCCGGCTTCAGACTTCCTACGACTTCGTAACTTTCATAAAGCTTCGGAAGCTGTTCTTCTGTTACGCCGCAGATGTCCATCATTTCTTTGGACCAGCATTTGTGTTCTACATCCATCAGAAGCATGCCGGATGCATCCGAATAATCAGAGCAGAAGCTTCCTGACAGGCAGTATGCCAGATAATCTTTTGGAAGCATGATCTTTGTGATCTTTGCAAAATTCTCCGGCTCATTTTTCTTTACCCACAGGATCTTCGGTGCGGTAAATCCAGTAAATGCAATGTTTGCTGTGTATTTAGAAAGCGTTTCTTTTCCGATCTCGTTATTCAGATAATCCGTCTCTTCTGTGGTACGTCCATCGTTCCAGAGAATTGCCGGGCGGATGACCTGGTCGTCTTTATCCAGAATGACCAGTCCGTGCATCTGTCCACCAAAGCTGATTCCTGCAACCTGGCTCTTATCACACTCAGAAGTCAGTTCTTTGATGCCTTCTACGGACTGGGTAAACCAGTCTTCCGGATGCTGTTCTGACCAGCCCGGATGTGGGAAGTATAATGGGTATTCTTTTGAAACAATTTTTTTGATGTCGCCTTTTTCATCCATTAACAGAAGTTTTACTGCGGATGTTCCAAGGTCTACGCCTATATAGAGCATGATGTACCTCCTTGTTAGGGTTTTTGTATCAACCTGACGGATTCGAGGGATTGTAACCAGATTATAGAAAATAAATATTGCATCTTCCAATCGGCAAAGCATTCCGATGAGCCTCTTAGGGCGGAAATTGTGTCAGCAATGGCTTCCACAATTTCTGAGTCTCATCTTCATTGCCTCAAATGGAATCTGCCATATTTATTTTCTATAATCTGGTCCTCAAGACATTGAACCGCCTGCTTGAAACATAAATCCTGTTTTTAATTCGTGTTTCTTTGTACTATAAAGGGGCGGGTTCATTCAGCCGCCCCTCATATGATTATGTATAGTTTTAATTAGCCCCAAGGATTTTCTGTTGGGTAACGTACACCTTTTGGCTGGTTGTAGCCGATTTCGTCTACCGGTACTCCGATGTATTTGAATACTTCGTAAAGTGCTTTTCCGTAATGTCCGAATGCTACGGCTCCGTGATGCGGGAAGTTCTTTTCGATCAGTACATGACGATAGAATCTGCCCATTTCCGGAATTGCGAAGATTCCGATTGCTCCGAAGGAACGTGTTGCTACCGGAAGGACTTCACCGTGTGCAATGTAAGCTCTCAGTATATTATCTGATGTGCTCTGCAGACGGAAGAACGTGATATCTCCAGGTTTGATATCTCCTTCAAGTGTTCCCTGTGTTACTTCGACTGGAAGAGATCTTGCCATGATCATCTGGTATTTCATCTCGCAGAATGAAAGTTTGGATGATGCAGTATTTCCACAGTGGAATCCCATGAATGTATCTTTCAGTGTGTAATCGAATTTGCCCTTAATGTCTTCTTCATAAAGGTCAGCCGGTACAGAGTTGTTAATATCAAGGAGTGTTACAGTGTCTTCACTTACAACTGTTCCGATGAATTCGCTGAGTGCTCCATAGATATCTACTTCGCAGGATACCGGAATTCCCTGTGCTGTCAGACGGCTGTTGACATAGCATGGTACAAATCCGAACTGTGTCTGGAATGCAGGCCAGCATTTTCCGGCGATTGCAACATATTTGCGGTATCCTCTGTGTTCTTCTACCCAGTCTTTAAGTGTCAGTTCATACTGAGCAAGTTTTGAAAGGATTTCCGGTTTCTTGTTACCGGCTCCAAGTTCTTCTTCCATCTCTTTTACAATTGCCGGAATTCTTTCATCTCCGGCATGTTTGTTAAATGCTTCAAACAGGTCAAGTTCTGAGTTTTCTTCAATCTCTACTCCGATATTGTAAAGCTGCTGGATCGGTGCGTTACATGCAAGGAAGTTCAGCGGTCTTGGCCCGAAGCTGATGATCTTTAAGTTGTTAAGTCCGATAACAGCTCTTGCGATCGGTTCAAATTCATGGATCATATCTGCGCATTCTTCTGCTGTTCCAACCGGATATTCCGGAATATATGCTTTAATATTACGAAGCTTTAAGTTGTAGCTTGCATTTAACATACCGCAATATGCATCTCCACGTCCCTGGATCAGGTTGTTGCCGCTTTCTTCTGCTGCTGCAACGAACATCTTTGGTCCATCAAAGTGTTTTGCAAGCAGAGTCTCTGAGATTTCCGGTCCGAAGTTTCCAAGATATACAACCAGTGCATTACATCCGGCTTTCTTGATATCTTCCAGAGCCTGTACCATATGGATTTCACTTTCTACGATACAGATCGGACATTCGTAAATATGTTCTTCTCCGTATTTTTCTTTGTAAGCTTTCATAAGTGCTTCTCTTCTTGATACAGAAAGGCTTTCCGGGAAGCAGTCACGGCTTACTGCAACAACTCCGATTTTCAGTTCTGGCATGTTATTCATTGTTTTTTCCTCCTAAAATATGAATCTGTCTGTTCTATTTTGCGATGTCGATATTCTCACCTTTAAGTCCGCACACAGCGCCTTCGATTCCTGCTTCTTCATGTGCAATCAGCCATTTGTTCTTTGCGGTAAGAAGCTTGTCATCAAATGATTTGGTATGGCAAGTCATCAGATCTGTATTGGTTCCCTTTGGAAGAACTACTACTGCCTTAAATCCATTTCCATCTACTCCGCAAGGTGCATAGTGAAGGGTTGTTCCGTACACTTCGATTCCAATTCCTGCTGGGACAAGGAATGCTTCTACTTTTGATGTGTCATATGTAAAATCCGGTTCGATATCCTGCTCTGCCCCCAGAAGCAGAATGATATCTGTCACTGTGACATTCACTTCTGAACTTCTGTGATATTCCAGTGCGTTCAGTTTGCTGTTATGTCCGTTGCAGTATCCGATCTGGATCGGAAGTTCTCCGTAAACTCTCATCTTCAGATCGATTGCAACATCCGTTGTTTCCAGTTCTTCAATAGATGGTTCGTAGATGACATCCTCCGGAAGAGGGGTGTGTTCCATTGCCTTGATCAGCTTTGAAAAATCATATCCATCGATCACACGTCCGTATCTGCTGAATTCTGGATCTGTTACTTTTTTGATTTTCATTTCTTCCACCTTCTTTCTGTCTTATATTCTAACAGGCTAAGTCGGTATCCGCTACCGAAAACTTAGCCTGTTAACTGCACTTTCTTGTCCTTATGCTATTTTTTATTATTTAGAACGTTTCTTAGATTCTACATCAAAGATAACGGCTGCAAGAAGAACAATACCTTTTACAACTTTCTGCCAGTTGGCATCTACACCCATGATAGACATACCGAGGTTGATAACACCCATCAGAGTTGCACCTATGATAACTCCAGGGATTGTACCACTTCCACCGTAAGCGGAAGCGCCACCGATGAAGCAGGATCCAATGGCATCCATTTCGTATCCATCACCGGCTGTCGGGTTTGCTGAGTTCAGACGGGCGATAACTGCCATTGCTGCAACTGCTGCAAGAAGTCCCATGTTTGCATAAGCGATAAAGTACACTTTATTAGTATTGATACCAGAAAGCTGTGCTGCTTTCTCATTTCCACCGATTGCGTATAAATGACGTCCTACGGTTGTCTTTGATGTCAGATATCCGTAGATCAGAACGATCAATGCTACCCAGATTAAGATCATCGGAATACCCTTGTACTGTGCCAGTCTCCACATAAATGCGATGATTACAATACTGATCACTGCGCATTTAACAATATCATTAACCGCTGGTCCGACTTTATATCCTTTTTTGATCTTTGACATTCTTCCTTTGAAAGTCATAAGTACAAAAACTGCTGCAATGATGATTCCTGCAAGGATACAGGTAATATTGATTCCGTTTCCGTGGAACACATCTACAATGTAATTGTTAAACAGTGCCAGGTATGCATCCGGCATTGGAGCAATCGTAAAACCATTCAGAATGATATTAGAAAGACCACGGAAGATCAGCATACCAGCCAGTGTTACGATAAATGGTGGGATACGTCTGTAAGCGATCCAGAATCCCTGCCATGCACCGATTGCAAGACCGGTAACAAGCATGATAAGAATAGATACCCCAACACTCATGCCTTTATTAACCATAAATGTTGCACCTACAGCGCCGGCGAAACATACAACTGAACCAACACTCAGGTCGATATTACCACCAGTTAAGATACACAGTAACATACCTGTTGCCAGGATAAATACGTAAGAGTTCTGTGAAATCAGGTTATTTACATTCTGTGGGAGAAGCATTCTTCCACCTGTTTTCCATGTGAAAAACAGTGTTACAATGACCAGTACAATGACCATTGTATATTTCTTTAAAAAAGCAGATACATTTTCTTTACTCATAACTATTCTCCTTTGCTTGAACTCAAAATTCGTCCCATGATGACTTCCTGGGATGCCTCTGCTGCATCCAGTTCTCCGACGATACGTCCCTCATTCATAACGTAAATCCTGTCAGACATTCCAAGTACCTCAGGTAACTCGGAAGAAATCATGATAACCGATTTTCCTGCTGCCACCAGATCATTGATAATACAGTAAATTTCATATTTTGCACCAACATCGATACCTCTGGTTGGCTCATCCAGAATCAGGACATCCGGTCCGGCGAACATCCATTTTGCAAGGAGAACCTTCTGCTGGTTACCACCACTTAAGTTTCCTACATTCTGTTCTACAGACGGACACTTTGTACGCATCTTCTGTCTATATTCCTCTGCAACCGCAATCTCTTTGTCACGGTCGATCACACCATGGGCACTGACTCCGTCAAGGTTTGCCAGAGTTGTATTTACACGGATTGGATTGCTCAGTATTAATCCGTTTCCTTTTCTGTCTTCTGTCACATATGCAATTTTGTGTTCAATTGCTTCTTTAACGGTATGAAGTTTCACCTCTTTACCATTAATATATAATTCACCAGAAATATTTTTTCCATAGCTGCGTCCGAAAATACTCATTGCAAGCTCTGTACGTCCGGCTCCCATAAGTCCTGAAATACCAAGTACTTCTCCTTTACGGACATACATAGACACGTTATCTACCACTTTGCGGTCAGAATATACCTGATGATGAACGGTCCAGTTCTTAACCTCCAGTGCTTTATCGCCAATTTTTACATTTTTCCTCTTCGGGAAACGGTCCGTAAGTTCACGACCAACCATTCCTTTGATAATTCTGTCTTCCGTAATTTCATCTGTTCTCTTATCCATCGTCTCGATGGTACTTCCATCACGGATAACTGTGATTTTGTCGGCTACATAAGCAACCTCATTCAGTTTATGTGTGATGATGATCATCGTCATTCCCTGTTTTTTGAACTCAAGCATCAGATCCAGCAGGGCCTTTGAATCCGATTCATTCAGTGATGAGGTCGGCTCATCAAGAATCAGTAATTTTGCATGTTTTGCAAGTGCTTTTGCAATTTCAACAAGCTGCTGCTTGCCGACACCGATATCTTTGATCAGTGTACGTGATGACTCATGAAGTCCTACTTTCGCAAGATATTCATCTGCTTCTCCATAAGTTTTACTCCAGTCAATTGAGAATTTCTTTCCCTGTTCATTACCGAGATACATATTCTCGCCAATCGTCATTTCCGGAACCAGTGCCAGTTCCTGGTGAATAATTACGATACCTTTTTCTTCACTGTCTTTAATTTTATTAAATTTACAGACCTCGCCATCGTAAATAATATCTCCCTCATAAGTACCATATGTATATACACCACTGAGTACATTCATAAGTGTTGACTTTCCCGCTCCGTTTTCACCTACAAGGGCGTGAATCTCACCTTCTTCAACTTTAAGGTTTACATTGTCCAGCGCTTTAACGCCCGGGAAAGTTTTGGTAATATTTTTCATTTCCAATAAAACCTTACCCAACCTGAATCCCTCCTTCTCTTTTAGCGGCACAAGCGGGATTAAAATCCCGCCTGTACTCATTTAAATATGTATCGTATTACTTAATATCTGCTTCTGTATAATATCCAGAATCAAGAAGCATTTCTTCGTAATTGTCAATTGTAACAACTGTTGGTTCGCAAAGGTAAGAAGGAATGATGCCTGTTCCGTTATCATATGACTCATTATCATTTGTCTCAGCTTCTTTGCCATCCATGATCGCATCTACCATCTTAACTGTCTGTTCAGCAAGTTTACGTGTATCTTTGAATACTGACATAGACTGTTTTCCATTTACGATGTTCTTAACATTTGGTTTGTCACAATCCTGACCTGTGATGACCGGCCATTTTCCTGTGTAGTTTGCTTCCAGAGCATTTTCAACACCAAGTGCTGTAGAGTCATTTGAGCAAAGAACTACGTCAAGGTCTTTTCCGTTATAGTTGGATGCAAGAATTGCTTCCATTCTTGACTGGGCTTTTTCTGTAGACCAGTCTGCTGTAGCAACTTCTTCTTTCTTAACCTGTCCTGACTGGACAACCAGTTTTCCTGAATCAATGTATGGCTGAAGAACTTCCATTGCTCCACCGTAGAAGAAGTTTACATTGTTGTCTCCTGGATCACCTGTGAAGATTTCCAGATTGTAAGGACCATCTGTATTATCAAGGTCTAATGCATCCACGATGTATTCGCCCTGTTTCTGACCTACCAAGTAGTTATCAAATGTTGCGTAATATGTAACTGCAGATGAGTTCATGATCAGACGGTCATAAGAGATAACCGGGATTCCCTGTTCTTCTGCCTGTTTTAACGGAGTTCCAAGTGATTCACCATCAATGGATCCGATTACGATTGCGTCACATCCTCCAGATACCATGTTCTCAACCTGTGAAACCTGTGTAGCAACATCATTGCTTGCAAACTGAAGGTCAACTTCGTATCCGGCATCCTCCAGCTGTTTCTTCATGTTCTCGCCGTCCTGATTCCATCTCTGTAAGTCTTTTGTCGGCATTGCAACACCAATCTTACCTGTTCCGGCTTTTGTCTCTTTCTTATCTGATGAGCCAGATGATGATGAAGTATCATTTCCGCTTGTACATGCTGCCATGGATAATGTCATAGCTGCAATGACGCCCACTGTAAGAAGCTTTCTTGTTCTGTTTCCCATAATTCGTTTCCTCCTTTAAGAAAATTTGTTTTTCTTGATGCTTATACTATAGCAGTTCACAAACTGGACAAGATTGTAAAAAACCGTACATATTTATGATATTATTGTGTAAAAAAAGAAAGGTAGCACAAATTTGTACTGCCTTTCTGTCAAAAATGTCCTAGTCCCGGCTCTCTTCCGAAACATTCAGATATACTTCATCATGTAAATGGAATCCAAGATCAATGATCACTGAATCCATATTTTCTTTTGTCACTGCAATCGGCGGAAGTCCCCAATAAGGAACATCTTTCCCATCATCCGTTGTTTTTACACTGTTTTCTCCAATATCTTTTCCGACAATCTGTTCTCCGTTTGCCAGTTTTACCGCACACTTTGCCGCCACTTTTGCAAGCCGTTCAATCGGTTTATACACAGTCATCGCTTGTGTACCTTCCACGATTCTCTGACAGGCTTCCAGATCGGCATCCTGCCCGGTCACAACCACTTTCCCGGCCATCTGCTTTTCACTGAGTGCTTTGATCACATACCCGGCGATCGCATCATTGCCGCACATAACACCATCTACTTCCTCCAGCTCAGCCAGTGCCTCATTGACTGCCTGAAAACCGGTCTCCGGTTTCCACGAACTAACGCTTGTCTTCTTCACAACATTCAGATTACTGTCCTTGATCATCTTTTCAAATCCTTTTGCCACATCCTGTGAATTGGCATCCGATTCTGGTCCGCAGATCATAACAATATTGCCTCCATCCGGGAGTTTCTCCAGCATGGTCTTTCCCATCTCTTCCCCAACACTCTCATTATCAACTGTGATATAGAGATCTGTTTTTGTTCCCTGGATCAGACGGTCATAGGAAATTACCCGGATTCCCTCTGATTTTGCTTTATCCACCTCTTCCGTCAGTCCATAAGAATCCACTGCAACGATCACGATTACGTCCATCTTCTGTGCAATAAAATCCTCAATCTGCTTTTTTTGCTTTTCCAGATTATTATTCGCATTCTGCACATCTACCTGCGCTCCCAGTTCCTGTGCTACTGCGGTAAATACATCCCGGTCTCTGGTCCACCTTTCCAGAACCAGAGTATCGATCGTAAATCCAATCTTCAGTTGCTTTTTATCACTTCTATCGGTCTTTACGCCCTGCGATTTTGCTGAACATCCCACAAGTAGCTGTCCTGCAAAAACAATACACACCAAAAATACCATCCATCGTCTTATAGGTTTATTCATATCGTCCCTCCTCACGGTATTCCGTCGGTGTCACACCTGTCCATTTTTTAAAAATACGACTGAAATAATTGGGATCTCCGTACCCGGATTCCATACAGATCTCTTTGATACTCTTCTCCGTTTCCATAAGCTGCTTTTTCGCATATTCGATCCGCAGATTGTTCACATAATCTATGTAATTGACATTCTCTGATTCTTTAAACAGCTTACTTAAATAGTAGGAACTGATTCCAAGTTCTTTTGCCGTCTCTTCCAGAGAAATTTCCCCTGAAAAATGCTCTGCTATATAAACTTTTGCTTTTTCTACTACATTAACCGTCTTCTCCTGTTGTTTCATTGAGATGTGTCCTGCTGCTTCTGTCATTTTATGCACAAACCATCGTTCCAGCCCTTCATATGTCTGAAAGCTCATCAACTGATCCAGATAATTTGCCCTTACATCAAAATGATAAGTCATTGCCCCCTGCTCGTAGACAGATTTTTCAGCAAGCAGGACAAATTCCATTACTTTCAGGCGTACATTGTTCGTAACCTCCGGAAACTGCTTCTCCATCCACATCACAAACTCTGTACTTCTTTTTTCTGTCAGTTCTGCATCCCCTGCGTGAACTGCATCAAAAAGACCGGATTCCATATCATACGGATATCCCTCTTCATATACACAGCTGACTGGAAGATCCTTTGCATGGTTCACCTTTCCTACTCCCTGCCTTGCCGTATCGAGTGCTTCTCTGTAGGACTTGGAAACTTCCTCCCAGGATACGACAGACCCGATGCCCGCTTTGAATTTCATTTCCATCTGCTGCTCCATTTTACGAAGCATACTGCGGATATTTTCAATCTTTACTTCCCGCTCATTATAAGATTCTTCCTTTTCCCTGCACGGGACAAGGACGATTACTTTGTTTCCCATCAGAGATCCTACAATTCCATTCATCGTCTCCTTAAGCATTTCACGGAAAATCATGCTGTGCTTTTGCAGCCGGATTCCTGCACCTACTGTGTTGGTCAGTTCTCCTTTTCGCAATTCTTCTCCGCATTCGATCACTATTGCATAGACATACTCCGTATTGATTCCAAGCAGCTCACGGTATGTAAGATTGGAGGTATCATTGCTCTCTCCAAGAAGAACGCTGTACACAAAACCACTTTCGATCATCGGAACCACAACCTCAAGTTTTTCTTTCACCTTCAGATCCTTACTTACTTTTTCCCTTCTGTCATTTACAAGCTTCATCGCCTTTCGCAGAGTATCCGTCAGCACGTCCTTATTGATCGGCTTTGTCAGATAAGACATAACGCCGATATCAATAGCCTTCTGTGAATATTCAAATTTATCATAGGCCGTAAGAACAATGAAAATGATATTTTTATGTTCTCTTTTAATCTCTTCCATTGCTTCGATTCCGTTGATCCCCGGCATCTGGATATCCATCAGGATAATATCCGGGCGAAATGACTCTGCAAGTTCGATCGCCATACGCCCATTTTTTGCAGATTCAATTTCAAATTCATCTCCAAAGCTTTTCTGGATCATAAATCTAATTGCCTGCTGTACAATTCCTTCATCATCAC
>OLPH01001101.1_pt1 | contig 28583 bp, 26 predicted proteins | sample 1672951 | NCBI WGS metagenome assembly OLPH01 (sample SAMEA3136740, study PRJEB25190) | human gut metagenome | reverse complement strand
GCGCTTTTTTAGCAGGCAGCAGCTAGCGGCTAATGGCTCTCCGGGATTCCCGCATGGCCCGGGACGGGCCGCCCACGTGCGTCCCCTACGACTAGCCACTAATACAACTTCTTATAAATGCCGTACACCTTATCGTAATCGAGGGGCACAAAACTGTGCTTCATGAGACGCTGCTGATTTTCGATGACCGATTTAGCAAATTCCGTCAGTTCCTCTTCTTGGACGCCGTATTCATGGAGCGCTTTTTTGGGCAGGATGACGTTGAGCAGTTTTTCCAGTTCTGCATAAACATTTTCCGGTTCGCAGCCCAGGATATCGGCAATGAAGCGATTCAACTTAGCGATTTCCCCATCCGATTTGATGGACATGTAGCAGTTCATGACGCCTGTGAACATGGCGTAGTTCGATTCCCCATGAGGAACATGATATTTCGCCCCTAAGGGATAGCTCATGGCGTGAACCGCAGCGCAACCCGGGACGCTGAAGGCGATGCCGGCCCAGTTGCTGGCCAGGAGAAAATCTTTCATGAGCGGAATACGGGCTTCCGGACCGTGGTCGCGGATCTGCAAGTACCCTTTGAGGATGAGTTCGATGGCGTTATAACTGAAGACGCGGAAGCTGGCGCTGGAATCCGGAGACAAGGCCGATTCGACAGCGTGAACCAGGGCGTCGATGGAGCTGGTCGCAAAGACCTTGAACGGCAGGGTCCTCAAGAGCTGCGAAATGAGGACAGCCTTGTCGGCATACAGGGCGTTGTCGGCAAGGCCCTTCTTCGTGTTGCGGCTAACCAAGGCCATGACCGATACATTAGTGACTTCACTGCCCGTCCCGCACGTCGTCGGGATGAGGATGAGTTCCTTTTCTTTTTCCACAGGAATCTTGCCATCGAATAAATCGAGGACCGGGCTGACCTGCTTCAAGACGAACAACTTGCACAAATCCATGACCGTACCGCCGCCGATACCGATGATGCGCTTCACATCCTTAGGTATATCTTTATAAATGGCTTCGGCCATTTCATCAGACGGTTCACCCAAGCCATACTTTTCCTGGAACAAGACGTGGCACGTAAGGCCCAAGTCCTTGAAATTCGGGTCGAAGATGTACTGATTAGTAATAATCAGGTCATCAGCTCCGACCTGCAAATCTTCCACAAATTCCCGGCATGTATCATAAGAGTAAATCGTCGGTTTCAACTGTAATTCAATCATGTAGATACCCCTTCCTGTTAGTTAATGGTCTCACCACCTCTAGTGTAACAAAGACCGAAATATTTTTGCAAGAGACAAGATGACCGTGATATAATAAACCTGTCCTGGGGGAGGACGGGTTCTGGTGTTCCCTCTGGTCTTCAAAACCAGCATGAGGGGTTAAGAGCTTCTCAGGTGGGTTCGATTCCCACACTTCCCCGCCAAAAAAAGGCGCTGTCGCACGAAGACAGCGCCTTTTTGAGTTTTAAGTTTGAAGTTGAAAGTTTGATGTGAATGGGACAAAATTTAAAAGCCATTGCCTCAAACATCATACATCAAACATTCTTACTTGATTTTTCATCCGTCTTGTCTGCTATCTCCTTTGTTTCATCGGTATTGACGGCTTCCTTAAATTCACGAAGACTCTTGCCCAAAGCCCGGCCGATCGTCGGCAGTTTCCCCGGTCCAAACACGACCAAGGCAATAATTAAAATGAGCAGTAATTCCGGTGCGCCTAAGCCAAACATGTCTTTCCTCCTATAATACCATTACTTCTTTACATGACTTCATGATACCCTTATCCAGGCAGGCTGTCAATGAAGGCGCGCGGGTAGGAAAATTATGTCGCCAAAATATAATATATCTATCGTCCGTCCATAAAAAACGAAATTGTATACAGGAAATATATAAAAGATAAGCTGTCTTACAAAGGGTATCTTCATAAGACAGCTTATCTTTTGTTATTCAAAACCTTTTTCACGCGTTATGGCCATTCCCTGAGCTCCTTCTATTGTCAGCCACTGATGGAATAAAAACCGCTTCACAAGGATAACAATAGATTGATATCCTTGTTGAATCTGTAATTTAGGATGATACCAAACAATAATATCATCAACAGTTTCAAAAGGATAATCCATTTGTTGACTCGGCTTGCCTAAGCCGATTTCTGGAACGTAACTGCCCCAGATTAAATCACCTTTTCAACAACTCCCTCCAGATGGTTCAAAGGCCAAGGTAACGATGACATTTCCACCATGAGACTGAATATATTGTTTTGCTTGTTCCGTGATAGTAAACATCTTGTTTCCCTCACTTTATTTTCCTAATGCATCCGCTTTCATAATGGCATCATACACTTCATCTGCTGTAATGTCAGCACGTACATTTTTAGTAAACTGAGTGGGTACGGTAGCTGCTTCCGCAACCAAACGGATTTCTTCTTCTTTTACATCCGTAATTCCTAAATCAGCCAAGCATGAAGGAAGTCCTATCGATTTTATATAGTGTAATACTGCATCCCATTCGTCTTTTGGTGCTTTTTCTAAAATAAGCTGCGCTAGTAATCCGAAAGCAACTTTTTCACCATGGGAAGCATTGTGAGCCTGTGGGACATGGGCAAAACCATCATTAATAGCATGAGCTGCCGCAAGCCCCCCTGACTCAAATCCGACACCACTGAGATAGACGCAGGCTTCAATGACCCGTTCCAAAGCAGGATTTACTTCCTGTTTTTCAACAGCACTGAGTGCCTCCATTGAATCATTTAATAAGGTTTTATAACATAATTCAGCCAAAGCCAGCGCCGTCGCAGAGCAAGTGCCCCGAGCCATCGTCTTCGCGCCACTGCGCTGACAAGCTCGTGCTTCAAAATAGGTCGACAGAGCATCGCCCATTCCAGAAACCAGATATTTTTTAGGAGCTTGTACAATGATTCCCGTATCTACCAAAACAATATCGGGATTATGTTTCATCATCAAAGCTTTAATGACTACGCCTTGTTCATTGTAAATAACAGCTACACTGCTGCACGGTGCATCATTAGAAGCAATAGTAGGGATAATAATCGTCGGCAAATCACCTAAATTAGTAGCCACGGCTTTAGCCGTATCCAGAGCTTTACCTCCACCTACGCCAATGATAGCATCACAACCGTGCTGATAAGCTATATCTTGTGCATCAGCGATTGCCTTTTTAGAACATTCACCTTGAAATTCAGCATAAAATACGGATTTATTCGCATTATTCAGAGCCTTGTCAATGCATTCACCAATTCTTCGCTTATTATTAGGTGACAGCAAGACTAAAAAGCTATTGCCCATTTTCTTAACATACTTCCCTAATTTATCCAACTCTCCATTGCCTTGCACATAATATCCCGGGGCTTTAATTCCAATCGTCATGACTCAATACCACCTTTCTAAAAAAACCTCTCCCAGCCGGGGTACTAGGCTACCCTTACCAAGAGAGGTTCCACACAATTAGTAATACCTATGAACAGAAATCAGGCATTTCTTGAAGACGGCAAACCAATGTGTATACATCTTCTCCGACCCGATAAACGAGTAAATCACGATTTTCGTCGGTACAGGGAATATTCGATTCCTCCCCACCATTCAGGTTATCATGACAAATACTGTTTAGGTCTTCAAAAATTTCCATGACGCCCTCTTCTCCTTTGCGGACAATCCGTAAAAGATCATTAAAGTAGAGTTTATCTTCATCATCATATTTAAAAATAGTACACCAACGGCTTAACAACTCTTCTTCATTCATACCCGTTTTTTGAGAAATCAAAGTCTTTTGAGAAGCTAATAAAAGCAGCATGCATGATAAATAAGATTTTACGACCAGTGGGATATGATCCTTAACCTTAGCAAAATACCGGCGATGCGACCAATAGCCATCAAAAGTCAAATCATTCTTTTCCAAAAACTCTTTGATTCCATCATTGGCCGATACCCCGCAAATCATGAAAAAACGCTTCATTGATTCATTCGTCGACTTGCTTTTCGCATTCATCAAGCATTTTTTTACGAAGAATTCGCAGACCTCTGTCGTATTCGATTTTGTCAGTTTGCGCAATAAATCACCATAATACTGCATAGCTCAACCTCCGGTTGTCAAGAGTCTTCTCTGTTTATTTTTCTGCGCCTTCCTTTTCAGCATTCAGTTCTTTTAAAGCTGCAACATTGAAAATCGGGTCAGATTTCGTATTGTACAGAGACATTTTACGTTTAAAGAAGTTTTTACCAAATACGAGCAGGCAAAGGACAATGCCAACACCCAGAGCCATAGCAGCCCCACGAGATACGAGGACGCCACCAATAACACCGGCAACGCCGAGGTCATTGAAAGTCTTGGAACGGAGTACACCGACACGAACGGCAACATAGCCTTGAATCAACATGGTCAATGCCAAAGCAATCGGCAGAACCGGCTTAACAAAGCTTACGATAGGAGATAACCAATAGCCAGTGAATGTACCTAAACGGAAAGATGCAACGCCGCCAATCAGGCTATCCATCGCTTCACGACCATGTTTATAACGTTCACAAATAACGACCTGCATAGCTGCCCATAACGGACCGCACATGGAAAGGTCAGGACCCAACAAGGACATAACCATATTACGGACACCAACAATAACGTTATTTCTGTTAGCATCGAAATGGATATTTTCATCACCATGACGGAATTCACGAGCTTCATCGATCAAGGCGTCGGCCTGAATCAATTCACCAAAGAGTACAACGTAAGTTGCAATGACCAACGGAGCAGCTTGGATATAATAAGTCATACCTGGGAAGCCAATGCGTTCAGCAAAAGGACTCCACTGGGTAAAGACTTCAATGAAGTGGGGATGAGTAAAGCCCATTTCAATAGTCGGCCAAGGTAATTCGCCCACCAACGGAGCAATAATGACGGCCAGAACCATTGCCGGCAATAACCCCAAATCAGAAATAACCTGAAAAACTTTATTTTTATTCATAATGCTCTTGAAATGGTTACTAAAAGAACAATAGAAAGCAAAGCCTACGGCAATAGCGATAGTAAATGGATATTTATCAAAGTTACCGCCCGTATTGAATACCAGGCGTACAGCAGCAATACCGGCGCCGATAAGAATCCCGGATTTCAAAGCATCAGGAACTAAATCGACAACACGTTTAGCAAGACCCGTAGCACCTAATAAGAACGTGAGTAACCCGAGTTCAAATTCAAAAGCGATAAGTGCATGCATACGTTCTGCGGTATCATTAGGAAATTCTCCCAACCACAGCAATAAGAGCGGAATAGCCGGAGTGATCCAGCCAGGGACAACAGGGTCCCCTAAGTGAGCATGCCAAGTATATAAGAACCCGTTCATGATAACAATAGTAATAGCGATTTCAAAAGGCATCCCTAAATATTCTTGCAATACCGGGATGATGCCGAGACAAACAGCACATAAAAGCAGCCCTTGAACATAATCAGGCCATTCAAAGCGATAATGAATAAAAGGTAAACGCAGGACTAAGTTAAATACGTGTAAATTAATCCCCGGTTGTATTTCGCCTTCTTTTCGTTTATAAACAGGACCAAACATATTTTGTCCCCTCTTTCTTTATGAATTTAAAAATCAACAGAAAATTTAGATAAAAATAGCGCCATGGCCAAGCTATTCGATATGTAATTATCTACGAATAGAACAGCCGCCATGGCGCATGCGTATTAAAAACCGCTATTTTTATCCTTCAAACTTACAATGGAAGCGTTTTTCAAATTCTGCAATCAATCCTTCTCTAAAATCAGGATGGGCAATCTTAATGAGAGCAATAGCACGCTGCCGCAAAGTACGTCCTTTAAGAGGAGCGATACCAAATTCCGTAATAATATAGTCTACATCATTGCGGGAGGTCGTAACAGCAGCCCCTTCATCTAAGAGCGGCACAATCTTAGAAATCTTACCATGACCAGCAGTCGAAGGCATAGCAATAATAGCTTTACCACCCTTTGCACGAGATGCACCACGAACGAAGTCAACCTGACCGCGACGCCGCTGAATTGTTTATAGCCAATCATTTCGGCATTGACCTGTCCCATCAAATCGACTTGCATAGCCGAGTTGATAGAGATGATATTGTCAATTTTAGCTACGACAAAGGGATCATTAGTGTAATCGACACGTTCCATTAATACATCGGGATTGTTATTTACAAAATCATACAGTTTCTTTGTCCCCATAAGGAAGCAAGAGACAAATTTCCCCTGGTCAATCGTCTTTTTCTTGTTCGTGATAACGCCTTTACGAGCCAAGTCGACAACGCCATCAGAGAACATTTCGGAATGAATCCCTAAATCCTTTTTATCTCCGAGGAAGGACAAGACAGCATCCGGAATAGCACCGATACCAAGCTGCAGCGTATCACCATCATGAATCAGTGATGCTACATATTCCCCAATTTTATGTTCCGTTTCCCCAATTTTAGGCGGTTGCAATTCAATAAGGGGTTCATCTTTTTCGACGATATAATCGATATCTTTTAAATTAATGCCATTCCCATAGGTATAGGGCATATTTTTGTTAATCTGTGCAATAACCAGCTTGGCAGCTTCTGCAGCCGGCTGTGTATAGTCAACAGAAACCCCATAAGAGCAAATGCCATTTTCATCGGGTTCACTGAGCTGTAAAAAAGCGACGTCAACAGGTAAGGTACCATCTGTAAAGAGCTTGGGAATTTCATGGAAGAAGCACGGTGTATAATCTCCACGGCCTTCTTCTACGGCTTTGCGAGTTGAGCCACCTACGAACAGGGCATTATGGCGAAAATGTTTTTCCATCCCCGGTTGGCAATAAGGAGCTTTCCCCATAGCAACCATATGAACAATTTCAACATTTTCAAGGCGATCTGCCTGGCGAACTAATTCATCTGTCAAAGCCTGCGCTTCACCACAAGCATGGGTGAAAACAATACGATTGCCGGATTGGACATGGCTTACAGCTTCTTCAACAGATACAATTTTTTCTGCATATTCTTTTCTCCAATCCATTACACACACCTACTTTCGTATAACTGACTGACGGCCTGCAACGGAGGAGGAGCAGCCTAGTTGCAGGCATCAGTCAAAATCACGTCTATATACTCATACTATATTTACTCTGCTCTATTTCATTACGTGAAGGATAGTGATTCCCAGTGTAATATCAACTTATTCTTCAATGTGTGCAATAGCTTTAGCCAAGGCTTTCTTCATACGCAAGTTGCCCTGACGGGAAATCATGATACGCTGTGCCTGCGGCGAACCTGCACCGTGCATGGATTCTGTACGATAACCAACAGCTGCCGTGCCGAGGCTGAGGTTTTCAATGAGACGTAAAATCTTGAGACGATTTTCTGTCGATACATTATTAACGCCGCGGAGGTATTTATCAATGTACGGCCCAATCTTCGGATCACGGAGGTCTTTTTCAGACGGTGCTGTAACCATCAAGCCACCAGCAATATCTTCGGCTAAACGGACGATTTCATAGGGGAAGCGCGTAACATTCTGTTTGCAGACGTTTGCCAGGAGCAAATCGATGAGATAGTTGCCTGATTCCGTTTTCGTACCCAATGCCGAGCAAGCAATACCGCAAGCATACAGGGTTTCGTTGAGGTGCTGCATTTCAATGATTTTATCTTTAATATGGGAAGCTTTCGGACAGCCATTATAGTCAGCAGCAACCGCAGCAGCACCGATAAGGACGTCACCCACGCCAACTTTGCAGCCGCCATAGGACTGACGATGATAACCAGCGAAGCGTTCAACGAGGACGCCGGCAAATTCATATTCTCCATTCAGATAAATATTTTCGTTCGGGATGAAGACATTATCAAAGATAACCAGAGCTTCCGTACCACCAAATTCAGGGTTGCCCGTATCCATCGGAGCGCCTTCCATTTTACGAGTATCGCAAGACTGACGGCCAACAATCATGAAAATACCTTCAGCATCTGTCGAGCAGGAGAAGCAGACTGCGTAGTCTTTGTCATCTTCGCCCATAGAGATGGTCGGCATGACGATGACTTCATGAGAGTTAATGAAACCAGTTTGGTGAGCTTTTGCCCCACGGACTACGATGCCGTCCGGACGACGTTCTACAACATGGAGATAGAGGTCCGGATCTGCCTGTGCATGCGGAGCCAAACCACGGTCACCTTTCGGGTCTGTCATAGCGCCGTCAACGGTAAGGTCTTCCATCTGTACCCGTTTGAGGAATTTCATGAAGTTTTCATGGTATTTCGTGCCATATTTTTTATCCGTATCATACGTCGTGGAGAATACCGCATTAAAAGCATCCATGCCAACGCAACGCTGGAAGCAGGAAGCCGTTTTCTGACCACACAGACGCTGCATTTTTACTTTATTCATCAAGTCCGTCGTGCTCTGATGAATATGGGTGAAGCGGTTAACACGTTCGCCAGTATACGGAGAGATTGCTGTCATCAGGTCCTGATATTCAGGCTGCTGAGCCAGATCATACGTCATGCGGACGGAGTTCATGGACGGACGGAGAATCGGATCATCTGCCGGACACGGAACTTTTTTACCAAACATGTAGACTTGTAAATTTTTCTTTCTCATGCTTTCGATGTACTGTTCGCCTGTCATTAATGCCATAATGAATCATCCTTTCTTCTTATCATATAATAAAGTACAGTAGGTTCACACGTTAGTGTGCTTTGCCTATAGTAAGAGCAAAAATCATGCCAAGTGACGCTTTAATATTTTTTATTTTAATTTCTTCCGTGAAAAGCATAGTAACTATCCCGTCTTTGAAACTTTAAAAAAAATCCGCCTCCACTTCGTGCTATATTTCACGTTATTTTTGTTATGTTTATAACGTTTTTCTGTTCCATTTTTGGTTCAAACGTTCTGATTTCCTGTTCTATAAATGAAACAAATAGCCATTTGTTTCATTTATAGAACAACAAATAATCCTTTATTTCTGAGTATTCCCTCCATTTTATCTCATTTCTTGATAAAAAATATTCGTAAATCAATACATTTAAAAATATTATTTTATTTATCCTTTTACCCCAATTCTTTATATTTAAAACGTTTATTTAGCATTTCCGTCTTTCACCGGCATCTAATTTGTGAACAATATAACAAATAAATTTGTCCTTTTTCTTCTGCATTGGCACGATAATTTCATATATATAATTAACTACTATAATTAAGGATGTGAATTACCATGACTCTATCAATTCGAGAACAAATCGAAAAAGTCTTAGAAAAAGATGTCCGCCCTTCGCTTGCAGAACATCAAGGCGACGTCGTCATTGTCGATTATGCTGATCACATTTTACGAATCCGTTTAACCGGTCAATGCAGCGGCTGTCCTTCAGCACAGCTGACGACAGAAGAATTAATCAGTGCAAAAGTCCGCGAAGCCATCGAAGACGTCCATGATGTCATTCTCGTCAGTGGTGTCAGCGATACACTGATTGCACAGGCTAAAGCCATTTTAAGAGAACGCCATACACAGAGGTGAATCTATGAAAATAGGGATAAAATACTGCGGCGGCTGTAATCCACGCTATGATCGCAGCCATGAAGTGGACAAACTAAAAAAAAGATTCCCCCAACACACGTTTACCTATGACGTAGAAAACACAGTCTGTGATATTTGTCTCCTCGTCTGTGGCTGCATGACGGCCTGTGCCGAGGAAACGGGGCTTGCCGCTCGAAAATTCAAAAAACTTTGTACACCACAACAATTTGCGGCTTTCGCCAAAGAATTAAAAGACGCACCTCAAGAAACGCCTGATACGAAGAAGTCTATTTACTTGGGAGCTGTTGCTACCATGGAAAAGACTTTCACAGAAGAAGATATCCAACAATTTGCAAAGCTAACCGGTGATTATGGAAAACTACATACAGATGCCGCATTTGCTGCAAAATATGGATTTGGTCGTCCTGTCGTCCACGGCATTTTGACAGGAAGTTTACTATCTTCGATTATGGGCACCACTTTGCCAGGAGCCGGAACCATTTTAATGGATGAACAATTGACATTTACAGCCCCGGTTTATGCAGGTGACACCATCACAGCTTCTATAAAACTAGTCCATGTCGAAGAAAAAAAACGCTGGTACATCGGAAAATTCACAGGCACCTGCAAAAAGTCAGATGGAACAGTAGCTGTAGAAGGTACGATTCACCAATTAATGATGAAGACCTTATTCACATACTGTAGAAACATTCAAAATAATCAATCATTAGAATAGGAGTATTATCATGACAAATTTAGAAAAATACGACAACCTTTTTATGAACAGCTTCAAATTGAAAAAAGAAGATCTTCCCGGTTTAAAATATCGCAGCATAAAGTTGTGGGATTCAATGGGCCATATGAATTTGATGGAAGAAATGGAAGATACTTTCGATATCTCTATTGATACCCCTGATGTCTTAGCATTCAGCTCTTATGAAAAAGGAATGGATATTTTGCGGAAATACGGAGTTGATATCTAATATGCCTGTGGATATACACCTTCACTGCATCACAGATCCACTGACCCATAGTAATTGTTACATTCTCTCAGAAAAATCCCGCACACTTATCATTGATCCAAACTGTTACCAAGAAATCCATTCCTATCTTACGACTCATCAACTTGTTCCCGAGTATATCATTTTGACGCATGAGCACTGCGATCACATCGCAGCGCTCAATGATATGCGTAAGTATTATAGCTTAAAAGTACTTTGTAGTGCGGCATGCAGTCAAGGGATTCAAAGCACGACACTAAATATGACCCGTATCATGGAGACCTATTTATACTTTAAGAGTCAAGGGGAGCTCCAGGTCTCCTATCCCCCTTTTACTTGCCAAGCTGCCGATATCATTTTTGACAATACTTACTTAGCTACTTGGCAAAACCATACTATCTTTTGTATTACAGCACCCGGCCATACTCCAGGCAGCACCTGCATCATCATAGATGAAAAGATGTTATTTTCTGGCGACTACTTTATTCCTGGCGAAGAAGTCATCACCCGTCTTCCTGGTGGAGACGAAGAAACTTATGAGCAACAAGGAAAAGCCACTTTGCGTTGTCTGCCAACACCGATATTAACTTATCCGGGCCATGGTGAACCATTTATATTGACACAGGAGGTGAAAAAAAAATATGGACTATAGTAATTGGTTGATGCAACCGCCTTACCATTGGACACAGGACGAAAAAGAAGCCCATTACGTGCCTCTCTTATTTGAATTGACTTCTCACCACTGTCATTGCTGTCAACCTTATGGTCAAGCGATACAAACGCTGTATGAGAAAAATAGAAGATATGACTCTTCCAACCAAATCCCAATGCTTCCTATTTCTTTATTTAAAACAGAAGAACTAAAAAGCATCCCTGATTCCGAAATTTTTAAAGTAATCACTTCGTCGGGAACATCGGGAGTGGCATCTCATTTATACCTTGATGCCTTTAACGCACAAAATCAGCAATTAGCCTTATATACCATTGTAAAAGATTTCATTGGTTCTTCACGCCTTCCAATGCTAATCGTCGATACGCCAGATATCTTAAAAAACCGAGATGCGTTTAATGCTCGTGGAGCGGCTATCTTAGGTTTTTCCATCTTTGCCAAAAGGAAATACTATGCCTTAAAACCAGATTTATCAGTTGACTTAGAAAGTATCCGGACCTTCATTCAGACATATCGTAATCAACCGGTCTTAATCTTTGGCTTTACTTTTATGATTTGGCAGTATCTTTGTGAAGCGCTGGCAAACTATCCAGGTTTAATTGATTTATCCAATGCAATTTTAATCCACGGCGGAGGCTGGAAAAAAATGCAGGACCGCGCGGTTTCACCTCACGAGTATAAGAAACGGCTATATGAACAGTTCCAGATCCATAAAGTCCACAATTATTATGGCATGGCTGAACAAACAGGATGTATTTATATGGAATGTGAACAGGGCCATCTTCATTCCAGCATATTCTCCGATATTATCATTCGCAATCCAGAAAACTTTTCAGTCTGTCCCGTAGGAGAAACGGGCATTGTCCAAGTATTGACTCCACTGGCCACGTCCTATCCGGGTCATTCTATCCTGACAGAAGATATGGGCACCCTGTTAGGAATCGATGACTGCCCTTGTGGCCGTTTAGGAAAATATTTCCGCATTGATGGCCGCATGGCAAAAGCCGAAATAAGGGGGTGTAGTGATGCGCACAACTAAAAACTTCACGATACTTGCCGGTTCGATTCCAGAAAAAATTATGCCCCAACAACCTTTTTCTCCGCTAACCTTGCAGTTTTGCCAAGATTTCGTGCACCAATTACAACAACGGCCTATCGCCAAAGAAGAGCCTGACTGGGCCGCTTTCAGTTTTTGGCTGCGCCCGCGAAAATTAGAAAGTTATAGAAAACTACTCACTTTTCCTGAAAAAAGATTAGGCCGAGGATTGACCTTTCATATAGCGCCAGCAAATATGCCTACCATGTTTTTATATAGTTTATTCATTTCCTTATTAGCTGGAAATGCTAATATCGTCCGGTTATCCCCCCGGTTGCTTCCCAAGGTACAGCCCGTTTGCGAATTACTCAACACTATATTGAATACACAGACATATCGTTCTATTAAAAACATGAATGTTATACTAACGTATGGTCACGACCGGAAAATAACGGATTGCTTCTCCAAACAGTGCAACAGCCGCATCATCTGGGGCGGCGATAAGACAATTCTTGAAATCAGAAAGTCACCGCTATCTCCCATGGCCATCGATATTCCTTTCGCGGACCGTTATTCATTGGCAATCGTCGACAGCGAATATGTCGCTAATTGCTCAGAAGACGAATTAAAAAATGCAGTCCACCACTTTTATCTGGATACCTACGAAGCCGATCAAAACGCTTGTTCCTCACCGCGCCTGCTCTTTTGGCTCGAAAAAAAAGACGGCTTCTTTGCAATAGCTCAAGATCGCTGGTGGCGGGCTGTTACGATTGAAATCCAAAAGTACGACTTGGCAGCTATAAAAGTAAGTCGAAAATATGCAGAAGCTTGGACGTTTGCCATGCACACCCCTGAAATCAGTGACTTTTCATATGCAAGCAACCGGCTTTATGTATACACCCTTGATTCACTTCCCAAAGACCTTACTCAACTAGCAGGTTCCTTTGGACAATTTTTTCAATATCCTATAAAAAATCTAAAAGACATCATTCCTTATATGACAGCTAAAGTGCAGACGATTACAGCTTTACATGTAGATATACAGGCGTTCCGTGCTCAGTTAATCGAAGCGGGAATTACCGGTGTCGATCGAGTGGTTCCCTTTGGACAGGCTATGGATATGGATATCATCTGGGATGGCCGTAATTTATTGGACGCGTTGACCCGTATCATTCGTTAGGAGGGATACTTATGTTGAACTTTTTTGATGAAAATCCGGCATATGAAAATCACGTATTATTCACCAATGGGGCAGGCCACTCTTTGACCTACAAAGACTGGTATACCCATAGCAGAAACTTAGAGGAAAAGCTTTCATCCCCAACAAGACAGTTGGCAGCTATCATCTGTCATAATACCATAGGGTCTGCCTTATCTTATCTCTGTTGCTTGCAAAATCGAATCGTCCCCTTACTCATCGATCACGACATGGACATAGAATTGCGTCAACGCCTGCTGTCCATTTATAAGCCTAATTATATATTCAAGCCTGTAGACGATGAAGTCGAACCTCTTTATACATTAAATGGATATGGCGTATATCAAGCAAATGATATAGCTCATAATATTCATCCCGATTTGGCGTTACTTCTGACAACGTCTGGCAGTACAGGCAGTCCCAAATTGGTCCGTCAAAGTTATACAAATATTCAATCCAATGCAGCCTCTATCGCACAATATTTAAAAATTACGGCACAAGATCATCCTATTTCTTCCTTGCCCATGCATTACACGTTTGGCCTTTCTGTCATCAATAGTCATGTACTATGCGGAGCCTGTGAATGTCTGACAGAAGCCACTGTATTCGATAAAGAATTTTGGAATATTTGTCAAAATGACGAAATCACCTCTATTGCCGGTGTCCCCTTCACTTATGAATGTCTAAAGCGCATCGGCTTCATGGCCATGGATTTACCGAAATTAACGCTGATGATTCAAGCCGGTGGCCATTTATCAACACGCCTGCAAAAAGAATACCTAGAATTTGCCCATAAGACAGAGAAACGCTTTATCGTCATGTATGGTCAAACAGAAGCCACTGCACGCATGTCTTATCTGCCCTTTGATATGGGACTGAAAAAAATAGGCAGCATCGGCATTGCCATTCCCGGCGGGACCTTCCATATTATGGAAGATGAAAAAACGGAAATCACCCAGCCACATGTTACGGGCGAACTTTGCTATGAAGGACCCAATGTTACATTAGGTTATGCCCATTGTGCTGAAGATTTGGCCTTAGGCGACATGCGTCATGGCCGATTATATACGGGTGATATGGCCTATTTCGATGAAGATGGATACTACTATATTGCGGGACGCAAAAAGCGCTTCATCAAAGTAATGGGTAAGCGTGTGAATATGGATGAAATGGAAGAACTGCTAAAAAGTGCTTTTTATTTCAGTGATTTCGCCTGTGTGGGTCAAGATGATGATCTGCACGTATTTATGACCAATAATACCCATCAATCTGAAGTTGAAGACTTCCTTATAGAAAAGACAGTTTTGCATCTCCGTTGTTTTACAATCCATCACATTAAACAAATTCCTAAAAACACTTCTGGCAAAACACAGTATCCTGAATTAAAGGCCTTGGCCGAAAAACAGGGGTGATAAAAATGGATGCAGGTATCACCATTTCACAAGAACAATTACAAAAACTTTCCATAAATCAAATTCAATCCTTGCATATTCTTTCTCTCTCAGCTGAATCCCTACGCGATTTATTGCAAAAAGAGTCTGAAGAGAATCCTTTTATGGATTATAGCCCTAGCACAAGCAATAATATTTCCTCTGATGGCTCTACTTCGTTTTTAAACTTTATAGCTGCTCCTGAAGAAAGAAGTGTGAAGCAATTTATTTTAGAGCAAGTAAATCTATCTAATTTCACGACTCCCCAGTGGGCTCTTTTCTCCTATTTAACCGATTATGTCGATACACGGGGCTATTTAACTATTACAGAAGAGGAACTCAAAAAAAAGATTCCTTTACCCGACGGCCTTTTTGCTTCTTGTTTACGAATACTCCAAAACTTAGATCCTGCCGGAATTGGAGCTACATCTTTGACAAACTGTTTAAAATTACAACTGCAACGAAAAAAACAGCTTACCCCTTTATTAGAAAACTTAATTGAAAACCATTTAAATGAAATAGGTGCACAAAATATATCTCACATCTGTCAATCATTAAAAACGCCCAAAAAACAAATTTTGGCCGCTATCCGACTGATTAAGCGCTTAAATCCAGCTCCTTTAGAAGGATTATTTGAAACAAATTCAACCTATATCGTCCCTGACGTAATTATTAGGTTCATGCCTACAGGACATGAAATCATTTTAAATGACGCTTGGGTTGCCTCTTACTCCATGAGCGATTATTATGTCCGCATGATGCATACAACAACAGATGAAAGCGTAAAAAAATATTTCAAGACAAAATACACCCGCTGTCGCTTGTTATTTTATAATATAGAACGCCGACGCCAAACACTGTACAATCTGACCGATGTGATTTGCCATCATCAGCAAGCCTACCTGCAAAATCATGGCCCTTTAGCTCCAATGACACTGGCAGATATTGCTAAGGAAATCGGAGTGCATCCTTCAACAATTAGTCGGTCTATAAAGAACAAATATTTACAAACGCCATACACGACACTTTCTTTTAAAAATTTATTCCAACGCCCTTTTCCCAAGACGGGAAAAGATATTTCTAAAGAAGCATTAAAAAAAGAATTGTGTTGCCTGATAAAATCAGAAGACACGAAGCATCCCTATAGTGATGCTCAACTGACAAACATCCTTTCAACCCAATTTGGTCGAAGTTTTTCCCGTCGTCTTATCCAGAAATATCGGATACAATTGCATATTCCCAACTCCTATGAACGCTACGGATAAAGCATGTGTTTTCATATATTTAACATACACTTTGCGATATTCTTGTTTACATAATTAAAAATTGTTATAATTTTTTACATATGCATATATGTAATATTTATTTCGCAGAGGCCCGTCAGGGCCTCATTGCTTCTTTGTCGTAAAGGAGGACCGTCTTTATGACGAATGTAACAAAAATTTTTTCGACACTGTCCGAGGCCAGCGAACGGCTCAATGCCATTATTGAACATTCTTTTGATGGCATTTTCATTACCGATGCAAAGGCCAATGTTATCCGTATCAATCATGCCTACGAAGTCATTACCGGCTTAAAGAAAGAAGAAGTCCTCGGAAAAAACATGGCTGATCTCGTGCGCAATAAATTAATCTCAGAATCAGGCTCCCTGCAAGTCATTAAAACGAAACAACCAGTAACACTGCAACAATGCTTTCGTTCAGGAAAGGAAGCGTTAGTAACAAGTTCTCCTATTTTTGACGCCGACGGCAATTTCATTATGATTGTCACCAATGTTCGGGATTTAACAGAAATTTATAATTTAAAAGCTGTCGTCCAAGAAAAAACGGCTGCCATGGATCGCCTAGCTATGGAACTGGAACATTTACAAACAACGTCAGAAGACAATCAGGAAATCATTGCTAAGGATGAAACAACCTTAGCAGCCATGCTGCTTGCCAACCGCGTAGCATCCATGGACACGACGGTTATTCTACTAGGAGAAACGGGTGTCGGGAAAGAAGTGATGGCCCGATATATTTTCCAGCACAGCCATCGCGCAAAAAACAGTTTCATTAAAGTAAACTGTGGGGCTATCCCAGAAAATCTGATTGAAAGTGAACTCTTTGGATATGAAGGTGGCGCTTTTACTGGCGCCAATAAAAATGGGAAAATCGGTCTTTTTGAATTAGCTAATAATGGTACGTTGTTTCTCGACGAAATCGGTGAACTTCCGAAAGACATGCAAGTAAAACTATTACGTGCCCTGCAAGAACAAGAAATCATGCGCGTTGGCGGAACTAAGCCAGTAAAAATCGATGTCCGCATCATTGCCGCTACCAACCGAAATCTAGAAGAAATGGTAAAAGACGGTACTTTTCGGGAGGATTTATATTACAGACTCACAGTCTTTCCCATTTCCATTCCGCCATTGCGAATGCGAAAAAAAGATGTCCTTCCCTTGGCACTCTCTTTCTTGGAAAAGCTGAATCAAAAATATCAACTGAAAAAGTATTTTACCGACTTATCCATGCAGCTTCTCCACGAATACGACTGGCCTGGTAACATCCGCGAATTAAAGAACATCGTCGAAAGAGCGATTATTATAAGTCCTTCAGACGCAATAAAGCCGGAAGATCTCCATATACATTCTGCTAGTAAACCAATCGTAATTATAAAAGAAAATGAATTTAGCGATAATACAAAAAATTCTTTACCACCCCCCCCCGAATTTCCGATAAATTTAAAAAGGGAACTCAAAAAAATAGAATATACTTATATGACCCAAGCTTATGAAGTCTTTGGCAACGTGCGCGACGCTGCCAAAAATCTAGGGCTTACACCGTCAACGTTTGTACGAAAACGTAAACAATATCAGCAAAAAAACGCAGCGCCAGAAAGGGGGGAATCGTTATGATAACATTAGAGGAAGTCCGTAAAAAAGCACGCTATCAGATGAAAGGTTGTTATGTCTGTTCAGACTGTGATGGAAACGCCTGTCCAGGTATGATTCCTGGTTATGGGGGCATGCAGACTGGTCAATCTTTTCGTAACAACTGATTGGCCTTTCAAAAATACGGTCTTGTATCCCACCTCCTGTCGGCTAGCAAAAATCCAGATACGACGTGCTCTATTTTTGGAAAAACGTTATCCATGCCCATTCTTATCGCCCCAGTCAGCGGCTATGTCCATAATGGAAAAATAGAAGGAAATCCGGAAGAAAAAGAATATGAATATCTCTTTTCTATGACTGAAGGAGCTGCAAAAGCAGGAACACTGGTATTTACCGACGATAGTGGCCATGCTTATATGTATGAAGCTGGGATTGCCGCTTCAAAGAAATATCCAAAACACGTAATTCCGACAATAAAGCCGCGAAAAAATCAAAAAATCATTGAGAAAGCACGACTAGCTGAACAATCAGGCGCATTCGCAGTGGCAAACGACGTTGATGCCGTAGCCTCCGCGAATATGCGATTCTTTGGCCAGCCCTTAGAAGTAGAGCGGCTAAAAAATCTAAAATGCATTATTAATTCCATTCATCTCCCTTTCATTGTAAAAGGCATTATGTCCCCTGATGAAGCCTTGCTTTGCCTAGAAGCAGGTGCCAAAGGAATTGTTGTCAGCAATCACGGCGGCCGCATCCTCGATGGTATGGTCAGCCCTTTATCTGTCCTTCCCGAAATTTCTGCCGTTGTAAAAAACAGGTTAACGATTTTCATAGATGGCGGCATCCGACACGGTGAAGACGTCCTAAAAGCATTAGCCCTAGGGGCTAACGCCGTCTTAATTGGCCGACCGGCTGCTATAGCTAACATCGGCGGTGGCTCTAAAGGAGTAGCTTTATTACTCAATACATTAAAACAGGAACTGCAAGATGCTATGACGATAACAGGCGTTCCTGATTTGCAACACATATCGTCTAACATTTTACAAAACAGCACTTTACAACTTTTACGCTGCCTCTGAAGTTGACGAAGCGAGTTTACACAAGGCCTGCACTAAGTCCGTTGGATTTTTTTGCGGTTTGGTCCTTAGCGCCCAGAAGGTCTTCTGCTCATAGTAGTTGGTTTCGATGGCCCAACGCAATTTGTACAGCTTCAAAGGATAATAGTCCATGCCCTCTGCCGGTGCGTCCCGTAATATCTTTCGTTCCTGCCAGGCGCAGCTCATATGCAGGGTACTTGGGTCCAAGGTGCTGAAGAAAAGCCGGCGGGAACCTGATGCGGTGCAGCTTACATAGGCATGAATACGGCGATTCCCACAGATATGGGTCAAAACGATCCGATGACCGAACTTCATGCCGTCCATGTTCCAGGACAGCGTAAAATCATCCAGATGAATCCGTTTTCCCCGTTTTTTCGGACGTCCTGGCTTGCCGCTAGGCAATGGTGGCAATTCATACATTGCCGAATCACTGCGGACATTGCAGATGAAGGCCAGGTGGGGATACTGCAAAACCCGTTCTATCAGCGAGCTTTTAGCGTACCAACTATCAAAGAGCAACAGTACCTGCCGGTCTTTCAGTAAGGGCATCACCTCCTCGATGAGGTCACCGGCTAATTCCAGTTTGGTCTGCTCTTTCGTCCACATCCGGTACCCTACGGGAACCGCCAGATAGCGGATAAGTGGAGCTTTTCCTTCATGCTGGTTCAGGACAGGGACACTCAGTGTCAAACTGACGAAGCAATGACCGTTTACGTAAGGCTTGCCTGTATGGCAGGCATGGTCATGCAACAGAGAAACAGCATCGAACTTCTTGCCGAATTTCGGTACCGTCGTATCATCGACACTGAGAAAGACCGGTTCATTCTGTAAGGCCGCCGGGATCAGGCTGCAAGCCAATTGTGCTGTTTGCAGGCGGAGAGAACGGCTCGTCACCGTTTCGTTCTGAAGCGCCCGGTAATAACTATTTAAGCAGCGATGCGTCACCTGGGACAAGAAATTCCGATGAAGAAAGCGAAGAGACGGGAAGGCCTGCAAGGCTACCTGAGCGATGACCAGCCAGGTCAGTAGAAATCGCGTTGGCCGTGTCGCCGTAGAAAAATATGGAGAAAAGAAATGAAACAGACTACCAATAATCGAATTTTCGAGGTATAATGAATTCATCGCGTAACTCCTTTGGAATGATGTTTTTGAGTAGATTCATTATACTTCAAAGTGTGGTTACGCGATATTTATTTGTTCAAAAAGGTGTAAACTGCTGGTTTTAAAATAAACTGCAGAAATAATCATAGGTGTGGCGAAGTCCTTCTTCAAGCTGCATCTGTGGTGACCACTGCAGTTTTTCTTTTGCTTTGGCATTAGAAAGAGTGGAGCGGAAGATGTCGCCTTCGCGTACGTTGGTATAGGTTGGTTTCAGATTTTTGCCAGAAATGTTGTTGAAAAGAGCAACGAGGTCATTGATGCTGACTTCTGTCTGGGTGCTAAGGTTATAGACATCGTTGACATGCGGCGTCTTGAGTGCTGCATAGATGCCGCTGGCAATATCGCCGGCATAGACGAAATCCCGTGTTTGTTCACCTGTGCCGTAAATGGTGATGGGCAAATTTTGAGCAATACGTTTGGCGAAGATGCTGACTACGCCGCCTTCGCCTTTATCGCCCTGGCGTTCCCCGTAGACGTTGGCAAAACGGCAGATGACGTATTCCAGACCCAAGAGTTTTGCATAGAGAGCCGGGTAATGCTCGGCGGTGTTTTTGGACAAGCCATAGAATGAAGTCGGTTCAAGAGGATGATCTTCCTGAATTGGTAAATCCTTTTCCGTTACATCACCGTAGGCAGCCGCCGTCGAGGCAAAGATGGTTCGCTTTACACCGCCTTTGCGGGCTGCTTCAAGTACATTCAGTGTTCCCATAATATTTTCGTCGGCATCGAAAGATACGTTTCGTAAAGACGCATCCACCATGGTCTGTGCTGCAAGATGAACAATGGCATCAAAATGACCGCTTGTGATGCGGTTAGCGATTGCTTTATCACGAATATCACCTTTCCAGAAGGTGTAACCTGACTGAGGAAAATGATTAAGTGTTCCAGTAGTTAAATTGTCGAGCACGGTGACGTTGGCACCCTTTGCCTGACAGAGACGGACGAGGTGTGAACCGATGAAACCGGTACCGCCCGTGATTAAAATATGCATGAATTATCTATCTCCTTGGTGTTCGAGTATTCTTTTTCATTCTAACATATATGGAACGATGGAAAAAGAGCTATTGGGAATCATCAGTTATTTCTTCTGACAAATAAGTGATGATATGGTATAATTTAACTATTGTGACCAGAAAGGACTTGACAAATGTTTGATGAAAATACATTCTTGACAGACAGACAATTAGTCTCGATTTTAGTACCTTGTTATAACGAAGAATCAGTTCTTCATGAATTTTACCGGCGTACGGTACAGGTCATTGACGGCATATCGCGGTATGATTTCCAGTTCATATTCGTCAATGATGGCAGCAGGGATCATACGCTGGATATTATGCGGGAGCTTCATGAAGAGGACAGTCGCGTATCGTATGTCAATTTGTCGCGCAATTTCGGCAAGGAAATCGCTATGATTGCTGGCATCGATTATTTGACGGGAGATGCGGCGATTATTATGGATGCCGATTTGCAAGATCCGCCGGAATTGATTCCAGAAATGATTTCCTGGTGGGAGAAGGGCTATCAGGATGTCAGTGCTAAGCGGCGTAGCCGGGCAGGAGAGTCGTTCTTCAAGAAGTGGTCGTCCCATGCCTTTTATACGATTTTGCAGAAGATGTCCAGTGTACCCATGCAACGTGATGTCGGCGATTTTCGCTTGTTGGATAAACAGTGCCTCAATGCTCTGCGCCTGATGCGGGAATCCCAGCGTTACACGAAAGGCCTGTTCAGCTGGATCGGTTTTGAAAAGAAAGAAGTCCTCTTCGACCGCGATGCCAGGGCGGCCGGCAAGACAAAGTGGAATTATTGGAAGCTCCTCAATTTAGCCATCGAAGGCATTACGAGCTTCACCATCGCGCCGCTGCGGGCCTCGGCCTTCGTCGGCTGTATTTTGGCGTTTATTGCTATCCTTTATATGCTCTTTATCGTCCTGCGCACGCTGATTTGCGGGGAAGACGTGCCAGGTTATCCGTCGCTCATCTCCATTATCCTCTTCATTGGCGGCATCCAGCTCTTTTTCCTCGGCATTATCGGGGAATACCTGGGCCGCGTCTTCAACGAAAGCAAGTTCAGGCCTCTTTATTTGGTGAAAGATTATAATGGGAAAACCGTTATGGACCAGAAAGGGGCGCGGCAATGACAATTCAGGCACTTTCTGGTAACATGAGATGGAAGTCAGTTGTCTTTTCAGGACTTTGCACGTTTGTCCTCTTTCTTATCCTTATGGCCATCAATCAGTATGCTCCGTTTGGTTTGAATAGTTTTGCACAGGCGGATGCGACGATACAATATTTGGACTTTTTCTCCTATTTAAAGCATTTGCTGCAAGGCGAGGCTTCGTGGACTTTTTCTTTTGACCGGGGGATTGGTGGAAATATTTGGGTGGTTTTAACCTACTACTTATCCTCACCATGGAATTTCTTGGTTGTATTTTTTCGTCAAGAGAATTTTCATACATTTTATAACCTTCTTGTTCTCATCAAAGTATCTTTGTCAGCCATTACGATGGCTTTTTATTTAGACCAGCGTTTTGAGCATCACCTATCTTCGTATTTACTTATTGCCTTGGCGATGAGTTTTGGCCTGATGCAGTATAATTTGGAACAAGCCCGCAACATCATGTGGCTTGATGGCGTTTATATGCTGCCACTCATTTTGTGGGGTGTCTATCAGGTCAGAGAGAAGAAAAGTATTTTATGGGTCGTTATACCGGGCGCTTTGTCTTTGGCGTTTGGTTGGTATACTGGTTTAATTGACTTGCTTTTTACTGGATTTTGGGCCATATGGGAAGTGGCTTTATTAAAGTTATCTTCTCGGTGCAGTTGGAAGAAATGTCTGGGTATCCTTATCCGCGTTTGGTTCGCGATTCTTTTGTCGATTATGCTTGTTTCTATCATCTTCATTCCCACACTTAAAGAGTTGTCAAATGGACGTACGAGTAGTTTTGACTGGGGATTATTGCGTGCTTCTTGGAATGGAAGAATTAAGGCACTCTTTGAAGGACTTACTTGGGGGACATTCAGCAGCCAAAAGCATGCATCACTATTTTCAGGTAGTTTAGTTCTATTAGGAATGATGGGTTTCTTTTTTAGCAAAGAAATATCCCGGAGAATAAGATATTTAGCTATTTTTATGTTGTTATTCTCAATTGTGATACTTTATTGGCAACCTTTCTTTTTACTGTTTTCCTTATTGAAAGATGCGAGCAGCTATTGGTATCGCTATGCTTATGTCTCCATTTTCTTTTTCATATGGTTAGCAGGCGCTTATTTTTCTGCTTCAAAAAATCAATTTAGCAGTTGGAAGGTAGCTGTGTTTATTCCTGTATTATGGATTGTATTGCAACTGTATCATTCGTACAACTCATGGGGAAATATCATTGGTGTCTCTGTTTTATTTTTGGGCATTATGGCCGCATTTATTGGGAAAAATAAAGTATTCAAGAAGTATGGCAATCTTGTCTTGTTACTTTTAGTCACTGTTGATTTAGGCTTTAACGCCAGCTATATCCTTCAACATCAGGATGCTTTCCATGAGGTTCAAGCCTATCATGATTATGTTGTGGCAGAACAGCGCCAGATTCAAAATGTAGTTCCTAAAGAAGGCAATTTTTATCGTATTTCTCAGACAAGAACTTTTCAATCTAGTCCAAGAGATAAAGAAAACCATACTACGGCCAATTATAATGAAGGATTGGCTTATCTGTATCCGACTGTTGCAAGTTATACCTCCAGTCCCGTTAATACCCAGTTAAATTTTTTGGATCGACTAGGGTATCGGCGAAATGGCGACAACATGAATATTGTTAATACATCCTTATTGGGAACTGATTCTTTATTGGGCGTGCGGTATGTTTTGGCTGATTATGCGATTCCGGGATTAGCCTTGGTACAAGGTGATGATGCAGCGAATAAAAAAGCGGTGTATGAAAATCCCTTTGTTATGCCTATTGCGTTTCGTATTCCTGAAAACGTAGTTATGCATCATCCCTATGCGGATAATCCGTTCCAGTTTGCTAATGAGTTATATGCAGATATTTTTCAGCAGAATACTTCAATCTATAAGCCTGTTATTCATCAAGTTGTTTATTTTGATGGCCAGAAAAAAGCTGACTTTCGCGTAACAACTGATCGTAAAGGTGCCGTGTATGGAAATTTTCCTTTTCGGAATAAGGATTTGGATGGCTATTTAATATTAAATGATAGTATCCGACAACGATATGCAGCTTGGAAATCACCTTCTGTTTTTTCCTTGCCGATGTCAGAAGGAATCGGCAAAGTGCATTGGCAATCAGCGAAAGAAGCTGCTGGAGTCATTAATCAGGCTCAATTTTATCAAGTAGATGAAAATGCATTAAAATGGGCAACAGCTAAAGCTTGGGAAAGAGCCGCCACAGTGCAACGAGATTCTGACACATTCTTGCATATCAAGGTAGAGGCAGGAACAAACGAAAAACTTTTTACATCAATTCCTGTGCATGAAGGATGGCACGTTACTTGCAATGGAGAAGCAGTGAAGCCACAAGCCTTTGAAGATAGCTTAATGATTATTCCTTTGCAGCCAGGGCACAATGATATTCAATTAACCTTTGAACTTCCTGGGTGGAAATTGGGAGCAGTTCTTACGCTGCTCAGTATTATAGTGTGTGGATTTCTTTGGAAAAGAAAAATATGATGGTGTTATAATTAAGCTAATACTGGTATTTAAGTTTTAGATGGGGGAATTTGTATGGAAAATTATAACCGAGGCTCAGAATGGAGACGATGGGATTTACATGTTCATACGCCTGAAACCAATAAAAACGATAACTATAAAGGATGTTCTAGTAAAGAGAAATGGAATAATTTTTATGCAAATATTGGGGATGGACTAAATCCTTTACATAATATTGTTGCTATAGGTATTACAGATTATCTTTCAATTGATAATTATAAAAAAGTATTGCAGGATAGACGCTTACCTGATTCTGTTAAATTGATTGTTCCCAATGTTGAGTTACGTATCATGCCTTTAGCTAAAAAGAGTCCGGTTAATATTCATTGCATTTTTAATCCAGAAAAAATTGACATTTTGGAAAATACTTTTTTTGCAAATTTAAAAATTGAATATGCGAATAATACATATAATGCGACGCGAAGTGATTTAATTAGGTACGGGAAAGATTTAAAAGGGACTAGAACTAGAATCAGTGATGAGATAGCTTATAAGGAAGGTGTTAATAAATTTATCATTAGTGTAGATAATTTGATGGCTATTTTTAAAAATAATAAAGAACTCCGTGAGAATACACTTATTGCTATATCTAATAACAGTGATGACGGTGCAAGTGGAATTACCACTCATAAGGAATATATTGGAAATGCGGAATCGCAATTAGCTTCAGTGAGAACTAATATTTATTTGAATGCTGATTTTATTTTTTCTGGTAATGATAGTGACGTAAAATATTTTTTGGGTAAAGGAGCAGATAGTAAGGATGCAATTATTCAAAAATATGGTTCATTAAAGGCTTGTGTACATGGTTCAGATGCTCATGATTTAGAACGATTATTTGAGCCTGTGGGCGGAAAGTATTGCTGGATTAAAGCTGATCCTACTTTTAATGGTCTTTGTCAAATATTATATGAACCAGAACAAAGAGTGAGAATTTCATCTAATGTGCCAGATGAAAAAGATAGTTATCATGTTATTGATAATATACAATTGAATCAGGAAGATTTTTTAGAGGAACCTATTTTCTTTAATCCGCAACTGAATTGTATTATAGGAGGAAAATCTACCGGTAAGTCTATTTTATTGCATAATATTGCGTATGCAATTGATTCTGAGCAAGCTCTTAATAAAAGTAAATTATGCAGTAATAAACCTTTAGATTTGGAAAAAGCAGTAGTTACTTGGTGTGATGGATCATCAAGTAATTCAAATGAAAAAGATGAAAACCATAAAATTATTTATATACCGCAAACTTATTTGAATCGATTAACGGATAGTGAAGATGATAAGACCGACATTGATAGTATAATTGAAAATATATTGATGCAGGATCAGAAAAATAAAAATTTAAGAGATGAATTATTGAATCAAATAGCCGAAATCCGACGAATAACAGATAATGATGTACTGAGATTAATGCATGATATAGAAAAATATAAAGAAAAACAAGATATGAAAAAAGAACTTGGAACTAAGGAGGGAATATACAAGCAACTTGAAGCATTACAACTACGTAAGAAACAAATGAATTTTGGGGATACGATTACTGAAGAGGAACAAACAGAATATAATATCATGTTAGAAAATATGTCTAGTATGAGACTGAATATGCAGGTAATGGAAAATGATTTGAAAATTATCAAAGGCATAAATCAGATTTTTACAAAAGCACTTATTCCATCAGGATTGTCTGAAAATACTTATACAATTCTAAAAAACATTCAAAATGAACAAGAAAAAAAGATTATGGTCTTATGGAATAGTGAACGAGACAAACTGCTGGAAAAAATTAATGCCAATCAAAATAAGGTACATGAGGAATTAGTGAATATTCAAAAAAATTTTAATGAATTATCGAAAAAGGTAACGGCTAATGATGAAATGATAAAATTATCAAACAAAATACAAGTTCAAAATGATAGAATCCGACAATATGATGGTTTAGAAAAAGAATGCCAGAATATTAAAGACTGTATTAATGACCATATTGATAAATTATCAAACACTTTAATATCCTATCAAGAGCGATATATAGCCTATACTCAAACAATCAATAAATTTTTAAACGATGATAAAAATGATGAACATTTGAATTTTTGTTTGAGAACTAAATTTAAGAAAAATGCTTATCTAGAAAAGGTATATGCTGTTTTTGATAATCGTAGCCTTAGACAATTTAAAGATATTTTTGATGAAGAAGATTTTGATTTTAATAAATTGTCAAAAGAGAATATTCAGTGTTTGATTAAAGCAATTTTAACAAAAAAATTATCTTGTAAAGGTACTTTTGATATTTCGAATGCATTAAATGAGATGTTGAGCAATTATTTCTTTGTTTCTTACGATGTTAGTATGGACAATGATTCTATGAGTTCTATGTCACCAGGTAAAAAAGCCTTAGTGCTTTTGGAACTGCTTATTAATTTAGATCAAAGTAAATGTCCAATTTTAATCGATCAGCCTGAAGATGATTTAGATAATAGGTCTATTTTTAATGAATTAATTCCGTTTATTCGTGCAAAAAAAAACGCAGCGACAAATAATTATTGTTACTCATAATGCAAATGTTGTTTTAGGGGGAGATGCAGAAGAAGTCATTGTAGCTAATCAAGATGGGAAGGATATCCCCAATGGTACAAAGCGATTTGAATATCGAAGTGGTTCAATTGAAAATAATCATCCCCAAGTAGATGAAAATGGAAGATTAATTCCTGGTATTCTTAATACTGAAGGAATTCAACAACATATATGTGATATTTTAGAAGGTGGAAAGATAGCTTTTGAATTAAGAAAAAATAAATATCATATGGATTAATATTAAAATAAATTTATAATTATACAAAAAGTTAAAAAGTAGAAAAACTGTAGTACAATATACATAATGGTATTTTACAGGAGGTTTTATCGGTGTACGATTATCTGATTGTTGGTAGCGGTTTATTTGGTTCTGTTTTTGCCCATGAAATGACGAAGGCTGGTAAATCCTGTCTGGTTCTGGAACGGCGGGATCATGTGGGTGGCAATGTGTATTGTGAAGAAAAGGAAGGAATCCGGATTCATAAATATGGCGCTCATATTTTCCATACTTCGAATAAAGCGGTTTGGGATTATGTGAACCAGTTCGTGGAATTCAATCATTATGTCAATTCGCCGGTGGCCAATTATAAGGGGGAACTGTACAATCTGCCCTTCAACATGAATACGTTCACCAAGATGTGGGGTGTCGTTACGCCGAGGCAGGCAGCCGCCAAGATTGCCCAGCAGCGTCAGGAAGCGGGGATTACGGAACCTAAGAATTTGGAAGAACAGGCCATTTCCCTGATTGGCACGGATATCTATACGAAACTGATCAAGGGCTATACGGAAAAACAGTGGGGGCGGAGCTGTACGGAACTTCCGGCTTTCATTATCAAACGTCTGCCGGTACGATATACGTTTGACAACAACTATTTCAATGACCGTTATCAGGGCATTCCTATTGGCGGCTATAATGTATTGATCAACGCGCTCCTTGAAGGCATCGAAGTTCGGACTGGCGTCGATTATAATAAGACTCGCCAGGAATATGAAGGAATTGCGAAGACGATAGTCTATACGGGACCGATTGATGAATACTTTGACTATAAATTGGGTCGCTTGGAATACCGCGGCCTTCGTTTTGAAACGGAACGCATAGAAGAAGAAAATTATCAAGGTGTAGCAGTCATGAATTATACCGACCGGGAAACGCCGTATACACGTAGCATCGAACATAAACATTTTGAATTCGGCGAACAGCCGGTTACGTATGTCACCAAAGAATACCTGGCAGATTGGCATCCTGGTGAAGAAGCTTATTATCCGGTCAACAACGAACGGAACCAGCATTTATATAGTAGTATCGTGACAGGGGAATGACGGTACAGGAAAAATGTGAACACTT